>Ga0208824_1001484_pt1 | contig 20628 bp, 20 predicted proteins | sample AD_JPNTR3_MetaG_FD_184447 | JGI IMG/M metagenome (GOLD analysis project Ga0208824, IMG submission 184447) | Active sludge microbial communities of municipal wastewater-treating anaerobic digesters from Japan - AD_JPNTR3_MetaG (SPAdes) (version 2) | ecosystem: Engineered > Bioreactor > Anaerobic...
AATGGGGGCATATATTTGATGACCAGGTGGTGGCCCAGGCCATAATAGACAGGCTCATCCATCATGCCCATATATTCCCCATAAATGGTGAGAGCTACAGGATAAAGGATAAACTAAGAAGGGGTGGTAATAGAACATGAAACAACAGTCGTCGTTAAAAGGTTTTGATAACATGGTAGAGGATTATTCATTACTTTGTAATTACAACCCCATGAAGGGGGGTCAATTTTATTTGCAGAAAAGGGGTCAAATCTGTTGACTATTAACAGACGGTCACTTCTCCTATACCAGAAATCCGGCATCCATTGAACAGGAGGAGGCACTCGATGACATCTATGTAATAAGAACCAGTGAGCAAACCATATCATCTTCCGATATTATAAGATACTATAAAAACCTGTCCCAGGTGGAACGCATCTTTAGAACCTTAAAGGGTATTGATCTTCTTGTCCGTCCTATATGGTTACGCACCACCAACCATGTAAAGGCCCACATCTTTCTGTGCATGCTTGCCTACTATGTAGAATGGCACATGAGAGGTGCCCTTGCACCACTTATATTCCATGATGAAGATATAGACCGTAAGACAAGACATCCTGTAAGACCTCCTAAACCATCAGAATCAGCAAAAGAAAAAAAGACAAAAAAGCTTACCCCTTATGGACTGCCTGTCCATAGCTTTTCTACACTTCTTGCCCACCTGGGGACAAGATGTAGAAACAGATGCAGGGTTGCATCAGATGAAAAGTCTCCTGCCTTTTACCTTCTTACTGAACCAACACCTGTTCAAAAGATGGCTCTACAATTACTAAAACTATAGTCAATATCGGGAAATTGATATTTATTGTTTTGTGTATAATATCAATGGGATAGAGTTAATTTGGGGGAGGAATTTCGGTTTAAAGAATCGTTGGATCAATTTGATAAACGCAACGAGGAGAATTACCCCGATGCCACTAACGGCCAAGCTCACCAGCCGCTATGGAGCGCAGCGAAACAGCGGTCAGGTGCAGAGGTTTGTTAGGTCATTTTTATATATCGCCAATTGAATATGACAGCCTATTTTTTCCTTATCTCCTTAATGTACAATATCTTAATCCCCATCGGTAGCTTGGCTTCAACTCTATCACCTGCACGAGCACCCAAAAGGGCCTGCGCAATCGGTGTTCTGAAGTTAATTGTTCCCCAATCAGGATTTGAGCTACCACATGTAATCATTACTTGTCGCTCTGAATCAGGGTTCTCATCGGATACATATACTATAGTATCACCTATTTCAGCATATTCAGTTTTCGTTGCAGGTTCACCAATTGATTCACTAACCTTGCCTTCAAAATCTAATGCGAGTTTATTGTCTTCTGGTGCCAGTTTCTCAAAATCCGAATTTTTCTCGTCTGGCGCTGATTTTTGTCCTCGCCTCGGTTGAATACCTCTCTCTTCAAGTATTAACCAAAGCTTCGAAAGCGCAGCATCCTTATCTGCGTAGAAAGCAGATTCTCGAACACGAAAAAACTCCCAGCCGCATCGTTCTAATTGTCGCTGGCGCTGCATATCCTCCTCGTAGCTTTCAAACCCATGCCATTGATCACCATCGCATTCAACTGCCAAGCGTGCATGGCCTCCTTCAACCACCAAGTCGATTCTTTTCCCAGCAACCGCAAACTGTGGAGTGACAACAAATCCTTTTCTTAACAATTCCAGAGCAACATCTACCTCAAACCAACTTTCAAATGGAGTTGGCGATCTCACAACCTGACGATTATCCTGCTTAGCTCGGCGCTCAAGTTCATTCATATCGACCCCTGCTACTTGCTGAGGCTTCGAGTTCAAAAAAAATTCCAGCAGTCTTCGCCGTAGATCTTTTTCACTCAAATCCTCTAACTGAACCGAATAAAACAGCCACATCTGATCCCTAGCACGACTTGCAGCGACATTGAATCGTCTTTCATCCGCCGCTTTGGTAAGCGGACCAATTCTTTCATTGGTAGCAGCGACCATAGAAAGAAATATCACATCACGCTCATCGCCCTGGAAACTGTACGGATTTCCGCAAATAAGCCGCCGCTGCTCCATTTCTTCAGCTCCCAGTCGCTCCAGTAGTAAACTTTCAATGAGTCCCGCCTGTGCGTCACCTTGTAGCGCAATGGCCCCCATAGTCTTTTTCGCATAGCGGTCATCAGAGCACAGTTCAATAATCTTTTCCACGATAGCTTGGGCCTCCGGGCGGTTGATTGCTCGATTATTACTACCCTCACGGTAGCCACCTTCCACAAAGACGGGTTGAAGTGGAGGCAGTCGATCAGGACCATATTGTCGTAGTGGAATCAACGGCGTATCGGTATAGCAGAGATCGTTACTGAACCGGATAATCTCAGGCATACAGCGAAAGTGCTCACGCAGAGTGATTCGCCGAGTTCCATAGCGAAGCTTTCCGTGATCGAACAGGCTGCTCTCGACATCGAATGACGATTTGAAGCGGAAATCGTGGAGGAGTTCCTGCATCAGTCGATGGACGGCATCGCGGGGCAAACCCACGGCCTCCGGGCTGATCTGCTTGTCGTCACCAACAATCAATATCTTCTTGCCAAGATAGAACAGAGGAAGTGCTTCCACACCGCATTGTGATGCCTCGTCAACAATGATGACATCGAACATTCCCGGGGCTGGGTCCACCGTGTCCCAGACCCGATGGAGCGGCATGACCCATGCCGGAACCGCCTCCCGACATTGATTGAGATGCTGTTGGGCATCCCGCCTGTGGCGTGGTGCATGTTTTCCTGTCCCTTTACCAAGTCGCTGCATGGACTGCTGCCAAGCTTCCATGTGGCGTCGATGATCTTCCTTGAGTCGGGAAAAGCAAAACGACCAGGCATGAATCGAAGCAAGCTTCGAAATAGTCGAGTTGATTTCGTCTTCAATTTGTTTCGCGCGTTTAGTGAGGGCAGGGAAATCTTCTTTCCGAATATATTCTTCAATCCAATATCGAGCTTGCGCCCAACGCCACGCATCTCCGATATGTTGAAGGCGTTCGTCCCAATATGGCTTGTGGCAAGTTCGCTTCAATTCATCTGTGAGATTTGGCAGTAGGTTGTTCAATTCTGAAAGATACTCATCTACCTTTTGAAGACGCTGACGATGTTCCTTTAGCTCCTGAATCTGGCTCAATGCATTTGCGAATCCATCCAAATTACGGTCACGAATAGCGTTCAGCAATTTGCGTGTCACGGAATGGGCTTTGCTGTTGGTGGCGATGGACGATATTGGAGACTCAATGCTTTGAATTTTTTCGGCGGCAAGCCGCTTCTGACGCCGGGCCTGTGCAAGTTGGCAAGAGGCGATTAACTTTTTAACCTGCAATTCATCAGCCCAGTTGGGTTCACTTATAGCGGAGTAGTGCCTTATGGCCTCCCGGCATTTCTCAATGAGATTTTCAAGCAACAATACCTCTTCAAGAGCGTTGCACATTGATTTAAGTGCTGTCAGTTGCAAAACATATGGTCCTGGCACCTTCTCAGCCCGTCCTGCCCAGAACCCCCAAGCCTTTTCAAACTCGATTCGAACATACAACGTATCGCAGAGAAGAGAGAAGTGTTCGACAGTAGAGCAAGGATGCCCGCCGATCCGCACAGTCTTGATTAAATAAATGCGTTCTTTCACCGTTTTGGGCCGGAAGAGCCACCAGCCCAGTTTCCCACCATACTCCATGTGCTCTTTTAACTTGCGGGCGTCTTCATATAGCGTCCTGATATTAGTAGTATCCGCAATTTCCATGCTATTGTTGTCTGCGGTTTCAACGATGGGTTCAACTGATGTGATCACATGCTTCGTTACACTAACAAGTTCTAGCCAAAGGGCTGAGTTTCCGCACAAGACATCTCGAAGTGCATCAACCATCCAGGAATATGGTGACGACGTCAATCTTCTTCGTGCGTCAAAAAAATGGGAAAGAGCGGTGCGTATCTCTTCGATAACCTCGGGATTGTTTTTTGACAATAGGTCGGCGATTCGTTCATCAGCCCCCTTTTTTGCACAATGTTCTTCTTCATTCGCCTTCTCTTCATCCTGAATAAGTTTGGCAAAGTTCTCGGTAGATGGTACTTCTTCCGGCCATAGAAATTGTAATTCCTTGCGTTTTTCGTGTGTGAAATAGCGAAGGTCATTAAGAAAGCACCCTAACTTGGCCACATCTATCGGGCAAGTTTTGTTTAGTGGTACCTTGTCGGTGAACCAATCATATTTCGCTCTGTCGCGGTTGACGGCTTCTGCGATTCGAGCTGCAGTGCCTCTATACGCACCGTCCGCAATGGGACGTGTATGGGTTTCGGACTCCCGAATATCGCGGAGTCGCCGATTAACCTTGGCTTGCTCCTCTCGCAGATTTCGGAGGCGTTCTTCTAGTTCCATCCGCTCTTGTGTGGCGCGCTCTTCGTTCCACTCATCATTCTTGCGGAGTATGCCACCAACGCTGGCTTCCAGAGAGCGACGTTCCTCGAGATCGCTACCAAGGAGGTTGATGCAGAGAGGACGTAATTCGGTTGGGATTAGGCCTTCAAGAACCTGCAAAGCACGCGGTGTTTTGGCTGTAATGAGGGTTCGATGTCCCGTGGCAAGCAGATGGGAAATCAGATTTGCGATGGTGTGAGACTTTCCCGTGCCTGGCGGCCCCTGCACAAGGACACCGCTCGCTAATCGAATCTTGTCCACGATACGGCGTTGCTCTTCATTTGACGGCTTTGGAAAGAAGACCTCTTCATCGAATGTCGCGGTTTGTTCTTCCGGTCCATCACCGGATTCGCGATCAACTTTGTCGCCGATTTCGGCAAGATCCGCGAATTCATAAGGGATGTAATCACCCTTTTCGATCCGCTCTTTGATTCGTTTCAGGGTTTCTGTAAGACCCTTTAAAGAACGCTTTCGCAGGATTAACGCGGGGGCATATTCGACGACTGGTTTTTCTGAAGCACGGATATCTCCCTTCTGCAGAGTCTCGACATATTCGCCCTGGGGATTGATAGAATGAACCAAGGCTTGGAGCACTCCTTCAATGCAGTCTTTGTCCCAAGGATCATCTCCGGAATCAGCCAATGAAGCCTTCGCGGTTTCCTCAGCGCGTATTGGTTGCTCCTCCACATCCAACATGTCTAGTTCAGGCCGGAGCTTTGCCCCTTCCGGGTGAGATCGGACGGTGAATTTCCCCAATCGCGCCTCAAACTCAAGCACAGCGTCAGCAACAATTAGGTGTCGACGAACACGTTGGCCAGAAGGCGTCTGCCAGGTAAGTAGTCCTAAACCGAGAATGAGTTCGTATTCCTCGCCAAGCCGGAGTTGTTCATAGTGGATGGCGAAGAGTTTGGAATATACTTTGTGCACGCTTTCCCAAACGTTATGATCTTCGACCCAGGGGAACCATCGTGCTTCGATATATCGGTCCCAGGCCTTTTGTATTGCAGGAAAATCTTCCAGATGTTCTGTTATTGAAATATATTCCGATTGTTCAGTTCCCTCCCGCCATTCAGGATTCTTGATCTTCTTGATTCTCTCGGGCAAAAGTTGTGGCAAGTCATTCTTGTTTCTCAGGGGTGATTTGTCGATCCAGCCTTCACATTGATCCGGTATAGTTGGCAAATCTGGCTCTCGTCGAGTCTGAATTTCAATCCAGATATCAGAATCATAGTCCTCGTCTCTGCCCCATGCTTGCGTGAAACAGCCCTTTTGCTGTGGAATATCAGAGAGCCAAAGAATTTTATCGTAGTCGTTGATCTCCCGCACCAGCTTGGTTCGTAAGGAAGCAAGCCGTATAAGATAGTCGACCAGATGAAAAGCTTTTTGTCTATCTGTCATATTTTTCAGAATATTGTCCAAATTGTTCTTTATCTTCTTGGTTATTTAGCCCTAACGGCTTGAGCTTCATTTGCGCCGCGCCCGGCACCGCCGCCGCAATGCCTTGCTCTTGCGATTCGAGATAGGCTCGCAATGTATTCGCCGCATCCTCCGCCACGGGCTCGACCAGAAAGGTTCGACACAGATCCACCGTATAGCCACGTGCAATCGGTGCGAGATGCACCTGAACCACGTCTCCGGGCGCTATCTCCTTCGTTGAGGCCGGTCCGTGCGCCATGGCAGAACGCCATCCTGACGCTACATAGGTCGCCGATACGACCCGGGCGCCAGGCAGGATATGAGATGTGAATATCTCATAAAGCGCTTCATCGAAAAAGTTCTTTTCAACCGCAATGGTCGCTTGTTCCAGTTCAAGTTCGCTTAGCACATCGCGAAAGCCATGGAATAGCTCCTCCTCACTGCGAAAGGCTCGAATCTCGTTAGCAGCGGAAGCTTTACGAACGCTCGCCAAATCGCACTCCGGCACCGCGACGATGCATTGCAACTTGCGGGTGAGCAGCGCCAGGGCACAGGGCCGCTCGTCGCCGGTCAGATAGGCGAGATTGGTTGGCTTCATCAGGAACAAAGCGTCGATGCCTTCTTGCTCCATCAGAGCCACGGCGCGTTTCCAGCGAAACAGGTAGTCGAATGTTTCATCGCTCATGATACAACCCTCCTTTTGGTAGTTGGTAGCGGGTGAATCGCACCGCGTATTGCCCGCCATCACGGGTACCGAATACGTCTCGATCAGCTCGGTGATTGTGGCGATGTATCTCAATGACTTGGTTCATCACGGCCTCCTAACTGCCAAGCTCACCTGCCGCTATGGAGCGCAGCGGAACAGCGGTCAGGTGCAGCGCCTTGTTAGGCACCATAAACACACTGCCCATCCTTGAAAACACGCATGTAGCCTGGCGTTAGATTATTCCACTTTTCGTCCGTCAAAGGGCGTGTCGCAATCACAAAACCTCTCTGATCTCGCCTCTTTTCCTCAGCCAAATCAACCTCCCAATCCTCATCCCTTAGAGATACCTTACTAAATGGGGCAGTTCGCTCAGTCATGCAAAGACCGTTATAGCCATCTCTGTCGCGGTAACTGTAAAGATGTTCCCCTTCTGAAAAAAGAATATTCATGGTGCCATATTTGTTGAATTCTTGAAAAACAGCCTCAATCTTATCAAACTCTGTGAAGGTGATTTTTTCGTTAGACAATACCGTGAGTAAAGCACAGAGCAGATATTCGGAATCCGTTTGACCTACAGGGTGAAACTTCAATAAAGACTCTGCCATAACCGGGTCCAGGGTGCCGTTGTGGGCAAGTGCTACTTCACGGGAACGAAAAACACGTATAAAAGGATGGGTATTTTGAAGGGTATGTTTTCCTCGACTTGCATAACGCACATGGCCAATAAATATCTTGCTCTCAAACAGTTCGTAATCCCTAAGAAATGTGGCCAGTTTACTGCTGGAAGACTTAATTGGTTCCTTAAATACTTGACAGGCTCGTCCGTCAAATCTGGCTATTCCCCATCCGTGCGGGTTATGTTCACCGCGATGACGGAACCCTCTGAAAGAGAGCGAGCACCGAACAGGCTTATTAAAATTGAGGCCAAGCAACTCACACAAATGCTCTATCCTCCTCCTTGCTGTCTAACGCCAACATCACCGGGAGCGGTATGCGATCCGGTGCATGTATTTGTTGGCAGGTTTACAATTGCAAACCCGTAAGTCTTCTTAGAAGAATGTCTTCAATGTTCTGTCGAGAATCCAGCACTGACAGGACGTAGACTCTATTCTCATAAACCCTGTATACGATCCGCCAAGGCGTAATGATCAGTTCACGGTAATGTGTAATTCCCTGTTCCAGAAGCTCAGGAACTATACGACCTCTATCAGGGAAAGATCGGAGGTCTGATGCTTTTTCTTTAATTCTTTTGAATATCTCGTAGGCTTTATGAGGATTGTCATCGGCGATGTACTGAACGATTGCAATAAGATCATTCTCCGAGGTTTCAGACCACCGCACGTCATAAAGTTTTTTCATTTCATCTTTTCTTTTAGAATGGCCTCAATGTTTGCAAATACATCTTCCTGGGGCTTTGTTTTTCCCCGCCTCACGTCTTCTTCACCCTGTGAAAGGAGCTTCAAAATCCCTATAGCATTTCTCATATTCTCGTAGCTTAGAGGGTCCTGGAGCACAGCCCTGGGTTCCCCATTTTGGGTGATGATTACGGGACGATGGGTTTCGTTTATTTGTTTCAACAAATCAGGAGCCTTTGATTTTAGATAAGTAATAGGTTTAATGTCCTTCGAAATATTCATACCATCACCTCCGGTCTATATATGATACCACATAAAGACTGGTTGTCAACTTATTTTTTGTTTTTTGCTGCCAACATTATTTTTTATGTCGCATACGTCTTTTTGTTATGATTTTAGGGGAGATTGGAGGTTAAGTCAACATAAATCTTAAACCTATGATGTTTAACCTACTGAAAAATCAGGAAATTAATTTTCTGTTTAATATTATATCGCATGCTGTATAATTTATGAATTAATTATGTTAGATGCGTTTAAACAGTTTTTGAGCACAAAAGAAAGACTCCCTGAGAAGAATCTCCACTATTATGTCAAATGGGTTTCTGATTGCTATCGCTATTTCGACAAACCAGAGACCGAGTTGTTGACTAACGATCAAAATTCTAAATTCCTCAATCATTTAGCCAAAAAGCACGAGGACTGGCAGGTTCAGCAGGCAGATAGGGCATTGAGATTATATGGTTATTTTCTCACCCGTATAAAGAGAAATGCAGACGGGAGTTCAGGAGATATGCCAGATAATTGGAAAAAAATCGAGGAAAAAACGCGGGAAGCCCTAAGGCTTCGCCACAGATCATACAGCACTGAAAAAACCTATATATTATGGCTCCGCCAGTTTCAGGGATTTATTAATGGGAAGCAGCCTCTATATTCAGAGGGCAAGGATATTCAGGATTTTCTAAGCTATCTTGCTGTTGTGAAAAAGGTTTCTGCCTCAACCCAGAATCAGGTGCTCAATGCTATTGTTTTTTCTATCGTTATGTATTGGATAAAGATATCTAAGGCGAAATCAGCGCAGTAAGGGCAAGACAAAATCGGAGGCCGCCTGTTGTTTTGACGGTAAATGAAATAGAAAAGATATTTTCAGAGATGTCCGGTGTCAACGAGTTAATGGCGAGGCTCATTTATGGATGCGGCTTAAGATTGCAGGAGTGTTTGCAGCTAAGGATAAAGGATGTTGACTTCGAGCAGAGTCTTGTTATTATTCATTCAGGCAAAGGCGACAAAGATAGACGAACTATGCTGCCTGAAGCTGTAAGAGAAGAACTTATTAAACATATCAATGAAATCAGAGTTATCTATGAAAAGATAGAAATGCAAGGTTAAATGGCATTCAACTGCCCGGAGCATTAGAGAGGAAGTATCCGAATGCCGGCAAGGAATGGAGATGGTTTTGGTTATTTCCATCGCAATCGCTTTCGATGGATCCTCGATCTGATGTTATAAGGCGTCATCATGTTTATCATGATGTACTACAGAGAGCATTTAGGAATGCTGTCATAAAAGCAGGGATAACAAAACAGGCTTCTGTTCATACATTGAGGCACAGTTTTGCCGCGCACCTGCTTGAAGATGGATATGACATCAGAACTATTCAGGAATTGTTAGTAAGGACTTGGGCCTGTGGCTTCTGGAAAAGTTATAAAATCATAAAGACTGTTCTCATCTTCAAAGGTCTCAATTTTATTACCCTTTGACCCCAAAATATGCTATATTGCTATTCAAAAAATAGTTAAGGTGGTCAGATGATAGATGAGAGGATAGTTACAAAGGCGATTATTGAGAGGTTTTCAGAAAAACTCATATCGAACCTTGAGCTTGATGTGGCTGTGTGCGGTGCAGGACCTTCAGGCCTTGTGGCAGCATATTTTCTTGCCAAGGCAGGTTTAAAGGTAGCTGTCTTTGAGAGAAAGCTCTCCATAGGCGGTGGTATGTGGGGCGGTGGTATGATGTTTAATGAGATAGTGGTCCAGGAGGAAAGCAAACACATACTGGATATGTTGAACATCAAGACAACCCCTTATATCCCGGGTTATTACACTGTCGACTCTGTGGAGGCGGTATCAGGGATATGCTTCAATGCAGTACAGGCAGGGGCAAAGATATTTAACCTCATAAGCATAGAGGACCTTGTAGTGAGACAGGATAAGGTTGCCGGGGTGGTCATCAACTGGACAGCTGTAGAGATGGCCGGACTCCATGTAGACCCTTTAACGATTATGTCAAGATGTGTTGTTGACTCAACAGGTCACCCCATAGAGGTTGTAAGGGTCCTGGAGAAAAAGATGGATATAAGACTCAACACACCCACTGGAAAGATAGAGGGTGAGAAATCCATGTGGGCCGATGTGGCAGAGACAAAGACCCTGGAGAATACAAAAGAGGTTTTTCCCGGTCTATTTGTGGCAGGCATGAGCGCAAATGCGACCTTTGGCTCATACAGGATGGGCCCTATCTTTGGCGGTATGCTCCTGTCCGGGAAAAAGGTCTCTGAGCTCATTATAGAAAAGTTAAGATGAAGAAGATCCTTACCATAGCAGGGTTTGACCCTTCAAACGGTGCAGGGATTACAAAGGATATAGAGCTATTTCAGTCAAGGGGCATCCATGGTATCGCAGCACCTACCTGTATAGTAAATCAGGGCCCAGATGGTGTATCCGGGGTCTACCCCATACCTGTTGGGGAGTTCTCGGAGATGCTTCAGGTTGCAAAACATATGGGTATAGATGCCATTAAGATCGGTGTGCTTTTCAATGAGGACTATGTCAAGACTGTTGCCTCCTTTATAAAATCCTACAATAGACAAATCCCTATTGTCCTCGATACTGTTTTTTCATCTAAAAATAGAAAAGAACTCCTTACAAAAAAAGGCATAGAGGCATTGAAGGAAGCCCTCTTGCCCCTTGTAACTGTTGTAACACCAAATATTGATGAGGCAGCTACCCTAACAGGTATAGACATTCAAGACACAGGGGCCATGGAGGGGGCAGCAAAAGCCATATATGGCCTTGGGCCAAAATCAGTTGTTGTCAAGGGCGGACATATAGAGGGTCAACCTGTTGATCTGCTTTTTGATGGAAAAGAGGCAACAACCTATACAAGAATGAGGTTAGATAAGGAGATCCACGGGACAGGCTGTGTGTTCTCATCGCTTTTAACATCCTATCTCTGCCTTGGATACCCTATTCAAGAGGCGTTTTATGGGTCTGAATCACAGCTCAACGGGCTCCTAAATGGTAGCTACAGGATTACCCCTACAGGTTACCACTACATCTCCTCTGGTATCTTAGATTCTTATGATAGAGACAGGTGGGAGGTAATACAGATTCTCAGACAGGCTGCCATGCTCATTGAGATGATGAACCCCATAGAGTTTGTGCCTGCTGTCCAGATGAATATGGGGTTTGCATTGGAGAATGCAATGGCTATAGGAGATGTGGCTGCCTTTCCTGGGAGGATATCTGTCCACAATGAGAGGATATACATTAAAGGTGAGCCCTGTTTTGGCTCTTCAAGCCATGTAGCCCGCCTTATACTGGGTATGATGAGACGCTTTCCCTTTTTAAGGTCCTGTGCCAACCTAAGGTTTGATAAGGCTACAATAGAGAAGGCAAAAAAAACAGGCATGTCTGTTGTGTTTTTTGATAGAAAGAAAGAGCCGGAGGCACTTAAGGAGATAGAGGGCAAAAGCCTGGACTTTCTATCAGAGCATGCCCTATCAGGGATAGACAGGCCACCGGATATTATATATGATGAGGGGGACATGGGAAAAGAGCCTATGATAAGGCTTTTTGGTAAAACACCCCTTGAAGTTATTAAAAAGATGGAGATGATAAGACCATGAAAAACCAGATAATAGAGGCACGTAAAGGCAAGGTAACAGATGCCATGCTACAGGTGGCAAGGGATGAGGATATAGATATAAACATCCTTTGTGGCTATGTAGCAGAGGGGAAGGTTGCCATACTTGCCAATAACAGACATAAAAACTTCACCCCTAAGGGCGTAGGAAAAGGGATGCGTGTAAAGGTAAATGCCAACCTCGGGACATCACCAGAAAAATCAGACATAAAAACAGAGCTTGAAAAACTGGAGATGGCAAAAAAGGCAGGGGCTGATGCAGTGATGGACTTAAGCACTGGCGGGGATTTAGATAGCATAAGAAGGGAGATAATAGCCCATGCAGGTATACCTCTGGGGACAGTGCCCATATACCAGGCAGCAGTGCAGACCGTAAAAAAGAAAAAGACCATCACAAAGATGGACCCTGATGAGCTCTTTGATGTTATAGAAAAACATGGACAGGATGGAGTGGATTTCATAACAGTCCATTGTGGTGTAACACAGAGGTCACTGGAGAGATTAAAACAGCAGGGGAGGACCACCGGGATTGTAAGCAGGGGGGGCGCATTCCTTGCTGAATGGATAATAGTCAACAAAAAAGAAAACCCTCTATATGAACATTATGATAGGCTCCTTAAGATTGCAAAGAAATATGACATGACCCTAAGCCTCGGTGATGGCCTGAGGCCAGGCTGTATAGCCGATGCAACAGACAGAGGTCAGATAGAGGAGCTCATAATCCTCGGTGAGCTATGTTCTGAGGCAGTAAAAAATGGTGTCCAGGTTATGATAGAGGGCCCGGGTCATGTGCCCATCAATCAGATAGAGACAAACATTGTCTTACAGAAGAGGCTATGCAACGATGCACCCTTTTATGTCTTGGGTCCCATTGTCACAGATATTGCCCCTGGTTATGACCACATAACATCTGCCATAGGCGGCGCCCTTGCTGCCTATTATGGTGCTGATTTTCTCTGTTATGTTACACCATCAGAGCATCTTGGTCTGCCGGACCCACAGGACGTGAGAGACGGTGTTATAGTGACGAGGATTGCAGCACATGCAGCGGATATTGCAAGGGGCAACAGGAGTGCCTTAAAGATGGATGAGGCCATGTCCACATATAGAAAGGCCCTGGACTGGGAGGGACAGATAAGGTGCGCCATTGACCCGGACAGGATAACAGACTTTAGGAAAGGCCGGGAACTCCACAATGATGTATGCAGCATGTGCGGGGAATACTGCTCTATGAAGCTCGTAAAGGACTATTTCAAAAAGAGATAATAACCATTCATGTAATGAAAAACCCCCTTTCCTGGCAACTGACAATCCATACGGTTACATCCCTCACAAGCCAGATAAAACGCCTCATCAATAATCAGTTCAGGGATATTTTAGTAGAGGGCGAGATATCCAACTTCAAGCTATATCCATCAGGACATGTCTATTTTACCCTAAAGGATGACCAGTCTATAATAAAGGCGGTTATGTTCAATTTTTACGGGAGATACCCTGATGATATGTTCAGAGACGGTGTATCTGTCATATGTAAAGGCAGGGTAGATGTTTATGAAAAAAGGGGTGAATACAGGCTCATTGTGGATGCCCTTGAGGTAAGGGGCGTAGGTCTCCTTCAGCTTAAATTCCAGATGCTAAAAGAGAAACTCCTGAAAGAAGGCATATTCGATGCAGGAAAAAAGAAGACCCTGCCCCTTCTTCCACAGAGGATCGGGATTATAACCTCCCCTGCAGGGGCAGCAATAAGGGATATGTTAAAGATAATATTCCAGAGATACCCCAATATGTCTGTTATTATCTATCCTGTAAAGGTTCAGGGTGATGATGCATGTTATGAGATAGCAAAGGCCATAGAATACCTCAATATGACGAGGGAGGTGGATGTAATCATCCTTGGTCGAGGGGGTGGCTCCCTGGAGGACTTGGCACCCTTCAATGAGGAGGTGGTGGCAAGGGCAATATTTGCATCACTTATACCTGTTGTATCCGGTGTGGGTCATGAGATAGACTTTACCATAGCAGACTTTGCCGCTGATGTGAGGGCACCTACGCCAACTGCAGCAGCAGGCATTGCTGTACCTGATAAAAGAGAACTATGTGATTTGATAGACCAGATGCGGGAGGATCTTATCCAGTCCATGATAGATATACTGGAGAGGAAGAGGTTTTCTCTATATCAGTATATGATGGAATTAAAAGATAGGCGGGATTTTATCGTCTCATACAGGATGTATCTCGATGAGCTCGTGAACAATATGTTTCACAACCTCTCTGTGTATATGTTGAATAAAAGACAGGCATTTCAGGGGCTTGTCCAGAGGCTATACGACCTGAACCCTGACAATATCCTCAAAAGGGGATATAGCATTGCCCAGAAAGTAAAGACAAAAGAGGTCATATACGATAACAGGCAGGTATCCCAGGGCGAGGATATCTCTTTGAGGTTATACAGGGGTGTTTTAGGCTGTGAGGTAAAAGAGATTATAAATAGAGAGACCTAATTTTATTCTTGAATCTTCAATATAAACTGTTATAATACAAAGACATAAATGCGTATCCTGTGTCTTGATGTCGGTGATAAAAAGATAGGCATGTCTTTATCTGACCCTACCATGTCTATTGCCCAGGGTCTGAAGGTCTACAGAAGGGTATCGCTAAAAGAAGATATCAAAGAGCTAAAAAAGGTAATGGATGAATACGATGTCAGTGAGCTTGTAGTGGGGTTGCCAAAAGACCTCAATGGCTCCATAGGGAAAAGGGCGCAAGGGGTCATTGATTTTGTGGATGCCATAAAGACAAAGACATCTATCCCTGTTGTCCTCTGGGACGAGAGGTTTAGCACAAATGAGGCGCACAGGGTCTTTGATATGGCATCGGTTAGACATATGAAGCGAAAGCCATTAATTGATATGATGGCAGCCCAGATAATACTCCAGGGGTATCTTGATGCAAAAAGGTCAAAATAGATTTATCATTGCCATATCCATTGTCTTTTTTTTAATAACCCAGACAATAATAATGGCCAGTGTGCCAAATCACCTGGAGAGGCAGAAGGTCAATATAGTTATAGCTAACGGGACGAGCCTTAATGGTATATCAGAGATACTAAAGCAGAATGGGGTTATAAGCTCCAGATATCTTTTTCTTTTATGTTCTATGCTCTACGGGGGCAGGCTCATTGCCGGTGAATATGAGCTGTCAAGGGATATGTCCACCATAGAGGTGGTGAGGAAGATGGGCAATGGCGAGAGAAAGATATATGTATTGAGGGTTATAGAGGGGCATAATATATACAATATTGCTGAAAGTATAGATAAGGCCGGTATAATGAAGGCAGATGAGTTCCTGAAGATAGCAAAAGACCCTGAATTTCTCATTTCTCTGGGCATCAAGGCAGATACCATTGAGGGCTATCTTAGTCCTGAGACATATTTTTACAGCAGGGAGATAGAGCCGGAGAGGTTTATCGGCATAATCGCAAAAAAGACACTAAATCTATTCGAGAGAGAGGATATAAAAAACAGGATGACGGAGATGGGTCTTGATGTCCACAGTACCCTTACTATAGCCTCCATGATAGAAAAAGAGGCGAGATTGAAGGATGAAAAGCCCCTTATATCCGCCGTGTTCCATAATAGATTGAAAAGGGGTATGTCCCTTGACTGTGACCCCACCATTATCTACGGGACCGGGAGATTCGCTACACCCATTACAAAAAAGGATATCACAACATACACACCTTATAACACATACAGATTCAAGGGGCTGCCAAGAGGCCCCATATGTAGTCCTGACTATGCCTCCATAAAGGCAGCATTAAATCCGGCACCGGTTGACTACCTCTACTTTGTATCAAAAAATGATGGAACCCATGTCTTTTCCAAGGACATGAGAGAACATAACCGCTTTGTTTATTTGTATCAGCGAGCAAAAAAACAAAAAAACCATTTGTGAAGGAGGGATTTATGGCAAAAGATGTTGCAGTGATTGGTGTGGGCCAGAGCAATTTTGTAAGGGGATACGAAGGCTCCATCAGGGAATTGGCTTTTGAGGCATTCAGAGAGGCCATGCAGGATGCAGGCATAACCAATAAGGATGTAGATGCATCTGTATTCTGTTCAGCCCCTGAATACGACAAACAGAGGTCACCTGCTGGGGTGCTTGCAGAGTATCTGGGATTAATCCCCCAGCCTACGTTTTATGTAGAGACAGTCTGCTCCTCAAGCAGTACCGGGGTAAAGGTTGCATACAGCATGATTAAAAGCGGGTTACATGATGTGGTTGTTGTCCTCGGTTTTCAGAAGATGTCAGAGATTACATCCGCTGAATCACAGGAGAGGATGGGACGTGGTGCAGATATCCAGTGGGAGGCACCCTTTGGAACCATGATGCCTGCATACTATGCCCTTTATGCCCAGGCATATATGGCAAAAAATGGTCTTACCCATGATGACCTGATGAACGTGAGGATAAAATCAGGCACCTACGGTCAGATTAATGAGAGGGCTGTCTACAGAAAGGGTGTAAAGGCATCTGATTTTGACCCGAATAACCCTGATGCAAGGATGGCTGCACCTGTAGCATGGCCGCTCAGGGTTGGTGATGCCTGTGCCAATGCAGACGGGAGTTCATGTATAATACTTGCCAATGCAGAGAAGGCAAAGGCATTCTCAAAGAAGCCTGTATGGATACTGGGTATAGGCGCTGCATCTGAAGCAGTGAACATGGCATCAAGACCGGATTTCTCCAAGGGTCTGAGCGTAGGTTATAAGGCAGCAGAGCAGGCATACAAGATGGCAGGCATTAAACCCAGCGATGTAAAGGTTGCCGAGGTCCACGACTGCTTCACTATAGCAGAGATTATGGCATATGAAGGCCTTGGTTTTGCACCTATGGGTGAAGGTAAACAGCTTATCAGGGAAAAGGCAACATACAAAGAAGGCAGGATACCTGTTAATGTGGATGGCGGTCTTTTATCTAAAGGTCACCCCATCGGCGCAACAGGTGGTTCACAGATAAGGACAATAGTCTTACAGCTCCGCGGAGAGGCAGGTCCAATGCAGGTGCCCGGTGAGCCTGATATCGGTCTTGTCCACAATGTGGGTGGTGTTGGACTCTATGGAAATGTAACTATATTCGGGAGGTGAAATATGGGTTTTGAGAAATTCGGTAGAAAAAGCTTTACAGGGATGACTAAGACAGCAAAATTTGTTGACCTTCTTGCAGAAGGAAAGATAGAGGGGACTGTATGTAAACAGTGCGGTGCCAAGTATTTTCCACCAAGGGCAGACTGTGCTGCATGCCTTTCAAAGGATATGGACTGGTTTGAGATGCCCAAAAAGGGTAAACTCGAGACATACACAATAGCATACTATGCACCTTATGGGTTTGAGAAGGACTGCCCCTACACAATGGGTGTAGTAGAGTATGACGGCGGCCTGAAGCTCTTTGCCAGGCTTTCCGGTGACCTGAAGCCAGAGGATATAAAGGTGGGGATGGATGTATCCATCAGACCCATTAAATATGAAGACGGTCAGCTGTCCTTTGAGATAACAAAGGCCTGAAAACAGGATAAAAAATTAAGGGCTGCCTTCAGGCAGCCCTTTTGTTTGTTCAGGTTTTTTCCGACAATAGCATCTTTATAGTTGGGATGAGCTCTGTGTGCATGGCCTTCTTTGGGACATATGCACTTGCACCGGCAAGGGTGGCATCTTTTTTGTAGACCTCATCTTCATGTATGGAGAGTATTGCCACACGGGCACATGGATCCATATTCTTTATCTGCTTTGTTGCCTCAATACCATTTATGCCGGGCAGGCTTATATCCATTATCACAATACTGGGTAATATATCCCTTGCCACAGCAACAGCCTCTTCACCGGTTTTTGCACTAACAATCCTGTAATCGGGAAATATGGAACATAGCCAGTCTTTAAGGGATTTTCTTACAAAGTCATGGTCTTCTACGATGAGGATGTTATGCCCCAAAAGATGCTCCTTTTATAGAGGAAAGGCGAGACGTTTAAATCCTACTTTTTTAAGAAGGGGGGTTAGGTGGGGGTAAGATATGGCGTCTCGCCCGGTGAGTATTGACATATTCAGGTGCATCTTCATGTGATAAATTTAGCAATCTCCTTATTTTTTGTATGTAAGGAGTTTTTGAATTTTTTTGTAAGGATTGTTTGATAAAATCTGTAATATCAAAGGCATTAGATTTGGGGTATCTTTGATTTATACCGCAAGGCCTGTATCATAACAAACCAATATGCAAAATCAAAATAGGTCTCAAGGATGTGCCCAGGGGCAAAATCAATCTACCGTTGTTATGCCGTGTCTTATGGCAAACTTAACAAGACCTGTTATATCGTTTATATTGAGCTTCTGCATAATCCTGCTCCTATATGTCTCCACTGTCTTGGGTGAGATAAAAATCTTATTGGCAATCTCAGAGCTTGACTTGCCCTCCACTACGAGTTTAAGTATCTCCATCTCCCTCGGGCTTAGCTGTGACAGGATGCTGTCCTTATCCCCTGTCCTCCTCTGTCTGAAATAATCATCTATGACCTGTTCAGAGATTTTTTTGCTGAGATATCGTCTACCTGAGGCCACTGTTATCACAGCATTTATTATCTCTGTTGCCGCTGACTCTTTTAATATATAGCCTGTTGCACCTGCCTCTATGGACCTGTGGACATACTCTGGTGATGAGTGCATGGATAGTATAATAATGCTTGTGTATGGTGATACCTCTGTTATCTGTCTTGTAGCCTCTATCCCATCCAGTTCCGGCATGGCAATATCCATGATAACTACATCTGGTTTGATATTCTTAACCTGCCTGACAGCCTCCCTTCCATTGTCAGCATCACCGATCACCACAATGTTCTCTCTGGACTCAATAAGGAGTTTAAGCCCTTCTCTCAGGACAGCATGGTCATCGGCGATGAATACAGTAATCTTATCTGATTCTCTCTTTGGCATGGTCACCTTTTATTCGTTATATCATCTACACAGAATCATTATTAAACAGGGACATCCACTATAATCTTTGTCCCTTTTCCCTTCTGAGATTCAATGCGTATATTACCTTTTATAGATATTGCCCTCTCCCTCATTGTGGTCAAACCCCACTTTATTCTTTTTTCCTTAAAACCCTCACGATTTATGGCCTGTTTTATCCCCTTGTTGTGGTGGGCTACCTCTTCCATGTCAAAGCCTGTGCCATTATCCTCTATGGAGAGATGGAGTATGCTGTTTTTAACATAGAGTCTGATTAAGACCTCTGTTGCCCTTGAGTGTTTTGCTATGTTGGTCAGCGCCTCCTGGGATATTCTAAAAAGCGCATTCTCAACAGACACGCTGGGCCTCTCAGCCGGGTCATCCCCATCCACAGCAACAGCTATCCCTGTCCTTGTGCTATACAACCTCCCGTACCATCTAAGACCGGCTAAAAGCCCGTAGTCATCAAGGACAGAAGGCCTAAGGTCGCTCATGACATCACGGATCTTCTCTGTTGTCTGTTCCAGGATGATTAGTGAATCCTTTAAACGAGACATGACAGTATCCGGGGCATCCTGCAATTGAGAGGCAATAATGTTCAGATTTATACTTAAGGCAGTTAGGTTCTGACCAACACTATCGTGGAGCTCCTGGGATATCCTCCTCCTCTCGGTCTCCTCTATCTCCACAAGCCTTGTTGATAGTGCCCTGAGCTGCTCTTGCTGTTCCAGTAGCTCTCTTTCTGCCTTTTTTCGCATGGTAATATTCTTTGCTGTACCTTCATAGTAGGCTACCTTACCTTTTTCATCACGGACAACATGGGCATTAATAGATATCCAGATGGTCGAGCCATCCCTGTGATACTGACTTGCCTCAAAACCCTTTACATAACCCTGTGACTCTATGAGCCTTTTAAACCTTACCCTGTCCTCAGGATTTACATAGTGTTGTTGTATGTCTTTTACAGTATTTATCATCTCTTCCGGGGATTCAAAGCCATACATGCTGGCAAGGGCAGGGTTTACCAATAGATAACGGCCTTCAGGGGTTGTCTGAAATATCCCCTCCGAGATATTCTCAAATATATTTCTATACCTCTCTTCACTCTTCTGGAGTGCATATTCTGCCTGTTTTCTGTCTGTCTCATCGGTGTAGACAGTAACTATCTCCCCAGATGGAAGTCTGTATAGATAGTTATCCCGCCAGCCCTCTATACGCTCATCACTATATAGCCCTATAGGGTGGTGTTCTGGTATCCCTGTTCTGTATACCTTCTTTAATACCTCTACAAGACCGAATCGGTGGATACCAGGGAAGACATGGTCAACTCTCTTACCTATTACCTCTTCACCCTTTACCTTTTCAATGGTCTCTGCACCTCTGTTTAAGTCTTTTATGATAAATGTCTCTCCATTATCCTGGGTCTCATAGATGATAACGCCTATCTTCATATTATTTAAGAGCTCCCTGTATCGCTCTTCACATGCCGTTAGTTCCTTTTCTACCTCCATACAGGTATGTTTTTTCTTTTCTTTTGATGCCTTGGACAAAAGGGAGGTAAATATCTTGTTGTCTGTTATTACAATACCGTCAGAATCTTTGTGTAGGTTCTGGAGGCCATCTTTTATATCCTCGACAACTATAAGTCTTGCGTCAGGAAGACCATTTTTTATAAGAGACCTGATAGCGGTTAAGCCCCTATTTTTTTGTCCTGTAATCAATACAACCCCATGTTTTTGCTGAACAGTTTTCTTCATAAAAATCATCCATTATTCAAAGGGCATTATG
>Ga0208824_1001489_pt1 | contig 20573 bp, 14 predicted proteins | sample AD_JPNTR3_MetaG_FD_184447 | JGI IMG/M metagenome (GOLD analysis project Ga0208824, IMG submission 184447) | Active sludge microbial communities of municipal wastewater-treating anaerobic digesters from Japan - AD_JPNTR3_MetaG (SPAdes) (version 2) | ecosystem: Engineered > Bioreactor > Anaerobic...
GCTGGAAGACGCCGAGGGAGGTGATGGGCGCCTTCCTTGCCGCAGCCGTGTGAGCGGCATTCTCCAGCAAAGGGCGAGACCGCATCCCCTTCCCCGCCCCCTCCCTCATGCCAAAATGACCTTCATTCAGCACCTGAAGGAAGCGCGCGCCCGCCAGCCAGCGGCCAGCGTTGCGCTGGCCGCTGGCTGGCGGGCGCGAATGAAACATCAGCATGTGCATCAATACAGGTTGAAGATCGTACCCCCCCTGTCCAAACGTGTCAACGAGCCGGAAAGGTCAAGCTAGGTTGCGCGTATCCCGTCGGCGTATTATGATGGTTGCGTGAATAGAGGTCAGTGCCATCATTGTTTTTTTGGGCTGTTCCCAAGGATACCGTGTGGGATCGTCGTTGTTGTCGCAGGTCTGAGTCTGCTGTCCGCAACGGCCGCACCCGCACCGCGTCTGGAGGTGCCGCTCACAACCTATGATTTTGGTTGGCGCGATGCGGCCGAAACCGTCACCAACCGGTTTGTCCTGCGTAACACGGGCACCGCCGACCTGCATCTCAGGTCGATCCAAACCTCGTGCGGCTGCACGCGGGCCGAACCCGCCTCCCGCGTGATCGCGCCGGGAGCCGAAACCATACTGGAGGTCCATTTGGCTCTGCGCGGTCTGCAAGGACAGCAACGCAAAACGGTGTCGGTCCTGTCGAATGACCCCAAGACCCCCAATCTCACATTGTGGATACAGGGAGAGGCCCGTGCGGCGGTCTGTCTGGAGCCGTCCGCCTTCTCATTCGGACGCCTCCCGCCGGACACGCCGCCCGCCACGGCTATGATCCGTCTGGGCGGATACCTGACGACGGCCACCATAACGAATGCGGTGTCGGACAACCCCGCGTTCCCGGTCTCGCTAGGCGCCGATGGACGATCCCTCCTGCTGGCACCGCCTACCCTGTCCACACCCGGAGCCCACCGCGCCACCATCACGGTGACGCTTTCATGCGCCGACCGCGCTCCCCTCTCGCTACCGGTATACGCCTGGATGGAGGATCTCTTGCGCATCCATCCACCGGTTCTCACCTATCGGGCCAACCAGAAGACAGCGGCCCTCGCCCCCCGGACCGTCATCGTAAAACGCGGCACCGCCCCCCAGTTCCAGATAACCGCTGTTCGCGTGGAAGGCGCCAGCGGCGAGGCCTCGTTTGAAACGCGCCCCGACGGCACGGTCCACGTGCAGGTGCCTGCCATCGGGACCAACACAGTCACCCCCGGAGCGGCGCTCGTCATCGTCACAAACCTGCCCGAGCGCCCGGAATGGCGCGTCCCCATCCGCGTTCAGAAATGAGTTAATCGTCAGCGCAGAAGCACTTTGTCGTACGAGCGCGACGGCAGCTTGCCTGAAAGATCGTTGAAGGTCCAAGACTGCTCCGACCGGGTCCAGTTCACCAAGATCAGTGCCTTCCGGCCATCGGGTGTCTGCCAAGCGGAATGCAGCACAGCGGGCATCTCGGCGTGGCGCGGCTTGCACTCATGCTCCTTGGTGAAGATGCTACGGATCAAATAGTCGACCGGAGCGGTCGCGCAGGTAAATCCGGCTGGCGAAAGCATCTGGCCGTCGAACAGGAACTCGATATTGGCATGATAAAAACGCGCGGTTTCCAGTGTGAAGCGCAGCGCGGGCGCCAGTTCGGGGTCCGTGAACAGGTTCTCCTTGATGTTGCAGACCATGGGCTGCACGCCCCACACGACCGTGCGGCCGAGCTCCAGATAAAACTGGTCGGGGTAGAGGTTGTGCCAAGGCTTCTCCTCCTTCCAGCGGTCCTCGGGCGGCCACAGCGGATCCCACGGCCGCGTGCCGTCAGGGTAGGCGTAATTACCGAAGAACGCATACTTGCCGTGGTAGACCGACTGGAACATCGGGATAGCATCGAGCCGTTCGAGCGAAGTGACGTTGCAACAGATTGAGCCATCCATCAGGTCCATATACGCCTCATTGGCGCCTTCGGTCGTGAGCGCGAAGCCGGGGTTTTCGCGCTTCAACCGTTGCAACAGTGCCCGGTAACCGTCGGGGCAGTACGAACCGCCGCCTTTGGGGTGGGTGTGACGCGGACTGTAGCAGCGGCCGATCATGGTCGAGTTGCCGATCATGTCGAGGTATTGCCCATCCAAACCACTCTCCCGCAGATGCTTGACCACCGTCGCGATGCGATCCTGAAACTTCGGCGCTTCGCCGCACATGTAGGCGAGCCGATGGTGATTGTATTTGTTGAAGGCCGTGTTGCGCGGCTTGCCGTCACGATTCACGATCACGCCCTCTTCGCCACCCTCCTGCCACGTCTTGCCATCCATATCCCAGCAGACGCCGTTGATGTAGACCTGCGAAAAGATACCCTGGCTTTTCAGACGGGCGACCGCCGCGCGGAACGCCTCCACGCCTTCGCGCGGCGGCCAGAAATCGGGGTAGTCGGTGTCGTACGGGTTGCTGTGCCACCAATACCAGTCGAGAGCCACGGGAATGTCACCCAGCTCTTTTTGCAGCCGCTCGACCGGCGGCAGCGCGTCTTTGATAAGCCCGCGGTTCCAGACCCACATGCCGATCTTGCGGAGCGGGTTCACGCCCTTGCGGTTCGTGTGCCAAGCTTGAGCCGTCCCCCACTTTTTGTAGATCTGCCCCGCATCGAACCACCCTCCCGTAAACGGCGTGAAACTGCTGGCGTACGGGATGCGGTAAGCGGTGGGCGGCTGATCCGGCAGGCCGACCACATGGACACCCGCGTAGGTGAACCGCCCCCCCTCTTTCGCGATCGACAGCTCGCAGGCCTTGCTACCCACTTTGGGATCGCGATGGTCGAAGTAGAACGACGCCCCGTTTGGATTGATCAGCGCAGAGAACTGCATGCCGCCGCAATAGGTGCGCCGGTGCTTGGCACCTGGCTTGAAGAACGCCGCGCCGGAGTTCACGATGCCGCTGTCAGTGCCGCCGAACACAAAGGACGACCCGTCCGCAAACGCGCCGGACAGAATCGGAAAATGGATCTCTTCCACAAACAGCTTGCCGCTGTATCCGTCATAAGCCAATTCACCGCTCCACAGACCATCCGGCGCGCGCCGCCATGTGACCGTCACGGTGAACGCATCGCCGCACTCGGTGTGGCCTTTCCATGTGCCGGTCACGGCGTCGGCCGTGCAGGTTACGTTCGTCGCGCGCATTGACTCGGGCCCGACAAAACGCAACGCTCCGCGCAGGTCGCCCAGACCCAGCCGCCAGTCGGTCGCAGGCGGCCCTGAGACACCGCTTTGCGCTCGAATCCGCGCGACCGTATACGCCGCCGGCGAGGTGGTTCTGCGGCGGGCCTCGTCCCACCCCTTCATCTCTTCGAGCGACTCGAACAGCGCGATGCAGGCGGTCTCGTAGTCGACTCCTGCAAGCTCTACGATCAGCCGCACACTGCGGTCGATGAGTTTCTTGTTGGACGCATCGACGTGCGCCATCCAATTGCTGTCCAGACGCCCCATCTTGCCCATCGTTGCTGATGACACATTGTTGAGCACCAGCTTCAGCGCCAAGTGGTCGAAAAGCTGCAATGGCGTCGTTGGCACCTCGACATCCACATGCACCAGTTCCGCCTGCCAGCCCAACGGTACGCGGCGGCCCACCACCAAGGCGGACCGCGCTTCAAAGGGCGCAGCGGCGGCAGCGAAAGCCCGGCTCCACGCGGCCGGAGAGCCTTGATCCAAAAGTGCGGCTTTGTTGCCCACCAACACCGCCATCGCCAGATTGGGTTTGACCTCGGTGCGCGAAGCGTCGGGCTCATTGCCGATAAGGTAGGTGTGTAGATCTTTGAGCCCAATCTGCGGCGGATTCTTGATGAGCTTGTCGGGAGCCTTGAGTTGCGTGTACGTATCGGCCGACCACTCTAGACAGTTCGGCGTGTGGCCGATCAAATGTAGCCACGCTTCGGTCGTCGGCCGCAATGGGTCCTTCACAAACGCCCACGACGCCGGCGATGTGGTATCGTTCGCACTGCGGAAAGGCGGGATCTTGAATGTGGGCGAGCGTTCGGTCGTGTCCGTGAAAATATCGAGCAGGTAAGCGTTCGCGAAGTAGGTGACGCGTCCCTTCTTGCTATAGATGTCGGCCTCGCGATCGGTCATCCGCGCCATCGCCGCAAGATTCGCGTCGGTGCGGAGTTGAGACAGCAGCGCTTCAAACTGCGACAGCGTGCGTTCGGGCGTCCAGAAGCCGAGACCTAACGACGCGCATTGCGCCGCAGAGAGCCGGCCTTTGAGATGCTCTGTCAGCCCTGCCTCGAAGGCGGCACCCGCAACCAGCATTTCGATGGTCGTGGCCTGCATGCGCGTCGAACCCGCCACCCCCATCGGGCCGGTACAGAGCACGATCGTCGTCACCGCCGGATTCTCGATCACACGGCGGCAACGCTCCAGCTTCGCGGCCAATAGCTCCGCCGGGTTATTGAAAAGGAAGAAGACCTTGGCCTTTGCGTCCACACCGCGCAACACCGTGCCGATCACCGATGACGTCTCGCCGCCTTCCGAAATGGCCACGACCACATCGCCCTCGCGCACGCCCGCCTGCTCCATCTGGTGGTAGCCGAAGCTGATGTAATCCTCGAAGCTCTCGACCGAGCGGATCAGCGCAAAGTCGCCGCCTGTCATCACGGCACGGGTGCTCTCGCCCATCTCGCCGCAGGTCTCCTTGAGCGCCGGTTGCCGCTCGAACGCCTCGCGCCAGAAACGCCGATTCGCGGCATCCAGCAGGATCGCCAAGCGACCAGTTGCGCCGCAACCGCTGAAGAAGACCCGGCGGTTGTTGTCCAGCGCGTCTTTGATCGCCAAACGCAGGCGGGCGAACTCGGGTGACGCGATCGCGCGCCGCGCGACAGGCGGAATATCGTCATCCACGCTGAAGAGCATCCGCAAACCTGCGGCTGTGTCCGTCTGCAACGCCTGCGACAGTCCGCGTGTTTTGGGGTGCGACTGCTCGGTCGGCAGATACCCCAGATGGAACTGCGTTTCGTTGCGGATAAAGTGCAACGCTTCGTCGCGCGGTGTCGGCGCAGATTGCTGTGCCCAACCACCAGTAACCGCCAACAGTGCGACGACAAAAAGCGTGACGCGGAACAGTTTCAAGTCCGTCATTTCTGACTCCTTTCAATCAGCGTTTTTTTGTATGTGGCAAAAGTCTCTTCGGTCGTGGTCTCGCGATACGCTTTCACATTGAAGCGCTCGCATGTCGCGATCCACTCACGTACCGCAGTCGGAAAATCGGACGCGCCCGGGAACGGCTTTCCGGTGTCCAGCGCATGTTGCCGCAGCATCGTATCATTGATCAGCAGAACGTGGTCGATCGACAGCTTCTCACGCAGCACTTTATCGGTGAGGCCTTTCCGACCGACCGGATCGGCCACCTCTTCAGCGCGCGCCGTTTCCAGCGCAGTTGTCATCAACCGAGCGGCCTCGAAAATGCCTTCGGCATCCAGCCACTTCGTTACGTTTTGCTGATAACAGCCGAGGTACACGCCGGAACGTTCCGCGCGGTCGTGGATAAAGTCGAGGTAGCGCTTGAGGGCAGCCCCCGTCTTTTCGCCGTAATAGCCGTTGAGAAATGTGTCGATCAACCGCCCCTCGTCCAAATCCGGATTCCAGAGCAGGTGCGAAAGAACCCAGTGGCGCAACCGCACAAAATCGCCTGCCGCACAGAGCGCGTCGCCCTGTTCGAAGAGCCCCGTCGCGCCGTATTTTACAAAGGTGCGGATATTCGGGCCAAGGACACGCAGGTTGGGATGCGGCAGCATGTAGGAACTAAAACTGGTGACGTAATCCCACCCGAAAAGATTGCCACCTGCGACCTGGCTCCAAGCGGCCAGATCGTTAACGAAGGCGGTGTTTTCTTTACTGCCCTCAAGCGGCTGTAGGAAGGAGCACTCAATGGAACAGAGGCGGATCAACACGTTGGCGCGCGGACGGACCTTTGCAGGCGCTTTGCGCGTATACTGGTAGGCGAAGGTCTCCACAAAAACACGGGGGAACTCCTTCTCGATATCCTCGGCAACTTGATTGACGAAACGCAACAGCGGCCCGGAAGCAGTGCCGATGCCGCCCTCCTCTTGCTCGATCGCCAGGCACGCTTTGCATGTGCAGCGACCGGCGTGATCATTTTGGCTGATCTGAATGATGTCGGCGCCCGGGTCTTCGCGCAGCAGAGCGAGTGCATTTTTGGTGAGTTCGCGGCGCATCTCATCATTGGTCAGGCAGAGCTGGGCTTTCTTGTGGGTGCGCTTGCCCTTGATTTCGCTGAACCACTCGGGGTGTTGGTCGAAGTAGACCTTTGGTGGTATGAGTTCGTAGAACGAATGATAGGCCGAGCCGCGTCCCTTGAAATAGATGAGCCGGTGGTTGCCGCCGTAGGCCTCCGGGATCATCTCCATCGGTGCCAACATGTAGCGAGTACGGGAACTGAGATTGCCTTTCAGGCGCGTTTTGAACAGCGCGTTGAACGCATCCAAATAGTACGATTCGCGGAAACGTAGTTTCGGCGTATAGCGCACATCGAGTTTCGGTAGCGGCAGGTCTGTCCGTCGGGGAATGAAGGTCTCGTCTGAGGTCCACCAGCGCACGCCCACTTCATCTTCGAGAAACGTGTAGACCGCATAGAGCGCGCCGCGCTGCGGATGCCCGGCCAGGATCACCTCGTCGCCGACAGTTTTGAGCAGAATGCTGTCGTACGCGGCCTGCGCCGCAAGGAAACCCGGCACCAACTTGCGCGACGCCTCGGTGTTGCCGACCAGCAGACGCGGCCCGTTCTTGGGTGCCGCTTCGGTCACAAGTGCAAAAGCCGCGCCGGTCACCGCATCAAGGTGTTGGCGTAGCTCCTGCGCCGCCGTTCGTTCGACGGATGTGGCGGCTTCGGGTATGACGATCTGGGCAACCGCCCGCCCGTCCCGCGCCAGCCAACTCTCCTCTGCAAATGCGCTACTCGCAACAGCCAGCAGCCCCACACACCTCAGCACCCATTTTCTCACCTTGACCCTCTCCTCTCTAAGCGTACCCCATTATACACGTCGTATTTGAGGGAAGCAATGACATCACATCCTCGCTAAGCGATCGGATGGAACAGGTTGAAGAAGTTCTCGAGGAACTTGCGCCACACGGGCCGGCGCCGCCAATCGGCGTGGTAGATCTCAACCGACTGCGACAAATCTCGAAGGATGGCGGCCTTGACGTGCGCGGCACAGGCGTCGTCGCAGACGACGAGATTGGTTTCGTAGTTGAGGTACAGGCTGCGCGGATCGAAGTTCGCACTACCGATGATCGATACGGTGTCGTCGATAACGGCGGCTTTCGCATGGATGAAGGGCGGTGCCCGCTCGAAAATCCGCACACCGGCAACCAGCAGTTCCGCGTACAGCGCCTGTGATGCAAACTGCACGGTCGGATGGTTGTTGACAGACGGCACCAGAACCTTGACATCGACCCCGCGAAAAGCGGCCTGACGCAACGCGAGAACCAGCGCTTCGGGAGGAACAAAATAGGGCGACAGGATCATCACCTGATGGCGCGCCAGATTGATCGCCGCGAAAAAGGCGTTCATGGCCGCCGCAGACTCTCCGCGTGTGGGGCCGCTGTTCAGCAGACGCACAGCCATCTTACCCGCCACCGCCGGCTCTGGGAAATAACATTCCGACAACAACCGCTCGGCAGACTGCTCGGTCATGTAAAACCAGTCACGCATGAAGGTGTACTGCAATTCGAGCACAGCCGGTCCCAGAACGCGGAAGTGATAGTCAAGTATGCCGGGACGGTCGCCCTTTGCAAGATAGGAATCATGGAAATTGATGCCGCCCGTGTAGGCGACGGTACCGTCGACCACCAGAATCTTGCGATGGCTGCGCAGGCTGATCTGGAATTTGCGCTTCAGCACATTGGCCTGTGAAAAGCCGACAATCTCCAGATTGGGCTCACGGCGATAACGCCAGAAAAACCGCCGGAGGTTCGCGCCGGCGGATCCGAACGCATCATACAACACACGGACCTGAACGCCCTCCCGCGCTTTTTCAACCAACAGATCCATCAACCGTTTTCCAACCGCATCGTCATTGAAGATGTAGGTCGAAATATGGATGTGGTGGCGCGCCTCGCGGATGGACAGAAACATCGCCTCCAACGCCAGTTCAGCGGGCTCCAACAACTGGATGTCATTGTCGCCCAACAGCGGATGGTTGGCGCACAGGTAGTCGAGTATGTTATTGAACGGCGCCAGCACACGGTCGTCCAGCGTCGCGCGCGATGCGTTGCGCCGGGCGTACATCGAAGCCAGCGGATGCGTACTACCGCCGAGACGTTGGCGTCTCTGGAACTTCGTGTCCGAATGCTGCTTCTGCCAGCTCTTGCTCGGCACCGTATTGATCCCGAACATGACATACGCAATCGCCCCGAAAATCGGGAAGATACTGGTAAAGAGGATCCAGAGCAGCGATGTGCGCGCATCGCGGGGCTTCAGCAGCAGGTGCAGACAAACCGCTAGCCACAGCACCGCATGGACTAGAGTTCCGTAACCGACCGATTGTGATAAGGTGACCGCCGTTTCAGCATCCATATCAAATCTCGCAAAACAGGTTTACGACTCATTCGTGACATGGGCGTCCCGCCCATGAAACACCACGGGCAAGATGCCCGTGCCACATCTGCAACCAAGGAATTTTGCAAGAGCCTCTCAATTCAACTTTCGGCGCGTATCGGTTTGAGCGACAGGTCGCCGACGATCTTCCACACGTTGCCATCGCGCTGCACCTTCAAACCGCGCCCGGGCAACACGCGCTCCAAGCCGTCCTGGATCAAACTGACGGCCTTTTTCTGTATGCGTTCAAGCTTCGCCTGCGGTACCTTTTCAAGGGTCACCAGATCGAGTTGCAACACATACCCCCTACCCAATTCCGAACCGAAACCGGGACTGAAACTGGCCGTGACACGAAACAGTCCATCGTGCTGAGGGTTCGCGGTCACTCCCCTTTGCGGACGTGCGGGATGCACGGCGAACAGGTGCCCATACTCATCCTCAAGTGCGTGGTCAACCTGCTTGAGAAGTTCGTCCAGCCGGCTTTCCCATTTTTCGACACGGTGATGGCGCATCGATGGCCTGCCCCGCCGAATCAGGCCGGCAGACGCGCCAGCACGAAATCGCGCAGCGCGGCCACCGAAATGAAGTTCCGCACGTCAAAGTCGCTGTCTTCGATCACAATGCCGAACGCCTCTTCGAGGCCGACAACCAACTCCAACAGGCAGACCGAATCCACGCCGTACGCATCAATCAACGACGCGTCTGTCACAATCGCCTCGGGCGCCACATTCAGAAACAGGCGCTCGACAATCATCTCTTTAAGTTTGGACTCAACCGTCGCGGTGTCCATCAGCACGTTCCCCCTTCGTGTTGGCCTGCGTTTCTCACTTAATCAAATTCTTTTCGATGTACTGCAAGTGCTCGATCAGCGTCTTGTACTGCCTGTCCGCACGCGTCTTCATCATGACCTGCATCACGATTAACAGAATCAAACCGCCGAGCATGATCATCGAGAAGAGCGGCGACGGTCCAGGGGCAGCATGCAACTCCACGTCGTCCAAATCCGTCGATGAGGCTGCCGGCTTGTCAATTCCGCCAGCAGGCGCAGCCGATTTCTTGGGTGTAATCTCTTTGTCCTTGGCAGCGGGTTCTTTTTTGTCCGATGCCTTGTCTGACGTCTTGTCTTTGTCTAACGCTTTATCCTTATCCGACGTTTTGGCTTCGTCTGATTTTTTCTCAGAGGCGTCTTTCTTTTCCGACTTGTCGGCGGGCTTGTCCTTAGACGCCTTGTCCTCTTTCTTGTCTTCCTTGCCCTTGTCCTCCGCAGCCTTCACGGTCGCACCAGCCTTCGTGGCGTCGTCAGTCGAAGTCTCAGCTTTTTTCTCGTCATCGCCCGCGGGCTTAGCCGCGTCGGCCTTGTCATCGGCCTTCTCCGTCTCATCTTTCTCTTCGGATTCGATGACGAAGGTTTTGCTACACTTGGGGCACTTCTGGTTGATGGGCTTGCCGAAGTCAAAGACCGACAACTTCACCTCACACTCCGGACACGTGACAATGCGCTTCTTCATAGCTGAATTCCTTCCTATTTCCTTAATGCGGGCCATTCTAAACGATCATGCCTTGCGTTGACAAGGACGAGTTCCCAATTCCCAAATCGCAATATGCAATTGGCAATACGAAAATCCTAAATCCCAAATCCTAAATCCTAAATGGTTTCCTATTACCTACTACTTATCACCTTTGGGGCGCGGCGGCGCGGGAAAAACACCCTTGAGCGCGTCCTCGCAAATCGCGCGCGTATCCTGAGGAAAATCGTTTTTGATGATCCACTTCACGAAACTCGGATCATCACGGACAAGATCTTTCAGTTTGGCACCCTTTTTCCTGCCGAAATTCACGGTCAACTCGCCGTCCACCCAGCGCAGACGACCAGCACGGTCGGCGTTAAACGGATCAATCGGATTGAAGGTGCGGTCCAGCGTCTCCATGTCACGCGGCAGATCAGCGTATTTCTTGAACTGACCAAGAATCACATCCAGCGTCGCGCGTACGTCCGCCTCGGCACCGTGCGCATCGACATGCTCGCGGCCGCAGTAGAAACTCAGCGCGGCCGAAAGATCACGCGGTTCCCGCGTGTGGAAGATGCGTTGTGCGTCAAGCAACCTGCGACGGTCGGCCTCGAACGTGATGCCCGCGCGCGCGAACTCTTCGGCCAGCATCGGAATGTCGAAACGACCCGCGTTAAAGCCTGCCAGGTCCGCCTCGCCGAAGAAGGCCAGAATCTCCAGCGCCTTGTCTTTGAAGGTCGGCTGGGAGGCCACGATCTCGTCGGTGATGCCGTGAATGGCGGTCGTTTCGATCGGGATCGGAACGCCGGGGTTCAACAGCCAGTAGCCGTTGACCTGCGTGCCATCCGGCTCGATCCGGATTGCGGCCAGTTCGATGATTCGGTCCGCGCGCGGGCTGATGCCGGTGGCTTCAATATCAAACACAATCAGGGGTCGGTCAAGTTGAATCGGAAACATGATGATAGCAGTTAAGGTTAAGGGTGAAGCGTCAATTCGGGAGGCACGACACCGCTCAAGGCGGCGGCCGCGCACCTCTCGGCGGGTTGAAAACAGTGTCGAAATCAACAAGAATGGGACGCTGCGGCAACACATCGCCCGCGGCCATCGCAGCACGCAGTTCCGATGCCGAATCGGGATCGTACCACCAGTAGCCGAGCAGCGACCGCTCGTCACCGTACTTCGACAGCACGGTGTCCGGCATGCCGAAGGTATCCCAATGGAGCAGCCGGGTGGCATCGATATTCCACAAGAGCACATACGGGACCGCAGCGGCGATCCGCTTGTCAATCTCGCGGCAGATCGCGTTACGCTCCGTGATGCTGAACATCGTCTTCTGACGCTCGATCAATGCATCCACCTGCGGGTCTTTGAAACCGGTGATGTTGTTGCCGGAAGGACGGTCCGCCTCGGACGAGAGCCACATGCTCTCGGGATCGCGGAAAATCGACCCGCCCCACGCGGCCCAAGTCACGTCGAAATTGAACGCATCCATGTCGCGCATCCATGAGGCGAAATCCTTACGCTCGATGGTCATCGAAATGCCGACCTCACGGAAGGCCGCAGAGCAGAGCGCCAGAAACTTGTCGCTCCCCCCGTCGCGTGTGAGAAACCGGAACGCCAGCGGCCTCCCCTGCTTTTCCAGAATGCCGGTCTGCGGATTGGCCGTGTAGCCTGCCTCGCGCAGCAGGGCTTTGGCGCGGGCGATATCAAAGGGGAACTCCTCGTTGGTGCAGGGATGATCGGCATCGTAGAGGTCTTCGAAATAGGAGCGGTGCAGGAAATAAGCGCCGAACATCATGGTGCGGATCATCGTCTCGCGATCCACCAAATGAGCCATGGCTTTGCGCACGCGCAGATCATCAAAGGGCGGGCGGCGCATGTTCATTGCGAAGCCTTGGAAACCGATGGGGTCATGGTTTTTCACGCGCCGCTTCACGATCCAGTTCTTATCGAACTTTTCACCGATCGTCTCATTGGCCCAGATACGTGCCGTATAGACCGCATAGACATCCACCAGCCCTTTTTTAAACGCTTCGAAGGCATTCTCGTTGCTGGAAAAATAGCGGAAGACAACCGTATCGAAATTCATGGTGTTGCGCGTCGAGGGCTTGGAGCCGGCCCACCAATCGCGCCGCCGCCGCAGACGGATTTCGATCTGCTCCTTGACCGCACTCAGCACATAGGGGCCGGAAACCACCGGATGGTCGAGATCGAGGCGGTTAAAATCTTGTCCCTCGAACGCATGCCGGGGCAGGATCTCAAAGAGGCCGAGCGCGCTCAGATTGCGCCAGTGGCTCTCCTTCGCGCGGAAGCGAACCGTGCGCGGCCCCAGAATCTGCGGCGACTCGAACACCCCGAGCATCACCTTCGATGGGCCAGTGGCGTGACGCGGATCCATCACTTGGTCGAAGGTCCACTTCACATCCTCCGCCGTGACCGGTCGGCCGTCGCTCCATGCGGCGGCCTCATCAAGCTCAAAGGTATAGGTGAGCTTATCGTCGGAGATCGTCCAGCGCTTGGCGAGATACGGCACGAACTCCGTGGTGAGCGAGTCCACACCCAACAGCGACTCATACATCATGCCGAACACCTGACGGGTATAGGTGTTGTTATCGATGTAGGCATTCAGGCTTTTCGGTGGCTGAAACGCCGCAAAGCGGATCATGCCGCCCGGTTCAGCGTACGGGCTGGCCAGCGGATCAGGCGCATCCCGCCACTCCGGTCTGGGATACACATCGTCCGACCGCGCCAGCAACGCGGCACACGCACAAAAAATGAAAGCAAACAGATACATGGTTTTTTTACAAAGACGGTTAACAGGTTAGCGTATCCTACCCGAAAATGGGAGAGGAAAAGCGGCGGGCGCGGGCCGGTTTTGCCAAACCGGCCCGCGCCCGAAGGAAAATTTAGAATTTAGGAGTTGGTATCGGGATCGCTATCGAATTAGGAATACTTGAACGTTGAACGTTTACTTCTTCCCTCTCCCCGTCCCGTTATTCGTTATTCACTCTCCAGCCGAACCTGTGTTACCATGTTGCCACTGCTATGAAAAAACATCCGTTCACTGCATGGATCGGTTTGGCTGCTTTTCTGATTCTCGGAACAGCATGCGTTAGTTCGCGCGTGGTTGAAAACACGCGAGTGCCGGAAATCACCGTGGATGCCTATGGTGCCATCACCTTTGGCGATGAGCGCGTCGAGTTGAAAAGCCTCGCCAGAAAAGTCCGTAAGGCGGGTATTCCGCAAGAACAGGAAATCAACATCCTCGTGCCGGAAAACTTTGATCGCTCACTGCGCGGGAAGATCTACGCCGAGATGCTCCGCGGCGGCTACACGCGCACGATCTTTGTCACACAACGCAAAGCCTCTTCGTTTGTCACGCAAGGGAATAGATGATATGTCCGCTCAGCACGACAAACCCCGCATGATCGGCGTGGCGCTGGGCAGCGGCGGCGCGCGCGGTTGGGCGCACGTCGGCGTCCTGTCGCGCCTGCGTGAACTCGGCGTACCGATCCACTGTGTCGCCGGCACCAGCATCGGCTCGATTGTCGGCACGGTCTACGCCACGGGCAGACTGGACACCCTGCATGAATTGGCGACGCAGCTCGACTGGCGGCACGCGGCGCGCCTCTTCCTAGAAGTCAACCTGCCGCGCTCGGGCCTGCTCAGCGGCAAGAACATCATGAGCCTGCTGAAGGACATCATCCCCGCCCGCCAGTTCAGCGACCTTCCCCTGCCGTTGCGTATCGTCGCCACGGATCTGCTGTGCGAAAAGGAGGTGGTCTTCAGCAGCGGCAACCTGTTCGACGCGATCCGCGCCAGCATCGCGATTCCGGGTATCTTCACGCCGCAACGCCTGCGCGGACGCAACCTGATCGACGGCGGTCTCGTCAATCCGCTGCCGGTCTCGGCCTGCCGCGCGATGGGCGCGGATACGGTAATCGCCGTGGACATCAACCTGCACACTCCCGAGCAACCGCGTAAACCGCTACCGTACACAGCGAAGCATACCCACAATACGACGCAGCCTCCCGATTCATTGGCGCCGCTGCTCGAACGCATCAGCGCTTCGATACCAAAGCTTCAAGGGCCGATCGAAGCCACGTTCAAACGCTGGTATGCGCCGCAAAAGAAAGAGGCCGACCCACTCTCCATTTTCGATGTACTGACCCGCTCGTTCCGTCTGGTTGAGAACCAACTCACCCGCGACGGGCTGGCGATGACGCCACCCGACATCCTGATCCAACCCGCGGTGGGCGACATCATGACGCTTGAGTTCCACTGCGGTCCTGAAGCCATCGCCGACGGCCGCGCGGCGGTTGACGAATGTCTGCCCCGCCTCACGCCCTTGATCGAAGCCGTTTGATGCCCCACTCCAACCCCGGAGCCGCTATGTCCCTTGAACGCCTGAACAAACTGCGCGAGACGATCCGACGCCACGACCGTCTCTACTATGTCGAGGCGCGTCCTGAAATCGGCGACGCCGACTATGACGCCCTCTACCGCGAACTGGAAGCGCTGGAACGCGCCCATCCCGAGTGGATCACGCCCGACTCGCCCACGCAGCGCGTCGGCGGCGCGCCACTCGCCGCCTTCCGTCAAGTCCGCCACAACCCACCGATGATGAGCTTGGACAAGACCCATTCGCGGGACGATCTTTTGGATTTCGACACCTTCCTGCGCCGCCAGCTCCCAGATGAAATCTGGGACTATGTGGTCGAACCGAAAGTCGATGGCGTCGCCTTTTCACTGCTCTACGAAGACGGCGTGCTGACACGCGCCGCGACGCGCGGCAACGGCGAGGTCGGCGACGACATCACTGCCAACATCAAGACCATCCGCTCCATTCCGCTCCGCCTCGCGGACGCGCCGCCCTTGCTTGAGGTGCGCGGTGAAGTCTACATGAGCCGCGACGGCTTTGCTGAACTCAACCAGCGTGAAGAGGAGGCGGGACGCGAGCCCTTCATGAATCCCCGTAATGCCGCCGCCGGTTCGCTCAAGCAGCTCGACCCGCGCGAAGTCGCACGCCGCCCGCTGGACGCCATGCTTTACGCCACCGGTGCCATTAAAGGTGCTGTGTTCCCCTCGCACAGCGGCCTCTTGCAGCGGCTGGCCGATTGGGGTTTCCGCACGCCCCCGTGGCTGCGTCTCTGCGTGGACATCCAAGCCGTGCTCACTGCGATTGATGAACTCGAAGCACTGCGCCACACCTTCCCCTTTGAGATCGACGGCGCGGTTGTGAAGGTTAATCGTCGCGAGTTGTATGAGCGACTGGGCAGCACCGCCAAATCGCCGCGTTGGGCGCGCGCCTTCAAATACGAACCCGAACGCGCCGAAACCCGCATCTGGCAGATCACGGTACAGGTCGGTCGCACCGGTGTGCTCACGCCGGTCGCCGAACTAGACCCTGTCTTGCTGGCCGGTTCCGAAATCGCGCGCGCCACGCTGCACAACGCCGATGAAATCGCGCGCAAGGATATCCGCGTGGGCGACCGCGTCTGGGTCGTCAAAGCCGGCGACGTGATCCCCGCGATTGAAAGCGTGCTGACCGAGAAGCGTACCGGCGAAGAGCGTGTCTTCTCCATGCCCGAGACCTGCCCCGAATGCGACAGTCCCGTGGTGCGCCGCGAAGATGAGGTCGCCCACCGCTGCGTCAATCCGGCCTGCCCCGCGCAACGCGTCGGTCGGCTGGAGCATTTCGCCTCGCGCGACGCGCTCGACATCCGCGCCATCGGCGGCAAGGTCGCCGAAGCACTCGTGGCGCAGGAACTGGTGCGCGATCCGCTCGATCTCTTTTCACTTACGTTGCCGCAACTCGAAGCCTTCCGCATCGGCGACGAAGCCTCCGGCACGCGCCGCTTCGGCAAGAACGCGCAAACCGCGCTGGACGCCTTGGACGCGGCGCGCACCCTGCCGCTGGATCGCTGGCTCTTTGCGACCGGCATCCCGGGCATCGGCGTGACGGTGGCCGAACAGATCGCCGCCGCACACGCACGCTTCTCCGACCTCGATGCGTCGCCGATCCTGCAAGCGGTGGTGCGGCTGGCCGAGCTATACGCCGAGGCCGCTGCGGTCAATCCGCGCTCAACGCTCAACCGCCCCCAAAACGATGAGGAGCGTGAAGAACGCCAAGCGCGTTTCAACCGCCTGTGCGGCGAAATCGGCGTGACCGGCGATGAGCTTGTCGCGGCTGGCGTCGCCACCAAAACCCCGGGCTCCACTCTGCCGCCGCTCTACAGCAGCGTGATCAAGACCGAAGCCGCACGTTCGGTGTTGGCCTATTTTGCCAGCGACTACGGCCAGCGTTACTTGGCGCGGTTGCGCGAACTGGGCATCGACCCGCAGGCCAAAGCCCGATTGCCGGTACCCGCCGATGCACCGCTCGCGGGTGTGACGTTTGTGCTGACCGGCACCCTCTCCCAACCGCGCACACAGATAGCCGAGCAGATCAAAGCCGCCGGTGGCACCGTACAGGATGCGGTCACCAAACAGACGCGCTACTTGGTGGCAGGTGGCAACGTCGGCGCGACCAAAACCAACAAAGCGCGCGCACTGGGAACGACAGTCATCGACGAGGCCGGCCTGCTCGCCCTGCTCACAGGCACAGCCACACCCAGCAGCGCCCCCGCACCGGAAACGCCGCGCACCGCACAAAAGACTGCCGATCCACCAGACACGCCCTATCGCCAGCAAGAGCTTTTCTGACCACCCCCATTTTTTGTGACCACCCAGTGGTCACAAAGACGAGGTTAAAACCTTGCACCGCGCAGCCATGCCCCGCCCGTGACCATTCACAGCATTTTGGGCTCTTTGCCGGGCTGTCTCCTCGCGCGAGCACCCATTGCATGCCCCACGCGCGCCCAGCGCCCATCCTCCCGCCCGTTTTACACTCATCATTGCGAGCCACTGCGTGGTCGCAATAATCACCCCCCAAAAAACCTCTGCGTCTCTGCGCCTCTGCGTTAAAAAATCCCGCCGAGATCAAGGCAATAGAGCCGCGTGCTGTCGCGCAGGAAGAGGCGACCGCTGACCAACACCATCGGCCCCCATGCGTCGCGGCCTTTGCGCCCCATCACCGCATGTTGCGCCAACACGCGGAAGCCCTCTTGTCCGACGCGCGCGAGCGTGAGCGTGCCGACATCATCCAGCAGTACGGCGAGTCCGTCAGCCGTCAGCAGATACGGCCCCAGCCCGAAGGTGTGTTCCGGGCCGCTGGCCCACAGACGTTCGCCCTCCGGCGTCATGCAGACAAGCTGCTGACGCTCCCCGCCGCCGTCGCTGGGCAGGACCGTGTAGAGCCGTCCGTCATGAAACACAGGTGTTTGCTGTTCGCTCGCGAACTGCTTGCGGTCGGTCTTGAAGAGGAGGTCAGCGCGCCACGCATCGCCGTCACGCGAAACCCGGAACATCGCGCCGCCCGAGCCGTACCCCGCCGTCATGAAAAAGCGACCGTCGCTCAGCGGCACCGGCGAAGGCGCGATAACACTGGGACTGAAGGCCTCGGTACGCCACAGCAGGCGGCCGCGCGCCTCGCCATCCGCAGCTACACCCACAATGCCGCCCAATGCCGCGTAGAGATACTGACGCACCCCGTCCGCCGTCAGTACCATGATCGAAGAATGTGACATGGCGAGGTCGCCGGGATTGGGCGTTTCGAAAACAGTCGCGCCACTCTTGAGATCAATGCCGACAAGTAGCGTATTCGTGCCGGCCGGTGCCAAAATCGCCAGCCCGTTATCAATCAGCGGGCATTGACCGGCGTACCAGAGCGGAACCTTGGTACCATAGCGCTGCGGCAGACTGATGCCCCAGCGGTAACTCCCATTACGCGCATCCAAGCAGAGCACATGGCATTGCGGCCCGATCGAAACCACGGCATCACCATCGGTGGTCGTTACCGTGCGTGAAATACCGTGGTTGCGCTTGGCCTTGACCGCATACAGATGTTCCCAGCGCTGCTGGCCGGTGTCGGCGTTGAGGCAGCGCAAACAGTCGCCGCCACGCGCCTCGTCATAATCGAGAAGATAGAGGTTGCCGCCCGACAATGCGGGCATGGCGTGTCCGTCACCCACTGGGATCGACCAAACCACGCGCGGGCCGTCGCTCCCCCACGTCTCCGCCAGCGTGCCGCTCTGCGTCGCGATGTTATCGCGCGCGGGGCCTCTGAAGCCGGGCCACGTGCCTGCAATTGTACCGGGCGAAACATCGCGGTCGATCATGAAGCAACCCGCCAGATCGGTTTCGCCGAACGTCGCAGCCGCCGCAGCTTCGGCCAACGATCCATCGGCTGTGGCTTCACGGAGCGCGACAACGGTCGGCGCCTCACGGCTCAGCCAATGGCGCACGCTCCTCACCGCCAGTACCGCCGCAACGACAGTCACAAGATATGGCAAGACTCGACGCACTGCACGTTCTCTCCCCTAGCGCAGCATGCGTTTCATGATCCGGCGCAACAGCCGTTTAAGTCCACTGTGCGGAATGTCGGAGAGCACGCGCGTGGTCTCGTGTTTGTAATGGGCATAGAGCAAATCAACGCGCGTACGCAGGCCCGCCTCGGTAATCGCGTCAATCAGGCGTTCACGACCGGCGGCATCACCCTGCCAGACCGCCTTCAACGCTTCGCGCACGGCAGGGTGCTCGCTGGTGCAGGCCGCAGCCAGAAAGAGCGTCGGCCGCATGGCCAGCATGTCGGCGGCCCGTCCGCGCACCGAGTGGAAATCCGCGATGTCATCCTGGATCTGATAAGCGGTTCCGACCGCCTGGCTGAACGCCGAAAGCAGCGCGCGCGTCTCCGCGCCGACACCAGCCGCTGTTGCGCCGACCTGCACGGCGACCTCGAACGCCGCCGCAGTCTTCTGCGCATAGATGCGCAACACCTCGGCCTCGGTAACCGGTGCCGGCTTACGGCAAAAAGCCAGTTCCTCGCCTTGCCCTAGGCAGAGTTCGCGGTGACCGTTGGCCGCAGCCAGCAGCATCTCCGCGCACACCGCGCCATCAAACTCAGACGACGCCAGCAAGCGGTAGCCCTCGCCGATCAGATAGTCGCCGACATTGATCGCGGCCGGCACGCCGACCTGCGCATGGACGGTCGGTTCGCCATAGCGTTCAACGTCACCATCCTCGATGTCGTCATGCACCAACGACGCTTTGTGGAAGCACTCGACCGCCACCGCCGCCGCCTTGATCCGTTCGATGTCACCGCCCGCAGCCTCATAGACCGCCGCCGTCAGCAGCGGCCGCCAGCGTTTGCCGCCCGTCGCCAGCCACGCCTGCCCCACACGCTGCGCCTCGGTTTCGGGACGCCCCATCAGGACGGCTAACGATTCCGGCTCAAACCACTGACGAACGACTGCGGCGACCGCATCCAGATCGGTCGCGCCATTCTTGGCTTCAGCCCTGCGGATGCGGAGCGATTCCAGCGCCCAATCGATATCCAGCGTTGTCCGCACGCAGCCATCGGTGAGCAACGGGATGCCCTGTCCGGGGATGGCGTGCGTGTTCATGACTGGAAAGATGCGGCGCAGAGATTCCATGCACCCCACCCCGATCACGGCATCGACCTTGCCGCTCATCAGCAACTTGCTGACCACGGTGGTGCCTTCCGCAATCAACGTCACATATCCCAGCCGGTCCGCCTCCGCCTGCAACGCACCGATCGCACACGCGCCGCACTGCGCACAGAGCAAACCGAGCCCGTCACGGTCGGCGCGACAGACCTCCGCATGGGCAAGGCACTGCGGCAACAGCAGCAACCGCCGATCAAAGGGAATCCCGGCAATGACCTCACGCCACAGCATGTTATTGAGCAACAGCGCCACAAAGGGGAGTTCGTCATCGCATGCGGCGATTGCCGCGCCAAGGCAGCGCGCATGCGCCGCCAGTTCCTCAGCCGTCAGCGGTGGCTCAAGCCGTTCGCGATCCGCGTAGGTCGCGGCGGCATCAGCGAGCTGACGCCGCCGCGCCGGGTCGTGCGGCACTTGCAACGTCGGCCCACCGGCCAGTACATCCGTCAGGCCGTCACGCTTCTCACCCGTGCGCTCACCCGACAGCATTGTGATCTCTGATTTCAGGGGTCTTCTCCGGAACAAAACAGGCAAGTCAACTCTGCCTCTTCATTTGCGCGCCAGTTTAGCATGACAGCCCCCCAACCGCCACCAAACTTTGAAGCCCGCTGACAGCGGGCACGGTTTCTGGTTTCTGGTTTCGGGTTGCATATCGGCGTTCGCACACTTGAATCTAAAAGCAGTTGAACCTTCAGCTCTCTTTGGTTTCAAGATTTCATCCAAACCGGGATCGGGATCGCTATCGGGATCGATTGGTTTAAGATCACCGTCCCGTCAAAATCCTGATTGACTTTGAATCGTCTAAATACCTGTCCCTTTGTTGCACAAGACCGGTACCGGGCTGTGTGGCACGGGCATCTTGCCCGTGATGGCGGCGTAAAA
>Ga0208824_1001493_pt1 | contig 20553 bp, 15 predicted proteins | sample AD_JPNTR3_MetaG_FD_184447 | JGI IMG/M metagenome (GOLD analysis project Ga0208824, IMG submission 184447) | Active sludge microbial communities of municipal wastewater-treating anaerobic digesters from Japan - AD_JPNTR3_MetaG (SPAdes) (version 2) | ecosystem: Engineered > Bioreactor > Anaerobic...
CTTGATCCAGATGAGATCGGCGGCACCGATCTGCCGTCGGGCAATGTCCGGGGATGGCATCACGAGTGGCTCAGCGGCGAAGCGCCGATCATTCTGGGTCCCGCGAAGGTGGGGCAGTCATCGATCATAGGAACCCCGGGAAGTTACTAAGGAGGAGTTGAAATGAGCATTTGTCGAGTACCATACCGCCTGATTGCCTACGCGGTCATTTTTTGTTCCGCTGTGGTTGCGGCGAGCCAGTACGCGGATTATTCGCACCGCCCGCTGTCCGAAATGTTCGAGGTGTATAGCAGGTTTGAGACGAACTTTCAGGCCGGATCGAACTACAATGTGGGTGCCGCCGCCGCGTTGGTGGCCGCTATCGGGAAAAAGGGCGGGCGCGAGGTCTTCCCATTTCTAGAGGAAAAAGCTCTCGCTCCTGTAACCCCCGCTTTCGTCCGTTCCGCCGCCGCAGAAGTCTATGTTTCTCTCGCTACGGGAAAGGAGTGCGCCGAATTCCTGCCGAAGGTTTTGAAGATCGACGATGAAGATAAAACGATCATCAGTTGGCGGTACAGGGTCACGCCGACGTGCCTGAACAAAGTTGAAGCTGCTATAGCACAAAACGAAATGTCAAAGGAAACGTTAGCTCGGCTAGTGGATGCTCTTGTGATGTATACGCAGTTTGCGTATTCTGCTTCGGAAGCTCGCCACGTGGATGATTTTCTTCTCCGGCATTGCGAGGGATATCCAACAAGCTGGCAAAGGCTGACCCTGTGGACAAATATCTTGGACGCAGACAAGAAGAATGAAGTGAAACGGGAAAAATGCCTCCCAATCAAGCAAAGCATCGAGGCTGTGCCTCCGAGAAAACGCATCGATTTGCGCAAGCGTTTTCCCGATCTGCCGCCGTTGCAAGATGACGCGCCCGCTAGAAGCCCCGTGAAGGTCGCCATCGCTGTCGTCGCGGGGATTGTCGCAGTGGTAGCGGCGTGGCTCGTCTTGCGGCGGAGAAAAGTGCATGAAACATCGTGACTGCTTTTTCTCCTTCCAGACTTCCCTCCTAACTCCTCGGTCACCGACCGCTCACCACCCGAACTTGCTGATGTCGATCTCGTCAACGGTGAACGGCTGCGCGGTCTTCCATCCGCCTTTCGTGTAATCCGGGAAGTCGATCGCCGCCGAACGGGCGTTGACGCTCTTCTCGGTAAGTTCAACGATGGAGGAGTAGGTCGCGAGGTCGTAGACATCGGTGTCCAGCGGCAAGCCGTTCTGCAGACAGTAGGCCCAGCGTAGGTCCATGATGAAATCCATGCCGCCGTGGCCACCCACTTTTTTAGCGATGTCGCCCGCGACCTTCCAGAAGGGATGCCGGTACTCCTCTTTGATCTTGAGCGCCTTGTCAGCCGGGAAATACTGATGCGCGCCGTTGTCGCCGGTCTTTTCTTCCCACGACATGAGCAGTGACGGATAGCTGCGGAAAATCCCGTTCGTGCCCATATAGAGGTTGCCGCGATCATACGGGCGCGGCGTGCAGACGTTGTGGGCAAGCGTGACGACCTTGCCCTTCGCGGTGCGGATCATCGACATGTTGATGTCGCCCCTGACCATCTTTGCGCTGTGCCGCCAGTCGGTGGCCGGGAAGTTGTCGCGACCGAACTGCTCGAAGGAGGCCGACTTCGTCTCCATCGAGACAAGGTATTCGAAGCGGTCGCCACGGTTGATGTCCAAGCAACGCCCGGCAGGCACCAGTCCGTGCGTCGGATAGTAGTTGCCGTGATGATGCAAGTGGCGATCGATGCGCCAGAAACGGCCGTCGCGCGGATTGTACTGGAGCGAGCGCTGATCGTGCTGATACCCGACCTCCGCTTGAACGACTTCGCCGAGCTTGCCCTTATGGATCAGGTTGAATGCGAGCATCTCTTCTTCGCCGTAGGTGCAGTTCTCCAGCATCATGCAGTGGCGACGGTTGCGCTCTGCGGCCTCGACCGTCGCCCAGCACTCTTCAAGGCTGAACGCGCCGGGCACCTCTTGGAGAACGTGTTTGCCATGATCCATCGCATAAACGTTAATCGGCGCGTGCAACGGGCGCGGCGTCGCGGAATAGACGACATCGCAGACGTCTGAATCGCAAAGCCCCTTCCACGCCTCCTCGTCCCCGTTGCGACTCCACTCTTTCGGTGCCTTGTATCCGCGCTCTTTCAGCCACGCCTGATTTTCATCAAGGCGTTTCGGATTGATGTCGCTCAAGGCTGTGATCTCGCAACCCGGAATCTGCGCGATACGGCGTACGGCACCCGTGCCGCGCGAGCCTACGCCAATCATGCCCACACGCACTTTTTTCATCGGTGCCACGCGAAATCCGTGCATCGGTGCACCCGCGCCGCGACCGAGGCCGGCAAGCCCCGATCCCTTGCTAATGCACCCCGCCGAAAGTGCCGCCATACCCATCCAGGCCGTCCCGGCTAGAAAATCTCGTCTGCTCTGTTTCATGTTTCTTGTCCTTTTCCGTTTTCGTTTTCACATGTTCCGTCTGTCTCAGCCGCAGTGTGCGGCACACCGTGCTGCATCACCCGACAGGGAAGGCCACGCGCCGCAAACACCGACAGGTCCGGCACAGGCGTGACCGTCTCGTCGAACGGCGGCGCGTAAGTCTTGCCGACCAGCGCGTACTTCGCACCGGCGGTCAGATGATACGGCAACAGCTCCACGCGTTCCAGACCGGACGGCCCCTGCAGCAACTCGGCGAAGCGCGCAAGTTGCTGCGGTGCATCGTTGACGCCCGGAATCAGCGGAATGCGCGCGACGAACGGCCGTCCGCTCGCTTTGAGCCATGCCAGATTCTCGAAGATCGGTTGCGGATTCACTCCCGTGAAACGGGCGTGCTGCGCGGGGTCGGGATGCTTGAGGTCCTGGAGCACCAGGTCCACCGCCTCCACCGCCCGGCGGTAATCATCGGGCGCGGCATACCCGGAGGTCTCGACCGCCAGATGCACGGGGCGCAGTCGACCGGCCAACTCGACCATGAAATCGGGCTGGGCCAACGGCTCGCCGCCCGAGAAGGTGATGCCGCCGCCATACGCCTGAAAGAAGGCCGCCTTGGTGTTCAACTCCGTCGCCAGCTCCTCGGCGGTAACGCGGCGACCGCACAACCGGCGGCACCCCTGCGGACAGACCGCCACGCACGCACCGCAAGCGGTGCAAGCATCGGGCGAGGGGCAGACACGCCGACACGCGCCGCATTGCTCGCAACGTGCGGTGTTGACCAGCAGTTGCGGCTTGGGCGATAGCCCCTCGGGGTTCTGGCACCAGACGCAGTGCAGCGGGCATCCCTTGAAAAAGACCGTGGTCCGTATGCCCGGCCCGTCGTGCAGGCAGAACTCGCGCACTTCGAAAATGACACCTTCGACCGACATGATCTCCTACTTCCGCTTTAAAAACAGGGACAACTCGACCGTTTGCAGCAACGCTTTCGCCTGCTCATAGGTCTCCCATGACTGAAGATCCTCCGCAGAGAGCGCGTCGATGAAAGTGCGGATCGCCGGTGCTCCGAGAACTCCTGATTCCGCATCTTCGTAACCGGCAAGCCGCGCACGGAGCCGGTGAAAAACCCGCGCCTCAATACGCGCAGCGCCTTCCTGTGTGCGGAACACCCCATCGGTCTGTTGCGTGTCGCACAGGCAGACTTCGGCATCAAGCGGCGTCCGCGTCTCGGCGTCGAACACCTTTACCGTAACCTGCGCACGCACGGGAACGGGCGTGCGCCAATCTCCGAAGTAAAAGGGGCTCGAAGCCGCAACGACCTTCTCAAGCCTTCCGTCTTCCGAGCATGTGGCCGAGTACCACGTCTTCTCGCGCTCGCTGAGATCGAAGCGCACCTCCGTCACGCCGCTCTCGGGCACCGTCACCGGGATGCGTTTGAACACTTCGCCATTTCGCGTGACCGTCACGAGCCGTTTTTTGCCGGGCGTATCGTGAAGCGTGACGACGGCCTTCCGCACCGCTTCTTCTATGGGGAAAACCGTGCCACAGTCCGCGCCGTCGACTGTGAACAGCAGCAACACCCCGTCCCAAGAGATCGTCGTCCGGCCGCTTTTAAACGCCTCGACGACACTCTCGCGACTCAGCCGACCGTCGGCCGGACGGATGAAGGTGGCACCCATCGTTCCCGGTGTCCGTCCCAGATCAAAGGCGGCGTCGCTGGTGGCCGTCCGGCAGAGGCGGTAGCCCTTGTTGAGAAAAAGCGCCCAGGTCTTTTCGCTCGCCGGATTCCACGACGTGTAAAAATCGAACCCGCAGATCAACTCCGGCGCACCGAGAAGCATGAACGGCAACTCTCTGGAGCGCATGTGCCCGTAGAGCGGATGAACCGGGACAGCCGCACCGCCTTGATCTACGATGTCAGCCTTGATCACCTCGATGTTCGCGTAACGCGGATAGGGACGCGGTTTCGCTGGCGGCCCGATCCCGACCGAGCCGACATGGCCGCCAGCCGTCTTCGGATACTCCGCGTTCAGAAAGAGCAGAAGATCGGAGCCGCTCGCACCCGCAGCCGCCGACGCGGCGTCGACGCGGACGCCATCGTTGTTGAAGTCGGAAGAGAGATAGAACCAGCGGTAATGCTCGGCGCGGAGCATGAAGGCGATCATGGGAATGTTCACATCGTAGAACCGCTCGCCATGAACACCATGCGCATGGAAATCGCCTTTGTACCATCCCGCTGCCGCAGGATCGAACAACGGCTTCAGGGCGATAGCGAGTGATTCCTGACCTCCCGCCCGCAAGTCCCGTTCAACGGTGACCGGTGCATAACCGTCCGCCCGAACCGTCAAGCGCAACCGACCCGGATCAGCCGAGAAAGCAAACATGCCGGAGGTCCAGAAACGACGATTAGCCTGATGCCAGACCCCGGACGGTAGATCGGTTCGCCCGCCATAAAGCCGGCCCGCCACGTCGAACCACCGTATGGGTTTTGAGTCGCTTCGGGCTTCAAACCAAGCCGCGAGACCTTTACCCGTTACCGCATCCGTGACACAGCCAAAGACGACCGCCGTTTCGGACGGCGTCATTTGCAGGCGGCAGGTGACCGGCACATCCGAGGTGACCGCAAGCCGCGCGGAAACCGCATCCGCCATGCCCGGGAAAACCGCTTTGACCGCATAGCCGCCGTCCGCCAGACCGTCGATCGTAAAAGCACCGTCCGTTCCAGACTGGACAATCTGCCCATTGCAGGTCATGACCCAGGCGCGCGAGAGCGGTACGCCACCGGCGTCCACGACCACGCCCGCAATCTGTCCGCCGCAGACCGGACCGGCGCAGACCACAAGCCCGAAAACCGCGAACGTCAGGCGAAGTGTCGAACATGTGGTCATTACGCCGTCCCCCGGCTCCTTCAGGGTTGCGGCATCCGCGTCGCGCCCGTCGGCTTTTTCTGCACACTGGGGGCGTTGCCGCCACCGACCGTCAGTTCAACACGCTGGATGATGTGATCCTGATATGGCTTGTCCAGTTCGACGAAATAGCCACTCCAGCCCCACACGCGGACGATCAGATTGCGGTGCGCCTCGGGATGTGCCTGCGCGTCCTTGAGCCGATCGCGATTGGTCGCGTTGATCTGCAACTGGTGGCCGCCGCGATCAATGAAGTACTTCACCAGTTGCGCGACCTTGGTGATCCCGTCGCGCTCCTTGAAGGCGCTGTCGTGGATCTCGATGGTCAGCGGCCCGCCGTTGATTACGCGCCCCAAGTCCGGCACCGTAAAGGACTCGATAATCGATAGCGGTCCTTTGACCGGCACGTTCAGCGACGGCGCGTAGTTGGCAGCGAAGGGCTGACCGGCCAATCGCCCATCCGGCGAGGCGGGCAACTCGTCGGCGTGCCAGATGTAATACATCGCCGATCCGGTGCCGCAACGGTAGATACCGCCGCGCCCGTTCTTGCGCCCCTTCCACGAATCGGCGAATGCATCAAGCACCTCTTTGGCGAGCAGGTCAACGGCCATCTCAGCGTTGCCCATCTTGGGCACGCCAAAACGGACTTTGGCCAGCAATTCGGGCTGTTCCGCGAAATCGCTGTCGACTGCGGCCGCCAACGCACGCAGATCCAGCGCACGCTCCTCGAACACGAGTTGACGGATCACGGCCAGCGAATCGACGGCGGTCGAAAGCCCGGTACCGTGGATGCCGAAATTGTTGTAGCGGTTGCCCTCGCACACATCGCGCGCAGCCTCGACACGTCCGTCGCACATAATTGAGACAAAGGGACCGGGCAGGATTTTGACCGTCGCGAAGGTCGCGGCCAGGCGATCCGCCTCGGCCATGAGGTCGGCGCGCACGTCCGCCATAAACGCCTCGAAGGTCGCGGCCTGGCTGGTGCGCAGTACGCGGTCCACCGCGGCTGGGAAGGAGACAGCGCCGATGTTCGGGATGTCCATGCCACAACCCGGAATGATGAACTCCCAGCAGGCCGCCACCGTATAGTTGAGCGCGTCTTCGAGCGCATAGCCGTGACGCACCAACCCAGGGATCACCACGTCGTCGTTGGCGTATTGCGGGAAACCCAGTCCTTGGCGCGTCAACTCGGTGCCGGCCTCCAACACCTCCATCGGGGTGTTGGAGGTCACGCGCAGGTTGATCTTGGGATCGATCACAGCCAACTCACACGACGCCTTCAGGCAAAGGCGTGAGAGATCGTTGAACGCATCCTTACCGTCGCGGTCCATGCCGCCCAGCATCATGCTTTGGCCGTTGTCGCCTTGCTGCACACCGACGTAGAGATCGCTGTCGCGATTGCAACTCAGGAAAAACTCCTCGATCAGTTCCAGCGCCGTGTCGGCGGTCAGGCGTCCAGCGGCGATGTCGGCCTGATAGTACGGCCACATGTATTGGTCGAAGCGCCCGAAGCCGTTGTGGTACTCGCCTTCGCACCAGAGCGTGTAGTGCAGGATGCGCAAAAATTGCAGCGCCTCGTGCAGGGTGGTCGCACCCTGCCGCGGCACGTGCGCAAGGAGTTCCGCGATTTCGGTAAGTCCCTGCTCCTGCGCGGCGGCGCGGTAACGCTCCGCCAGATCAAGCACGGCATCAACACCCGAAAGGGCAGCCTCCAGAAACGCCACGCCCGCGTCATCGCCCTCATCCTTGGCCCGCTGCAGACGCGCCGTGATTTCCGCGCGCCGCGCGTCCAGACCCTCGCGGATCGTCGTCGCGTAATCCGGCGAGATGTTGAAGACGTAGCCCTTTTCGGCATAGAAGGCCTCGCTGCGCAGTGCTTCCATCTCGGCCGGTGTGTAGAGATCCGGGATCTGCTTGACAGTGCGGATAAAGGCGATACGCTCACCGGGAAGGAACGCCGGTTGTTCCGCCGCCAGCATGGCGCGCAGCCCTTCGGCCGCGCGGCGCTCCGGGGCGACACCCTCTTGGCAGAAGCGTTCAGCCAGCGTCCACGTCACATCGCGGCGCAGCGCGGCGTGTCGCTTTTCAAGGATGTGTTCCAACAAAGCTTGTATGCGCGGTGTCATAGCTTACCTCCTGATTGTCAATCACGTCAATCGTGTCCAAATTCCAAAAACCTCTGTGCCTCTGTGAGAGCCATTCCAACTCCTAACTCCTAAATCCTAACTCTGAGCAATGCCCAGTCGCTTTTCGATGTCCTCGATCGTGCCGCCCTTGGTCTCCGGCATCCAGCGGATGGCGAATATGATCTGGCAGACCATCATCACGGCGAAAAAGCCGAAGACGTAGGTGCCGGCGCGCTCGACCACCGCCGGGAAGGCCCACGAGATGAGCATACACATGAACCAATGGACAAAGCAACCGAATGCCTGCCCCTTGGCGCGCACGGCGTTCGGGAAGATTTCTGAGATGAAGACCCAGATCACCGCACCGGACGAGATGGCGAAGAAGGCAATGAACCCCAGAATCCCGCCGATGGCGAGCACGGCGTTGGCCTGATCGCCGAGCGAGAGTTGCCATGCCACCAGAAGGTGCATCAGCGTCATAGCGATCGACCCGCCGATAATCATGACGCGTCGCCCGAACTTGTCAATGATCAGAAAAGCCAGCATCGTGAAGATCAGATTGACCGTGCCGACGCCGATGGTCGCAGCCAGCGCGGCCTGGGCACCGACAAAGTTTTCGAAGATGCGCGGCGCGTAGTAGTTGATGGCGTTGATGCCGGAGACCTGATTGAAGAAGGCGATGAAGAAGGCCAGCACAATCGGCTTCAAGTAACGCCGCTGGAAGAGCGGCACGTTCCCGATGCGCTCCGTCTCCGCCAACGTCTCTTCGATCTCCACAAGCGTCTGCCCCGGATCGGGGTCGCCCACCAGTTCAAGCACTTCGCCCGCTTCACGCTTGCGGCCCGCGCGCACCAGCCAGCGCGGCGACTCCGGAATGGTAAAGAGCAGAACCAGGAAGAGAATCGCCGGGATGCACTCCACGCCCAGCATCACGCGCCACATCACCTCTTCGGTCGTCATGGGGTTCGAGGTGAAAACCTTGGCCAGACTTTCACATGCCCTGCCCAGCCAGCTTCCCGACAGCATGAATTTGGCGACGAAGTAGTTCGACACGTACGAGATCAGGATGCCGAAGACGATGTTGAGTTGGTTCATGGCCACCAAGCGCCCGCGCACCGGTCCCGGCGAGACTTCCACGATGTAAAGCGGCACCACGACCGACGAGCCGCCAATGGCCAGGCCGCCGATGAAACGCATCCAGGCCAGCATCGGCTGTGAACTGGAAAATGCACAACCCGCCGCCGAGATCAGGAACAGGACAGCCATCAGCATCAACGTTGGACGACGGCCGAAGCGGTCAGAAGGCCACCCCACGCCGAACGCGCCGAAGATCGTTCCGATCAACGCACCGGAAACCGTGAAGCCATGCCAGAAGCCCGAAAGCTGGAATTCATTCTGGATCGCCTTCTCACAACCGGAGATCACGCCGGAATCGAAGCCGAACAAAAATCCACCCAAAGCCGAAACAATCACGATATACAGCAGTGCCGAGTTTGTGTGTTTCGTGCGCGAGACCGTGTTTGCCATAAAAGAGACTCCCGTTTCACCCGCGAGCAGGCGAACCTCCGCCCTTCTCTCTTCTCTAAGGTGTGGCGGATAGTATAGCCGCGTAATCGTTCGGTGACAAGGCTCATGCGAGTCGAACGCGTGACATTCAGGCCAATTCCTGAATATTAACTCCGCCTTCCGCGCATCGTGTGGACGCCTTTTTTGACATAGCCACACGGAATTGCTATCTTGCATCCGTCGGTGCGGGTAACACCCCGTGAGCGTAGTTATTCTGTAAACGACAAAACAGGTTATGCGCTATGAAAAACAGACAAGCGATCAATCTGCTTTTAACCCTTCTTGGTGCTCTGTTTCTTGCCGTGCCCGCCATGCAGGTCGTGCTGGCACAGCAAGAGGAAGCCGCTGAAATTTCCGCGAACGCCGCGACAGCCAAGCAGGCCGAGAACGTCGAAACTGCAGCCGAGCCGCTGAACCTTAATCAGGACGCGGCACAGATGGATGACGCAGCCAAGTCGTCACCGTGGTTCATCACCTCGGAAAATGCCGATGGCCGGCGTTTGCGCTCACAGACCACGCTGCTGCTCGGTGCGGGCGTTGCAGCCGCCGGCGTGCTTTACTGCATGCCTGAAAGCGTTACCAACTGGGACCGCGACGACGGCATCGAGGATCTGCCCAGCCGCTGGTGGAAGAACGTCTCTCGGAGCCCGGTATGGGACAAAGATGACTGGGCCATCAACTACGTCGGGCACACCTATTGCGGCGGCGTTTACTACATGATGGCGCGCAAATCTGGGTACAACCAGTGGGATTCGTTTGTCTACACCACGTTGATGTCCACGTTCTTCTGGGAGTACGGCATCGAGGCCTTTGCCGAGCGTCCCTCAATACAGGACCTGTTTGTCACACCCTTGGGCGGGTGGATCTACGGTGAATGGGCGTACCGGTGCGAGCAAAGAATCGAAGAGAATGACAGCCGGGTCTTGGGATCAAAGACCATCGGCGGCATTTCGTTGTTCCTGCTTGATCCGATCGACCATCTGGGACAAGGTGTTAACCGCCTCTTGGGCCGCGAATGGATCCTGACCGGCCGCGTAACACTGCGTCCGCAGACGTATGCCGACCAGCTGGACAACACCGTGGCCATGCACGGCACCCCTGCACCGGGATTCCGCATGGCGCTACAGCGCGTGTTTTGAGGTAGAACGCTCAACGCTGAAGTGAAACCATGAAACACATGAAACTTCATGAAAGCTGAATCCGCGCACAGCGCGGGGCGAGTGGTGAGCAATGCCAAGGCCTTTACACTTACCGTTGCGAACCACTGCGTGGTTGCAACAAGGGGAAAGCCGACAGGCGACTGGCGACACTGCCAAAACCTCCTAAATCCCAAATCCTAAATGTCAACTCCGCGCGCCGCGCTGTTGTGCGGCGCCGGGTCACATGCGCGTGTAGCGCGGACCGTCGCCGGCTTGCGGGAAGGTCCACTCGATGTTCTGGTACGGATCCTTGATCTGACAGGTCTTGCAGTGCAGGCAGTTGGAGAAGTCCACATGGATGTGGCCATCCTCTAAACGGTACACCTCAGCCGGACAGAAGCGCTGGCAGGGCGCGCCGTAGACCTTGATGCACTCCTCGCACTTCGCGCGGTCCAGAATCTTCAGGTGGCACGGTTGATCCTCGTCGTGGATCGTACCGGACATGAAGACGTCGGTCAGACGGTCAGGCGAGAGTGGGCTGGTCTCCATGCTCTCGGGCTCCGGCATGCGTCCGCCCTTGAGCGGTAGCGTTTCCTCGTGGTCGGGGGCCATCGGCACCATCCAGAAGGGGAACTTGCCGAAGGTCGCCCAAGCAAAGCCCGCGCTCATCACGCCAAGCAACAGGTTGGTCGAGAAAGGCGCGCGCACGTTCTTGACGCGTTCGAGCTGCTTCCAGCCTTGGGTCTGCTTGAGCCGTTCGCCGTAGGGTTTGAGCGCCTCGAACGAAAAGTCATTCTTGTTCCAGCACTCGGCCAGCGTTTCTGCCGCCGCGCGACCGGACTGCGCCGCGATGTGAATACCCTTAATGCGCAACGTATCCACCAGACCCGCGCCGTCACCCACGATCAACGCGCCGTCGGCGACCACCTGTGGTACTGAGTAGACACCGCCCTCGGGGATTACTTTGGCGCCGTAGGCCACGGCCTTGCCGCCTTTGATATGCTCGGCCACCACCGGATGCGCCTTGAACTTGCGGAAGAGCATGTGTAGGTCGACCTCGGGATGAGCATAGTCCAGCGCGTAGGCGTAGCAGACTAACACCTGCGTGGGCGACATATGATAAATGAATCCGCCGCCGTAGGTGCTCCAGTCGGCCGGGTAACCAAACGTGTGGGCGATCTCGCCGCTCCGCGCCTCGTTGGCCGGAATCTCGATCACCTCTTTGATGCCCACGGCGTAGGACTGGCCGCGCCGCCCCTGCAAGCCCTTACGCGCGATCAGTTTGTCGGTCAGGATGCCGCAAGCGCCCTCGCCCAACACCACGACCTTGGCGTAGACTTCCTCGCCCGGCGTGTAGTTGCTCTTCGGCTTGCCTTCGCGATCCAGGCCCTTGTCGCCGATCTTGACACCGATCACACGGCCTTTATTGTCCTCGATCAGCTCGGTCGCAGCGAAACCGGCGTAAACCTCTGCGCCCTCTTGTTCGCAGAGCTGCGCCAGATACTGCGTGAGCTTGGTCAACGAGCCGACCGGATAGCCGTGCGCCTGCATCATCGGCGGGACCCACGGGATCTTCATCGCGCTCGTCGCGTTGAACAGCATGTGGAACGCTTCAGTGGTAACGCGCGCCTCGACCGGTATCTTGTCGGCCTCTTCCTTGGTCAGCAGCCCTTCGAACCCACTCATGTCAATCACCGCGCCGGACAGCACGTGGCTGCCCACATTGCGGCCCTTCTCAATGATCGTCACACGCGGCAAAGACCCTTTCGCCTGCGCCTTGAGCGTGCGCAGCAACGCCAGCGCTGTCGCCAGCGAGGCAACGCCAGCCCCTACGCAGAGGATGTCGGTGTGAATCGGCTGTTTCGTCGTGTTCGCCATAATGCCTTCTCCCCAAAAAATTCCGGTTTCCTGACTTATTTCGCGCCGTTGTGTTTTGCCTCGATCGCTTCGATCAGCATCGGCAGGATTTCAAACAGGTCGCCTACGATCCCGAGATCCGCCACATTGAAAATCGCGGCATGGGGATCGGTGTTAATCGCAATAATCGTATCGGCTCCACGCATGCCCTCCAGATGCTGGATCGCGCCGGAGATGCCGAACGCCAAATAGAGCTTCGGGCACACGGTCTTACCGGTCTGCCCCACCTGATACGCGGCCGAGATCCAGCCGGCATCCACGCAGGCGCGCGACACGCCCACGACGCCGCCGAGCAAGTCGGCCAGACGCTTGAGTTGCTCCAGATTCTCGGCCTTCTTCAGGCCGCGTCCGCCGGCCACGATAATTTCGGCCTCGGCGATATTCACGCTCGATGAGCTGCGCTCGGTCTTGATGATGCGCGTGTTGCCGGCGACCAACTTGAGCGCCTCGATCAGCGTCTCGCCCTTGCGTTTGGGATCGGGCGGTGCCATCCTGAAGACCTTCGGACGCACCGTCGCCATCTGCGGCCGATGGTTGGGCGTCATGATGGTAGCCATGATGTTGCCGCCAAACGCCGGACGGGTCTGGTGCAACAGATAGCTCTCTTTGTCGATCGACAGCGCCGTGCAGTCAGCCGTCAGGCCGGTACGCGCACGCACCGCCACCTTGGCAAAGAAGGCACGCCCCACCGCCGTGGCACCCGCGAGAACCACTTCAGGCTTGTATTTCGCGATCAACTGGTTGAGCGCGTCGGTGTAGACATCCGCCTCGTACGCAGCCAGTTCGGGCTGATCGACCATATAAACCTTGTCGGCACCGGCCGCAATCAGGTGCGCTGCCGAATCCTTGACGTTGTGGCCCAACACCACGGCCGCCAATTCGCAACCACGGTCTTTGGCCAAACGACGGCCTGTGGCCAGCAGCTCATACGCCACCTCCTGCACCTTGCCTTGATGCTGCTCAGCAAAGACCCAGATGCCCTTGAAAGCGCTGAGGTCGGCCTTCGGGGTCTCGGCCGCTGTCGAGACAATCGCTTTGAACGGACAGGCTTTAACGCAGGCGTTGCAGGCGCGGCACTCGTCCGGCTTGACCACCGCCAACTTGCCCTCCATGTAAAGCGCGTCGAACGGGCACGCAGTAATACATTTCTTGCAACCCCGGCACTTCTCGGGATCAATGAAAATCGGTGCGTCTGCCATAATTATGCCACTCCCTTTTCCTGCAACAGTTTCACGATCGCGTCAACCGCCGCCGAAGGTTGCTCGCGGCCATCCATGCGCGTCCCGCCAGTCTTAACCGGCGGTGCGAAGATCTTGACCACCTTGGTGGGCGATCCATCCAGCCCGCACATGGTAAGGTCCGCATTGACATCTTTCGCCCCCCAGCGCGGGATATCGGCCTTCTTGGCCTGCATCCAGCCGCTGAGCGTGGCGAAGCGCGGCGTCGAAGCCTCCTTAACGACGGTCATCACGGCAGGCAGCTTCCCTTCGATCACGTCCACGCCCTCATCCATCATGGTCTCGACGGTGTACGTATCGCCCTCGACCTTGATCGACTTGGCATACGTGACGAGCGGGTAGCCCAGAAACTCCGAGACGCCGGGCCCCACCTGCGCGGTGTCGCCGTCGATCGCCTGTTTTCCGAAGAGCACCAGATCGGGCCGCGCATTGATCTTCTTGATCGCCTGCGAGATCGCATACGAGGTGGCCAGCGTGTCCGCACCGGCAAAGGCGCGGTCGGTCAGCAACACCACATCGTCAGCGCCGCGGGCCATGGCCTCGCGCAACACGACCTCCGCCTGCGGCGGTCCCATCGAGACGACCGAGACGCGCGCACCGTGGGCATCCTTCAGCTTGAGCGCCTCTTCCAAAGCGAATTCATCGAAGGGGTTGATGATGCTTTCCACCCCTTCACGCATTAACGTATTGGTCTCCGGATTGATACGGACATTCGTCGTATCCGGAACCTGTTTGACACAAACAACAATGTGCATGCTATCCCCCGTACTTAACAACTTGTCTGCGGGCCTTCTATCCAGTTCAGCGTAGCTATTAAAGCATATTTCCGCCTCTGCGTCATGTCCACCATTCAGTTATTTTTTCGAAAGGGTTGAACCTTCATGTGACACAGGTATCCCGCCCGTGTGCTTCGGAACGCCCATGCCACGCGCGGGGTGCAAGAGCCGCAATCTGCAATTTGCGTTTTGGGGCGGTTTTGTTATGATCGTTTGGAACAGAAAATGAAAGAAGGAGTGACCTATGAACGATAAGATTCTTCCCCTCTTAGAAAGGCGCAGTGTTCGCGTTTACCGTCAAGGCGAGGCGGTCAGTGATGATGAGCTTCGCGCTCTACTGCAGGCTGCGATGGCCGCGCCGTCCGCCAGGGCGTGCGATCCGTGGCGCTTTCTAGTGGTACGCGAGCGCGCGGACCTCGATGCGTTGGCGGACCTGCTGCCGTACGGCAAGATGCTCCGTCACGCTCCTCTCGGAATCATTGTCTGCGGCGATCAGGCGCAGGCTAATCGCCAAGAACTCTCCTACCTGTTACAGGACTGTTCAGCCGCCGTCCAGAATCTGCTGATAGCCGCGCATCTGCTTGGGCTCGGTGCGGTTTGGCTGGGTGTCCACCCGAACGAAGACCGCGTGACCGGTATTCGCCGCCTGTTCGGTGTGCCCGAGGCGATCCTGCCGATCGCCGCGATCTCCATCGGTCGACCGGCGGAAACGCCTGCGCCCCGTACGCGCTTCAATCCGGATTTCGTGCACAACGGCCGTTGGGGAAATTAGTGCCTTACGATTCAATAAGCACGCGCGGTCAAACCGCGATACCGCGGTGGTAAGTCAAAACCAGAAACCAACTTGTTTCGGGGGGGGCTTTTTGTCATACTTGCCCGGTTGTTGTAAACATGAACGAACGATTTGCACGATGATTCCTTTTTTTAAACGTAATGACGCGCCCGTGATCTGCGAACGCGCTGAACACTGTATTTCACGCTCAAACATTGATCCCGACGCACTGAAAGTGCTCTATCGCCTGGCAAAAGCCGGGCACGTCGCCTATCTTGTTGGCGGTAGCGTGCGCGACCTGTTGCTCGGCCGCCAGCCCAAGGATTTTGATGTCGGAACGGATGCGCGGCCAAATGAGATCCGCCGCCTGTTCCGCAATTGCTTTCTGATCGGTAGGCGTTTCCGGTTGGCACACATCGTCTTTGGACGCAAGGTGATCGAAACCAGCACCTTCCGGCGTCAGCCCGATACAGTGGAGAGTGAAAACGGCCTGTACCAAACCGAAGACAACACCTTCGGCACGCCGGAGGAGGACGCCAAGCGCCGTGATTTCACAGTGAACGGGCTTTTCTACGACATCAAAACCTTCTCTGTGATCGACTATGTGGGCGGCCTGAAAGACCTTGAGAAGCGGCTGTTGCGGTGTATCGGCGATCCTAACATCCGCTTCCGCGAAGACCCGGTGCGCATGATGCGGGCCGTCAAATTTGCGTCGCGTCTGGGGTTCACGGTCGACCGCGCCAGCAGCAAGGCCATCTTGAAACATCACGCCGACATTCTCAAGGCCTCTGCGCCCCGTCTCTGCGAGGAGATCTTTCGCCTCTTTACGTTCGGCTCGTCCCGCGCCGCGTTCATGCTACTGTGGGAGTATGAGCTGCTGGGTGATCTGCTGCCGGAGTTGGACGCCTACATTAAAGAATCGGGCGGCAAGAAGTCGCCGCTTTGGGACTATCTGGGCGCACTTGATGCCGATGCCGCCAACGAGGAGCTTTCCAACGGCGTGCGTCTCGCCTGTCTCATCTACCCGTTTTTTTTCAGCCTGTTGCGGCAGGAGGAACGGCGCAGTCCGAATGGCCGCGTCAACCGGCAGCATGTCGCGCGTCGGGCACTGCACGCCGTGACGCAGCGGTTGCACATCCCCAAAGCCACGCTCTACACGGCACAGGCATTGATGGACGTGCCGCGCCGGTTCGCCGACTCGCCGACCAAAGGACGCGGCCGTCGTTTTCTTTCTCACCCGAGTTTTCCGGAAGCGCTGGCCTTCCAGCGTATCCTGCTGACCGCCGAGAAGGCCGATCACTCTTGTCTCGATGAGTGGCAGGCATTGTACGCGCAGCAGGCGGGCCAGCGCGCACAGCGCGAAACGCGGGACGACACGGACGCGCCGCGCGATGCTGAAAAGGAGAGCAGCGGTACGCGCCGCCGCTCCCGCCGCCGCCGTCCCCGCCGCACTGCGCGCGAAATTAGCTGAACGTCATCTTGGCGCAAGCAAGGTGAACGGCCACATCGGGATGTTTCTGGCAACGCCATAGACGACCAGAAGTACGAATGCGGCCCACGGCATCCACCGTAAATATGCCCAACGCGGCCGCATCAAAAGAAGGCCAAGGATGGGCAAGGAAAGAACCATCAGCGGATTCATGCCGAGCGCGCCCTTAAGATCTCCGTGAAGCAGCGAGTGCGTTGCCCGTAGCGAACCACAACCCGGGCAGTACAGGCCGGTCAACCGATACAGGGGGCACGGCGGAAACAGCCGCGATTTTGAGGGGTTGACGGCGTACAAGACACAGAGTGCTGTGAAGGCGACTGCCCCCCCAATGATGAGCGCCGCCAGAGAGCGTTTCTTTTCTCGAACCAATTTATCGGGCACCTGCGGTTTCGACGAACATGCCAACGATTACACTAATGGCATAGAGTACCGATGAAATGAGGCCGATCCCGAACGACCACCAGGCCCAAACCTTGGCTTTGCGAGACGCCTCCAGCGCACCGGGAATATCGCCCGCCTGAATCTTACCGTTCACCTGAGCGGAAAAAATGATCGCGGGGATGCCAAGCGGCATGCAACAGAACAGCGTCACCAGAATGGATTGCGCGAGGTAATTGGGAATTTTCACCGGAGGGTCGCCTGCCCCACCGATCTGCTGAAGCACCTCGCCGCACTTGATACACAGGTGTGCGTTGTCATCATTCTGTGTGCCACATTTCCTGCAGTACATGTCTCGTTCCTTTCTGTTAGTTGGACACATCCATCATCCAAACATGAATGACACCGACGCCACGATCAGCGTCAGCAGGGTATAGGCGACGGCACAGAGTGTGCCCAAGATAATTCCTGCCCATGCGTGCGCTTTACCCTTGGCTTCGGGATGAAGCTTGGCATACTTCAGACCTTTGATTCCCAGTACCAGCGCCGCTATTCCGAGGGGAATGCCGATACATGGGATAAGCGAGAAGACCCCCAAGTAGTATGCCAATAACGCTTGCACATTCTTGTATGGGATCAGCCCGCCAGCGTGTTGTCATCCGTGACGACATATTGCGGCTGTGCGGGGTCGTGAAGGACAAACCCGCAGCGCGTACATCTGAAGTTGTTTTCCAGGTTCTGCTGTCCACATTTCGGGCAGAACATAATTTCGCTCGATGTTTGTGGTACAGGAGGGGGAGACGGCATGACTGGATCGGAGACGGCATTGCCGCATGATGGGCAGTCTGTTCGCTGTTCCATTGCCGATGCATCTGCTGTGGGATGCTGATCGCGTTGCGGACGGTCAGATTCTGTATCCATGGTTCAGATCCTCTTCTTGCTAACACTCAGGGCGTGAACACACCCCGACCCAAACCTCCCTCCAGATTCACTTGCTTTTTACAACAAATCGTTGGGCAGTGCAAGCAACCTCGCTGTTTTTTTGTCGGTTGAGGCTCTTGCAAAACGCCTCGTGGCATGGGCGTCTCGCCCATGAAACACACGGGCAAGATGCCCGTGCCACACTTGCAAGCAAAGGGTTTTGCAAGAGTCCCGGTTGTGTTGCCGATCACGGGGATGTTTGCAGGCGGAAACAGCGGGTGAAAACCTTGCGTCCCCCTTTTGCGCCTTCTGCCTCGAATTCAACGATTCCCGTAGTACGTGAAGGATGGGCACGCGCGAAGAACGAGCCGTCATCTGCCACGGGCACCGCTTCTTTACCATTGTTAATTTTCAGGCGCGTTCCGGGTTCAGCCCAGCCGTGGACATCAATCGCGCAATTTCGTGCCATCACGGAGTGCTCCGGCGGGAATGTTTGAAGGATGATACGGGGCGCGGCATCCATGGCCAGTGTCTCTTCGATCGCTTGGCGTCTGGCCGCGTAGAGGATTTGCGGGTCGCGGCTGAAGTCTGTGTAAGAGCGCACAACGCGAGACGCGATCTCCTGCCCGCGCCGGGTGGGCTCGATCATTTTGGCTACCTGCGGGCTGAGCGACGCCGCGATCTGGCGGATCTTGTCTTCCAGCAACCACAGGCATTCATAATCCTGAAGGCCGTCGCGCATCTGTTCCCAGCGCAATGAATCCAGCAATCCGTCCCGTTTGGGGTACACATGCCAACCGTCGCCGCGGTGCAGTCCCGGCGCTTCCCACGGGTCATCGGTCCAGGCATTGAACCCCCAGTGCAGATAACCTTTAAGCTGGTAACGGTAGTTGAGCCAATGCATCAGTCGCGTGTCGATCAGCGGAACGTCCACGGTCTTGTTCATCAACGCGCCGCCCTGATAGATGCCCACCGTATAGAACCACAGCTCATTGCCGCGCCGTTGCGCCTCCTCGAAGGCGCCCTGCCACGTCGAAAGATGGTCCAGTTTGGGAACCCAGACCTCCAACCGGTCCTGACAGTGCGGCGTCTCGATCGCGTCGATCCTGCGGAGTTCCGGCGCATGGCGATGCACAAACTCGGAGGCTTTCCGCCAGTGTGTGATGTTGTGGTTGGCGGGTTCGTCGCAAATGTGGAAAAGCGTCTTGTCGAGCCACTTTTTCTCGCGCAAATGGTTGACGAAAAGCGGCAGGAACTTGGCCAAGAACTCCTCGCCGGGAACCTTTTGCGCCTTGCCGTCGGCCTTGTTGTAGACCGTGAAAAAGTCATATATCTTGATTTCAGGGCTATACCATCCGCCTGGGACATGCCGCGCCACAAAGCCGGTTTCCATCGCATCCATGAGGCCTGTTTCCCAAAAAACCTGCGCATACCGGTCGAACTCAGAGAAGTCCAAGCTGTAGTTGCCATTCTCATCCACCGTGGTTTTAATCAGCGAAAGGCTGATCTTGAACGTGTTGTGCCGGTGTTCGACCATGTTCTTTGCGTAAGCCCGCAGGATTTGCCAGTAACGATCTGATTGATCCGACTCTACCTCGTGAAACTTTTTAAAATGTCTGGTGGACATCCACTCAACCACCAGCAGGTGCCGTTGTTCGGGCATCGTCAGGGGGTACACGTTCAGCGTGATGGGCAATGTGGCGGCGACATCGTCGGAACTGGCCTTCAAATGACCGCGGTACTCTCCCGGCTCCGCGTCTGCCGGTATGCGCAGAGTCAGGTAAATCGCTTTCAGCGCGCCATTGGTCACCGCACACTGACGATCTTCAGACAGGCAGTCGGGGAAGCGGGCAGGAGCCGGGCGCGTCAGGTCAGACACCCACATTCTGGGCGTGTTCGTCAACACGAGAATGTCCGTCACGAACCGCCACGTCAGGTTTTCAACAGGGATTTGGGCATTGCTTCCCTCCTTTTTCAGTGGGGTCAATGTGGCTGTCAATTTGGGCAGGTCGCGCCCCGCGCGCACGACACACTGCGCTGAGATGGTCTCGCTCCGCAACCCGAATACGTTGATTTCTTGGGCCTGACTTTGATTGTTGGTGAACCCATATCCATCTTCAAACACGCGCACCGCATCACTGACAGCGATGAGTTCCAACGGTGGAACAGCGGCTTCGCATAGCGCGGTGCGGATCAGAAAAACTGCCCCTACAGAAACGATCAACACACTGCTCCAACGATAAAAGCATGACATCATGATTCTCCCCCATATAGTTTCAGCGATTCACCATACCAAGAAACATACGAAACATCACTTACGATACACTGGGACTCTATCATTTTAGTCGACAGACCGTCAACGTGCTGTGCCGTTGACGCCGTTTGAAACCGCTTTCGGGTTGACTGATCGGCCCGTGATGTAGTAGAGTCCCTGTGCGATTGAATGTGGAGGTAGCGGGGGCAGTCGTCACCTCCTGGCCCGAGAAAGAGCCGCCCAGAGTCAGCTCTAACGTTATTTGGATATGCCAACTCCTTCATACCTTTATTGCGTGATCACGGTCAGCATCCTGTGGACGCTCTGGTTCATCGCCCTCGGTTTGGAGCGCAGGTGGTTCCGCGGCGTGTGGCGGAGTTGGGCAGACATGACGCCTTTCACGAAGGTCGTTATGGCCGTGTTGTGCGCGTATTGCACGGTGATCGCGCAGAAGCCGACCAACGTGAACAACTCCGCCGCATCGCCGCACACCGGACAGCCGGCGGGCGGCGCGGTCGCTCAGCAACAACAGGCGCAGCCCGCCTCGCCCTCAACGCCGCCGCCCTTGCCCGCGACGCAGGGCGGACCGTCCGGCGTCCAGTCCGAAC
>Ga0208824_1001497_pt1 | contig 20515 bp, 25 predicted proteins | sample AD_JPNTR3_MetaG_FD_184447 | JGI IMG/M metagenome (GOLD analysis project Ga0208824, IMG submission 184447) | Active sludge microbial communities of municipal wastewater-treating anaerobic digesters from Japan - AD_JPNTR3_MetaG (SPAdes) (version 2) | ecosystem: Engineered > Bioreactor > Anaerobic...
CACCAGTTTCGTCTGCCCGCCCTCGAACCCCGGCGGCTTGACTCCTCCGGACCTGGACTTTTGGCCCTTATGGCCACGGCCTGCGGTTTTTCCGGTGCCAGAGCCAAGGCCTTGCCCTTTTCTTTTGGGTTTCTTGACTGATCCGGGAACCGGTGATAATACGTCATGCAATTCCATTAGAACCGACCTCCGCTTCGTCGCCTTTTTCCCTTCTCCTGGACAAGCCACGAATCTCACTTATCTCACGGGCACTGCGAAGGTTTTTGAGTGCCTCTATGGTTGCATATACTACGTTATATGGATTTGACGAGCCAAGAGATTTGGTCAAAACATCCTGAATCCCAGCAAGTTCCATAACCGGCCTAACGCCTCGCCCTGCAATGATACCGGTACCTTGTGATGCCGGCCTAAGAAGCACTTTCCCTGCACCAAACTCGCCTATGACTTCGTGGGGAATGGTGGTGCCGTTCATCGGCACTTCAATTAGGTTCTTCTTGGCATCATCTATACCTTTTCTAATAGCATCTGTAAGGTCTTGAGCTTTTCCCAAACCGGCTCCAACCTTACCGTTTCCGTTTCCAACGACCACAAGCGCCCTAAAACTCCGCTTGCGACCTCCTTTTACCGTTTTGGAGACAGGACCGAATGTAACGATCTGGTCCTTGAACTCCTCCTGAGGTTGGTTCTTATAACCATCCATATTGGAATCGTCTATTGCAAACAAATAATCACCCCGCATGTTAGAAATCCAACCCGCCTTCTCTTGCTCCATCTGCCAAGGCTTTAACTCTCCCGTGGTAGAGGTAACCGCCTCTGTCAAAAACAACCTTCTTTATATCTTTTTCAAGAGCTCTTGCCGCCAACAACTTGCCCAAGGCAGTCGCTCCCTCTATGTTGCCTCCAGAAACGCTAAGTTCTTTGAAAGCCGGTTCGGTCGAAGACGCAGATACCAAAGTCCTTTGGCTAACGTCATCTATTATCTGGGCATATACATGTTTAGAACTCCGAAAAACATTAAGCCTAGGGCGCTCAGGTGTTCCGACAACTTTTCGTCTCACTCTCTTGTGGCGCTTGGCTCTTTCATTAGAACTCTTCTTAACAGCCATCGATTGTCTTCCCTCCTCCACAGGGCTACTTGGCGCCCTTAACTACCTTGCGCTTTACAACTTCTCCAGCATATTTTACTCCGGTCCCTTGATAGGGCTCGGGCGGCCGCAATCTCCGTATGTCTGCAGCAATCTGCCCAACCACTTGTTTGTCAACCCCACGTACTATGACCTGGTTGGGAGCTGGCACGTCAATCTCGATTCCCTTAGGAGGTACTATTTCACACGGTTTCGAGAACCCAAGGTTCAGAATCAGTTTGTCTCCAGACTTTGCGGCTCTGTAGCCCACGCCAGAAATCTCCAGAGTTTTCTCGTACCCTTCAGTGACTCCGACAACCATGTTGTTAATCAAGGTCCGCGTAAGACCGTGGAGCGCTCTGTGCTTCTTCACGTCAGACGGCCTCTCAACCTTAACCACATTATCTTCTATATACACTTGCATATCTGGATGAATGCTGTTGCTCATAGCTCCCTTGGGGCCTTTGACCGTAACCTGAGTCCCGTCTATAGTTACAGAAACCCCTGAGGGTATCTTTATGGGTTTTGTTCCAATTCGCGACATATGAAAACCCTCCTGTACCTTCCTACCATACGTAACAAACTACTTCTCCGCCAACTCCCTCTTTGCGAGCTGTCCTATCATCCATGATTCCGCTGGATGTTGATATGACAGCTATCCCTAATCCACCCAAAACTCTTGGAATGTCATCTTTACCGGCATAGACCCTAAGTCCGGGTTTTGATATCTGCCGGATACCTGTAATGGCACAGGTTTTTCCCGGTCCGTACTTCATGTAAACCCTAAGTTGTGCAACAGGTTTTCCTTGGACAACCTCATAGTCTCGGATGTACCCTTGTTCTTTCAAAACCATGAGAATCCGTTCCTTTGTCCTGGAAAAAGGCACATCTACCCTATCATGCTTTGCCATGCCGGCGTTGCGGAGTCTGGTAAGCATATCCCCAATAGGATCATGTGTCATCTATAATCTCCCTCCTACCAGCTGGCTTTCTTTACGCCAGGAATCTCACCGCGATGGGCCAACGCTCTGAAACAGTGCCTGCACAAACCGAACTTTCTCATGTAGGCGCCAGATCTGCCGCAGATCTTGCATCGGTTGACTCTTTGCGTAGAGTATTTTGGCTCCTTCATCGCCTTGTTTATTTTGGCTTTGCTAGCCAAGAAATCTCCCCCTTACTGTCTAAAGGGCATACCCATTGCTCTAAGAAGATAACGCCCTTCCTCATCTGTCTTCGCTGTTGTGGTAATTGTAATGTTCATACCACGTATTTTTGTCACTTGATCGTAATCAATCTCAGGAAAGATAAGTTGTTCCTTAAGTCCCATGGAATAGTTTCCTCTACCGTCGAAACCATCAGGTGACATTCCACGGAAGTCTCTAACCCTAGGCAATACCACATTAAACAGCTTCTCAAGGAAATCATACATCCGCTTTCCTCTGAGAGTGACTTTACAGCCCACATTCATACCTTCCCTTACCTTAAAGGCAGAGATGGACCTTTTAGCTCTGGTAATAACAGGCTTCTGACCCGCAATCCTGGTAAGATCAGCAACTGCGGCTTCCAGAGCATCTGGATTCTGAGTAGCCTCGCCGACGCCCATATTAATGACTACTTTCTCAATTTTCGGTATCTCGAAAATATTCTTGTAGCCAAATTCCTTCATCATGGCAGGGACTACTTCTTCAGTATAAAGTTCCTTAAGCGCCACATTACTCGACCTCACTTGTCAATAACTTCGCCACATTTTTTGCAAACTCTACGCTTCTTCCCATCTGTAACAGTGAATCCAATCCTGGTTGGTCGCGAACACTTGGGACACACGAGCATCACAGCAGATCTGCTGATGGGACCTTCTCTCTCGATTATGCCCCCCTGCGGCAAATCCTTAGTCGGTCTTTGGTGTTTCTTCTGCAAGTTGACCCTTTCTACGACCAATCTATTATCCGTGGGCAATGCCCGCAAAACTGTACCCTTGGTGCCTTTGTATTTCCCGCTTATAACCAAGACCGTGTCGCCCTTCCGAATATTCACTAGTTCCACCACCTTCTCAAGACGCTATATTACCTCAGGAGCTAGGGAAATGATCTTCGTAAATCGCTTTTCTCTAAGTTCCCGAGCCACAGGGCCAAAAATGCGCGTGCCCTGGGGTTCTGTAGCATCCTTCAGTATAACCGCTGCATTATCATCAAATTTGATATATGTTCCGTCAGGACGCCTCACGTTGGTGCTTGTTCGAACAATTACAGCTCGAACTACTTGACCTTTCTTGACAACGCCTCCGGGCGTGGCCTCTTTGACTGAAGCCACGATAACATCCCCTAGGCCCGCATAGCGCCTAAAACCACTTCCGAGTATCCTTATACACATAATCTCTTTGGCACCGGTGTTATCGGCAACCTTTAGTCTGCTTTGCGGTTGAATCAAGAACGGTCACCTCCAAGCGGGCGATCGGATGATTCTAGCACCTCAGCTATCCTCCAGCGTTTCTGCTTGGATATGGGCCTGGTTTCTATCAAAAGCACCTTATCACCCAAAGATGTAACGTTCTTTTCATCGTGAGCTTTTATCCTCTGAGTCGACCTGATCCTTTTTCCGTAAAGCGGACTTACCTTCCAGGTATCAACCGCGACAATGCGTGTCTTATCCATCTTGTCGCTTACTACAACTCCAACCATTTTCTTACGTTGTGCGCGCTCCATGACTCTAACCCTCCTGGGCCAACCTTCCTAATTCTCTCTGGCGCTGAATAGTCTTTACTCGTGCTATTGACCGCTTAACCTCGCTTATCCTCATCACGTTATCCAACTGCCCCGTTGCGAGCTGAAAGCGCAGGTTGAAAAGTTCATCCTTCAGATCCAGAAGGGTCCTATTCAAGTCCGTATCGCTCATCGCTCTAATTTCCTGCACTTTCATCGTCAGTCACCGCCTTTTCCCGTACAACGCCCATCACTTCGGGTCGCTTCACAAACTTCGTCTTGATTGGCAACTTGGTCCCTGCCAGCCTTAGAGCTTCTCGAGCTACCTCTTCTGAAACTCCGGCAACTTCGAAAAGGATCCTACCCGGCTTTACCACAGCCACCCAATACTCGGGGTTACCTTTACCGCTTCCCATTCGGGTCTCGGCCGGCTTTTTTGTAAAGGGCTTATCCGGAAATATCCGGATCCACACCTTGCCGCCCCTCTTCATGTAACGGGTAAGGGCTACCCTCGCAGCTTCTATCTGCCTGTCAGTGATCCACGCCGGTTCAAGCGCCATGAGTCCGTACTCACCGTAAAATATCTCATTCCCGCGTGAAGCCTGACCTTTCATCCTGCCTCTTTGCTGTTTTCTATACTTCACACGTTTGGGCATTAACATAAATCAATTACCTCCCTCAGCAGCTTTACCCTGGGATTTCGAGGGGGTGACATCGCCTTTATATATCCACACCTTTACCCCGATGCGGCCATATGTTGTATGAGCTTCAGCAAACCCATAGTCAACATCTGCTCTGAGTGTGTGCAATGGAACGGTGCCTTCGCTTGCCTTCTCACTTCGAGCAATCTCTGCCCCCTGCAAGCGGCCCGATACCCTAATCTTTATACCCTTGGCACCGGATCTCATAGTTCTTTGAATAGCCTGCCTCATAGCTCGCCTGTAAGACACCCTTCTAGCTATTGATTCGGCTACGTTCTCAGCTACCAACTGGGCATCTGTCTCCGGACTCTTCACTTCGATGCAATGCACGTTCACTCTCTTGCCGGTTTGCTTGGCAAGTTCCTTACGTAGGTTCTCAATACCGCTGCCGCCACGCCCTATGACCATTCCGGGCCTAGCTGCATGAACGTATACGGTAATCTCTTGCGGCTTCCGCTCGATTTCAATTCTTGGAATACCTGCCTGCCCCAAATTCCCTTTAATGTAATCCCTAATCTTCTTGTCTTCGAGGAGGAGCTCAGAAAACTCCTTGGTAGCAAACCATCTGGAATCCCAATTGTATATCACGCCCACACGAAGTCCCTTTGGATGAATTTTCTGACCCAAATCCTTAACCCTCCTCTCTTTCCTTCAATACTACAGTCAAATGCGAAGTTCTCTTCAAAATCGGAAAAGCCTGTCCCCTCTGTCTCGGATGGTATCTCTTGAGGGTTGGACCTGGTCCAACGTGTATCTCCGACACATACAGCTCGTCCTTGCTCATATCATGATTGTTCTCGGCGTTAGCTACCGCAGAACGAATAGCTTTTTCCACAACTGTGCTCGCCTTCTTAGGAGTGAACCTCAAAATGGCAAGCGCTTCGTCAACTGGTTTCCCCCGCACAAGGTCGGCCACTATGCCCACTTTAGTAGGGGATATTCTTATGTGTTTTACTATGCAACGTGCTTCCATGAGTTTCGAATAGACCCCCTTACTTTAGTGCTGTGGAGCGCTGTGTATGCGATCCATGGCCTCTAAATGTACGTGTGGGAGCGAATTCGCCTAATTTATGACCCACAGCGTCTTCTGTAATGTAGACGGGCACATGCTTGCGTCCGTCATGAACTGCTATAGTATGGCCAACCATTTCAGGCACAATTGTCGAGTTGCGTGCCCAGGTTCTTATAACCCTCTTGTCACCTTTTTCGTTCATCGCCCTTACCTTAGCCAGAAGTTTAAGGTCAACATAGGGCCCCTTCTTCTTGGATCGGCTCATAATCGCCCCCTCCTTCCTTCCATTATTTTCTCCGCTTCACGATAAGTCTATCTGACGCCTTATTCTTTTTCCTGGTTTTATACCCCAACGTAGGCTTGCCCCATGGAGTTACAGGCCCTGGCATTCCAATAGGAGCCTTTCCTTCTCCGCCTCCATGCGGGTGGTCCACTGGGTTCATCGCCGCACCTCGCACGCTTGGACGCCATCCCATATGCCTGGTGACGCCTGCTTTGCCCTTGCTGGTGTTTTCGTGTTCCACATTGCCTACCTGACCTACAGTGGCCTTGCACGCAACGGGTACCCTTCTTTGTTCACCTGAGGCGAGTCTAAGAAGAGCATATCCGCCCTCTTTGGCCATAAGCTGAACCTGTGCGCCTGCGGATCTCGCGATCTGGCCTCCCTTACCGGGAACCATCTCAACGTTATGAACAAACGTGCCCGTAGGTATACTGTCCAAGGGCAGTGCATTTCCCGGCTTTATATCTGCATCAGGCCCTGAGATGACTGTGTCCCCCACGGCAATCCCTGAAGGAGCCAAAATGTATCTTTTCTCGCCGTCAGCATAGTAGATAAGCGCTAAGCGTGCTGACCGGCCGGGATCGTATTCGATCGCGGCAACCTTGCCCGGGATACCGTCTTTGTCACGCTTAAAGTCCACGATACGAACCAACTGTTTTGTGCCACCGCCGCGATGACGTACGGTTATCTTGCCTTGAGAGTTTCGCCCTGCCGACTTTTTCTTGGAAACAACTAGACTCTTTTCCGGCTCAGTCTTGGTTATCTCTTCATAAGTACCGGACACTCGCTGGCGAAGCCCAGGTGATGTTGGCTTAAAGTCTTTTACCGGCAACCAATTTCCCTCCCTTACGGTGTCCTAAATACCTTCGAAGAATTCTATCTTCTGCCCTGGGGCTAATGTCACCATAGCCTTCTTCCAATTCGGTGTACGCCCCACAGAATAGCCCATTCTCCTGAATTTTCCCTTCATCGAAACGGTGTTTACCTGTAAGACCTTTACCTTGAATATCTCCTCGACTGCATTGTGAATGTCAGCCTTGGTAGCTTTGGGATGTACCTTGAAAGTATACTTCCCTTGGGCTGTAAGATCATTACTCTTCTCCGTAATAACGGGAGCGATAATGATATCTCTGGCGGTAAGGTTCATGCTAATACCTCCTCCATTATACGGAGTGCATCCTCTGTAACCACGAGATACCGCTTGGACATAGCATCATACGTGGATACCTGCCTTGCGGTCGTAACCTTTACGCCCGGAATGTTCCGCGACGAAAGGACCACGTTGGGTTCAACATCTGCCGTAATGATCAGGGAACTCTGTTCAGCCCCTAGTTTCTTCAAAATCCCGTATACTTCTTTTGTCTTGGGTTTGTCCATCTTCAGTTCCTTAAGCACTATGATTTTACCCTCAGACGCCTTTAGCGAAAGGGCTGATGCTAATGCTTGCCTTTTCATCTTCTTTGGCAAAGGAGAACCGTAGTCTCTTTGTTGTGGACCAAACGCCACTCCTCCGCCTTTCCAAATAGGCGACCTGATGCTTCCGTGCCTGGCTCGTCCCAGACCCTTCTGCCTCCAGGGTTTTCGGCCACCTCCCCTGACTTCCCCTCTTGACTTAACTTTAGCTGTACCTACTCTCGCATTATTCCGGTGCGAAAGCACGGCTGCTCGTATGAGCGCTTTGTTAATATCTGCGCTAAACAATTGGTCAGGCAGGCTCACAGTACCCATCTTATCGCCTTCTGTATTGTAAACATGCGCTTCCGGCACGAGGCTCCCTCCTTAACAAGCTTTTGTGCTTCACCGAGAAGCCTCTCTAATCATGACCAAGGACCCTCTGCTTCCGGGTACTCCTCCGTACACAAGAAGCAAGTTCTTCTCGGGATCTACATCTACCACTTTCAAATTCTTTACAGTCACTCTTTCGCTGCCTTTGTGCCCTGGCATTTTTCTGCCTTTCCAGACTCGCGCAGCATCTCTTGCCTGTAGGGACCCGGGGCCTCTATGATATTTCGATCCATGCGACGACGGCCCCCGCCTGAAGTTCCATCTCTTAATGCCGCCGGCATACCCTTTTCCAAGAGAAGTTCCTGTGACATCTACATACTCACCTGAACTAAATACATCTACCTTTACCTGATCCCCGATCTTCTGAGAGCTCCCAGGGGCAACCCTGAACTCCCTGAGATACCTAGTAGGAGTTACCCCCTTACTCTTGAAGTAACCTTTTTGGGGTTTGGTCAGGCGCTTCTCGCTCACAAAACCAAATCCAATCTGCACCGCATCATAGCCATCTCTATCCTCAGTCTTCACGTCGACGACTGTGCAAGGACCGGCTTCAAGGACGGTTACAGGAATCAGCTTGCCTTCTTCATCAAATACCTGGGTCATCCCAATTTTCTTACCAAGGATGGCCTTCATAGCACAGCACCTCCTCTATAACAAGCCGCAAATTCACACAGCCTTAATCTCTATATCCACGCCAGCGGGCAAATCCAGCCTCGTAAGGGCATCCATCGTTTTGGTTGTAGGTTCGATTATGTCGATTAGACGCTTGTGAACCCTCATCTCAAACTGTTCGCGAATGTCCTTTTCTCCGTTAGGAGCGGTTAGGATAGTATATACACTTCTTTCGGTAGGAAGAGGCACCGGCCCTGACACAAGCGCTCCTGTCCTCTTCGCAGTTTCTACTATCCTACTGGCTGAATGATCCAGTATTTCGTGGTCGAAGGCTCTTAACCGAACTCTAATCTTCTGCCTCCGCACAATGATCACTCCTCAATTCTGGTGACTACACCTGATGCAACAGTGCGGCCGCCTTCACGTATTGCAAACCTTAGGCCCTCTTCTATCGCTATTGGAGCTATTAATTCTACTTCTATGCTTACGTTATCTCCGGGCATCACCATCTCTACCCCTTCAGGTAGCGTGACTGTGCCTGTCACATCTGTGGTCCTAAAGTAAAACTGAGGCCTGTATCCCGAAAAGAATGCGCTGTGCCTGCCACCTTCTTCTTTGGTCAGTACATAAATCTCTGCACCAAACTTCCTGTGTGGCTTTATGCTGCCGGGCTTAGCCAATACTTGACCTCGCTCTACTTCGTCCTTTGAGATCCCTCTTAGCAAACATCCTACGTTGTCTCCCGCTTGCCCTACGTCAAGCGTCTTCCTGAACATCTCTATCCCCGTTACCACAGTGCTCTTCGGCTTCTCCGAAAAACCTACTATCTCTACGGGATCCCCTACCTTCACCATTCCTCTTTCTATCCTGCCGGTTACTACTGTCCCTCGTCCTGTTATCGTAAACACGTCTTCTATAGATAGCAAGAACGGCTTGTCTATATCCCTCTCAGGCGTAGGAATATATTCGTCTACCGCTTCCATTAACTTTAGTATCGGGCCACACCACTGGCAATCCGGCTTACCGCATCCGCACTCCAATGCCTTCAGCGCAGAACCCCTTATCACCGGCGTGTCGTCCCCCGGATAGTCGTACTTGTCCAATAGTTCCCTTACTTCAAGCTCGGATATCTCCAAAAGTTCCTCGTCATCTACCATGTCTACTTTGTTCAAAAATACCACTATCGCAGGAACTCCTACCTGCCTCGCCAATAGTACGTGCTCCCTTGTCTGCGGCATCGTTCCGTCTGCTGCAGATACTACCAGTATCGCCCCGTCCATCTGCGCCGCGCCTGTTATCATGTTCTTGATGTAGTCCGCGTGACCCGGGCAGTCTACGTGAGCATAGTGCCTCTTGTCCGTTTCATACTCTACGTGGGATACCGATATCGTTATCCCTCTTGCCCTTTCTTCTGGCGCCTTGTCTATCTTGTCAAATGGCGTAAAGTCAGCTTTCCCTTGGCTCGCCAATACCTTCGTTATTGCCGCAGTAAGAGTCGTCTTGCCATGGTCTATATGACCTATGGTGCCTATGTTCACATGAGGTTTCGTTCTCTCAAATTTCTTCTTAGCCATTTCCAGTTTAACCCTCCTTAATTACGCTTAACCATAATTCTTAGAAATTATCTTCTCCGCTTCTGCAGGAGGAACCACATCGTAGTGTGAAAACACCATCGTGTAGGTTCCGCGGCCCTGAGTTTTGGACCTAAGGTCAGTCGCATAACCGAACATCGTCGCAAGAGGTACCAAAGCGTCGATAGTCTCAAAGGTACCTGTAGTCTGCATTCCGGTTATCTGCCCTCTTCTTGCAGTAAGGTCTCCCAATACCTCGCCCAAGAATTCCGAAGGCGTGTTCACCTCCACCTTCATGATAGGCTCCAAAAGAATGACTTTTGCCTTCGACAAAGCATCTTTAACTGCCATAGAACCCGCGATCTTGAAAGCAAGGTCTGATGAGTCAACTTCGTGATAGGACCCGTCTTCAAGGACAGCTTTTACGTCAACCAAGGGATATCCCACCAAAGAGCCTGATTCAAGAGCTTCTCTAACGCCGGCTTCAACTGCGGGAATAAACTCTTGAGGAATCGCTCCTCCTTTAATGACACTATCGAACGCGAATCCCGATCCCCTCGGCAAAGGCTCCAGCCTGACCTTGGCGTGCCCATACTGACCATGGCCTCCCGACTGCCTAATGAACTTCCCTTCTCCTACAACAGGTTCCAGAATGCTCTCTTTGTAGGCAACCTGTGGCTTTCCGACCGTAGCGCCAACGCCAAACTCGCGCAACAATCTATCACAGATGACCTCCAAGTGCAATTCTCCCATGCCTGCTATTAGCGTCTGACCGGTCTCTTCATCTGTCTTGAAAGTAAAGGTAGGATCTTCTTCCGCCAACTTCGCCAGACAGGCGCCCAATTTGTCTACATCCTGCCTCGTCTTAGGCTCGATTGCAACCGTGATAACAGGGGTTGGAAACACGATCGGTTCCAGTATTATTGGGTGATCCTGATCACACAAAGTGTCACCGGTTACGGTATGCTTCAACGCCACTGTCGCAACAATATCCCCTGTAGATACAGCTTCAACATCTTCCCTATGATTTGCATGCATAAGAAGAAGGCGCTGAATCCTCTCGGTTTTGTCTCGAGTTGCATTGTACACATAAGATCGGTTGGTCAAAACGCCCGAATACACCCGAAAATATGTGACCCTACCAACATAAGGATCGGTCATTACTTTGAAAGCCAACGCGCAGAACGGCTCGTCATCGCTGGGCTTGCGTACCGTTATCTCTCCGGTGCCCGGCACTATACCCTCAACCGGAGGAACATCCAAGGGCGATGGCAGAAAATCCACTATTCCATCCAAGAGCCTTTGAACGCCTTTGTTTTTGAAGGACGAACCGCAGAAGCATGGCACCAGTTTGTTGGTTACAGTGCCTTTGCGAATAGCTCTTATCAGCATATCCGCAGGTATTTGCTCTCCTTGCACATATTTCTCAAGTATTCCATCATCGAAGTCCGATGCCGCGCTAACAAGTTTTTCGCGGTAATCCAAGAACAAGGAACGCATATCTTGAGGTATATCTGTTTCTTGAATCTCAAGACCCAGCTCGTCGGTCCACAGCAAAGCCTTCTCATGAAGGACGTCTACCACACCTACAAACGTATCTTCCACGCCAATCGGCAAAGTTATAACCACGGGGTTTGCCCCAAGCTTTGTTTCGATCGCACGCAGGACTTTGTAAAAATCCGCCCCCAATGAATCCATTTTGTTAATATATGCAATCCTGGGGACTTTGTAGCGATCGGCCTGCCGCCAAACCGCCTCTGATTGGGGTTCGACGCCGCCCTTAGCGCAGAATATCGCTACAGCTCCGTCAAGCACTCTAAGGCTTCTTTCTACCTCCGCCGTAAAGTCAACGTGTCCTGGCGTGTCTATAATGTTTATTCGAAAATCTTTCCAATGACACGTAGTAGCTGCTGAGGTGATCGTAATACCTCTTTCCTGCTCCTGCTGCATCCAGTCCATTGTGGCAGAGCCTTCATCGACTTCACCTATTCGGTGAACCTTACCGGTATAAAATAAGATACGCTCGGTTGTCGTTGTTTTGCCTGCATCTATATGTGCCATAATGCCTATATTCCTGATCTTATCCAGCGGATATGTCTGCGGCATCGAATTCCCCCCTTTCATTATTTTTGCCACCTTGTCTACCACCTATAGTGGGCAAAAGCTCTATTCGCTTCTGCCATCCTATGCATTTCTTCTTTTCTTCTTATAGTATTACCGGTGTTGTTAGCCGCGTCCAATATCTCAGCAGCCAACTTATTCTCAAAACCTCGCTCCGAACGCTGCCTGGAAAAATCAACTATCCATCTGAGCGCCAAAGATAGCCTCCGTTCAGGCCTTACCTCCATAGGTACCTGGTACGTAGCGCCGCCTACTCTCCTAGGTCGTACCTCGAGAACAGGCATCGCATTCTTCACCGCCTGATCCAGAACCTCAAGGGGATCCTTACCTGTCTTTTCCCCGATCATATCCATGGCGCCGTAAACTATGCGCCTGGCTTTTGCCTTCTCTCCGTCGTACATGACTTTGTTGGTAAGCCTTGTCACCAACACAGAATTATACACGGGATCCGGCGTCCACGTTCTCCCAGGAGCTTTACCCCTTCTAGGCACACAATTCACCTCCACAACTTCATTTTTTCGGCTTCTTAGTTCCGTATTTTGACCGCCCTTGTTTCCTATCGGTAACACCGGCAGTATCAAGAGTGCCTCGTACAATATGGTACCGCACTCCAGGCAAGTCCCTTACACGTCCGCCGCGTATCAAAACCACTGAGTGTTCTTGCAGGTTGTGACCAATGCCGGGAATATATGCTGTAACTTCTAACCCATTTACGAGACGAACACGCGCGATCTTCCTCAAAGCCGAGTTAGGCTTCTTGGGTGTGGTGGTCCTTACCACAGTACATACTCCACGCTTAAAGGGATTGCCCATTAGCGCAGGGGATTTAGCCTTGTCTTCTGACTTCGTTCTGCCCTGTCGGACCAACTGATTAACCGTTGGCACATCTAACCCTCCTCTCGATATGGTTCGTCCGTCCAAATCTCATCATTTGTCTTTCAATATCGCACAGCAAGAAGCTCCTACGCTTATGCCGCAATACTCGCCAAGCTCTTTCATGTTCAAAACCCAGGCAATTTCTATTTCATTCTGTCTTGCCAGGTTGAGCACGTCTCGTAGCACCTTCATATCCGCATCTTGTGCAACTAGTACTTTTTCAACCGACCCTCTGCATATGGCCTTTGTGACGGCTCTTGCCCCTACGGCCTTTCGCCTTTTGGGAACGCGTTCATACGCCGGGCTCATTATACACCAAACCTCCCGCGTAGTAACATAAAAAAGCACGCTTTATGAGTCTAGCATCCTCTTAAAAGCGTGTCAATGGTATGGATACTGCGCCTTTTCAGCATCTGGGGGCCAGGATGGGATAAATTTATGCCCGACCCTGACCCCTTCCCCAAAACTATATCTGAAAAACCCAGATCTCCCGCTTGCCGGTAATAGCATTCGGGTCAAATTCCACTTCATCGCTAGGGATCCTTACGACGTTAGTCTGTCCCTCAAGGAAACTATCAACGGATGATATTGGCCAAGAATCAATATACCTGGTCTTGTAGTGCATAGGTATTGCAACGTTGGGGTCGATACGCTCGGTCACTACTTTGGCAGACTCTCCATCGATAGTGTAGTATCCGCCTACCGGTATCATAAGGATGTTTATTTTGCCAATCTTTTTCAGCGTATCATCGCTTGGGATGTGCCCTAAGTCACCCAAATGCGCTATGGTAAATCCCCCAAAATCCATGACAAAGATCCCATTGTGACCACGCTTTCTCCCAGTCCCATCATCATGATAGGAGGGAATGGTCCGAAAAACTACATCGCCTACGGTTTCGGTAATCTCTATGCATCTATTCGTCGTCTCATCTAGACCACGCAATACTTTGAAATCGCCTCGCAACACGTTAACTGCATTATGATCATGGTGCTCGTGGGACACAGTTACTACGTCAACGATCTCGTCTATCTTTGGATAAGGAACATCAGCATCAAACGGATCGGTAAGTATCCTAAGACCCTTAGGTGATTCAATAAGGAATGCAGAATGTCCCTTCCATTTGATTTTCACTGTGACACCCCTCCATTTCTCATAAAACGTTTTACCCGAATTACTCACCTACTGCTTCGGCTACCGCGACTTCGTCTTCTTTCTCGGCAACAGATTGAACGACTATCTCGTCGTACTTCTGCATGCCCGTTCCTGCCGGGATCAGCTTACCTATGATAACATTCTCTTTTAGACCCACGAGCTTATCTGTCTTGCCTTTAATCGCTGCGTCTGTGAGCACCCGCGTCGTCTCTTGGAACGATGCGGCTGACAGGAACGAATCCGTTGAAAGCGACGCCTTGGTAATCCCTAGAATAATGGGCTTGCCTGTTGCAGGTTCCCCACCGTTTTCGAAAACAGTTGCGTTGGCATCTGCAAACTCAAAGACGTCGACAACTCCGCCGGGCAGAAGAGTAGTATCTCCCGGATCATCTACCTTGACCTTCCGCATCATCTGCCTGACTATGACCTCGATGTGTTTATCTGAAATGTCTATTCCCTGCAATCTATAGACCCTTTGGACCTCGCTGAGAATGTACTCTTCTACTGCCCTTACGCCTTTTATCACCAGAAGATCATGGGGGTTCACAGAACCTTCAGTTAGAATGTCTCCCATCTCTACAACCTGGCCGTCTCTTACCTTTATCAGCCCTCCGAAAGGAATTACTATAGTGCTTTGGTCTCCTTCCGGAGATGTGATGACGATTTCTCTTTTCTTGTCGCCTTCTCTGATCTCCAAGACTCCGCCGATCTCTGCTATTGCTGCTTGCCTCTTGGGTTTCCTTGCTTCAAAGAGTTCTTCGACCCTAGGCAGACCTTGAGTGATGTCTTCTCCAGCTATCCCGCCCAAGTGGAAGGTTCTAAGTGTAAGCTGAGTACCGGGTTCTCCAATGGATTGAGCTGCAATTATGCCAACTGCTTCTCCAACGTCGACAATATCGCCTGTAGCAAGATTCTTGCCGTAACACTTAACGCACACGCCATGGCGAGTTTCACATGTAAGGACGGATCTGACTGCAACTTCCTTAATTCCGGCATCAACGATATTCTGAGCGGTTTTTGCATCAATGAGTTCTTGACTCTTGCACAGTACCTCACCAGTGTCGGGATGGACAATATCTTTGACCGAATATCTTCCGACTATCCTGTCATATAGTCCTTCGATCAGTTCGCCGTCTATAATGATATCTTTAACCAAAATACCTGCGTCTGTTCCGCAGTCATCTTCCCTTACTATCACATCTTGTGCTACGTCAACCAGTCTCCTGGTCAGATAACCTGAGTCAGCGGTTCTGAGAGCCATATCCACAAGGCCTTTCCTCTGCCCGTGAGTCGACGTGAAATACTCAAGGACCGAAAGCCCTTCGCGGAAATTCGACCTAATAGGCTGTTCAACCATCCTGCCAGAAGGATCAACCATAATCCCACGCATTCCGCCTAATTGGGATATCTGCTGTATATTGCCTCTGGCACCTGATGCTGCCATCATGTAAACAGGATTCCACTTACCTATAGAATCCTGAAGTTCCTTCGTAACCTGGTCCGTTGCGCTTCTCCAAACATCTATTACCTTGTGATAGCGCTCCTCTTCGGTTAGCAGACCCATTTTGTATTGGCTTTCGATCTGGTCAACCTTTTCATCTGCATCCGAAAGGATCACGGGTTTTTCGTCGGGAACCACTACATCGCTAATAGCGATAGTCGACCCTGCTATCGTAGCAAATGTGAACCCTAAGTCCTTTATCCCATCTAGCATTTCAACTGTCTCTTCCATACCGTAACGATTGATACTTTCGGAGACTATGCGGTTTAGTAATTTCCGATCTACGACTTCATTTGCGAATCTCAATCCTTGAGGAAGTACCTGATTGAAAATACACCGTCCGGGCGTCGTGACTATTCGTTCAAACGAACCGTCCTCTTTATGGTGCCTCAATAGCACCATATCGTGCAGCCCTACAACACCGGTTTCGTATGCCATGATGACCTCGTCTATCGATCCATATCTTTTGTCACAAACTTCTTCCTCGACTGTCGCCAAATCCTCTGTTTCCGACAAGGTCAGGTAATATATGCCAAGAACCACGTCCTTTGTCGGTGTGACTGCAGGCGTTCCGTCTTTAGGAAGCAACAAATTGTACACGGAAGACATAAGGATCTTTGACTCCGCCTGGGCTTCGGCCGATAAAGGTACGTGTACAGGCATTTGGTCACCGTCAAAATCCGCATTGTACGGCGGGCATACCAGTGGATGTATCTGTATGGCTCGTCCTTCAATTAAGACAGGCTCAAAGGCCTGTACGCTCAGTCTGTGCAAAGTAGGAGCTCTGTTCAAAAGTACAGGATGATCCTTGATTACTTCTTCGAGAATATCCCATACCTCAGGACGAGATCTCTCAACAAGGCGCCTAGCGCTTTTTATGTTGGGTGTAAGGCCCGTTTCGACCAAGCGCTTCATAACAAACGGCTTGAACAGTTCAAGCGCCATCTCTTTGGGAAGTCCGCACTGATAGAACTTGAGGTTAGGGCCTACTACGATAACCGACCTGCCCGAATAGTCTACTCGCTTTCCTAGGAGGTTCTGTCGGAACCGGCCTTGTTTGCCCTTTAGCATATCGGACAAAGACTTGAGCGGCCTTTGCCCCGGTCCGGTAACCGGCTTTCCGCGACGCCCGTTGTCGATTAGGGCGTCAACCGCCTCCTGGAGCATCCTTTTTTCGTTCCGGACGATTATGTCCGGGGCTCCCAGGTCCAGGAGCCTCTTTAGTCTGTTGTTCCTGTTAATAACTCTTCGATACAGGTCATTTAGGTCCGATGTGGCAAACCTGCCTCCGTCGAGCTGAACCATAGGTCTCAGATCGGGAGGTATTACCGGGATGACATCCAAAATCATCCATTCGGGCCTATTGCCGGACGTCCTGAAAGCCTCAACAACTTCCAGCCGCCTTATTGCCCTCACTTTTCTTTGGCCGGTTGCATTTCTGGCTTCATCCCTGAGTTCCTCAGCTTCTTTGTCGAGATCGATATTGCTCAGGATCTCTCGTATCGCCTCCGCGCCCATACCTGCCCTAAATCTGCTACCATATTTATCGCGCGCGTCCCTGTAATCCGTTTCGCTGAGCACTTGTTTGTACTCGAGTCCCTCGCAATCTCCGGGGTCTGTCACTATATACGACGCAAAATAAAGGACCTGTTCCAAAACTTTTGGCGACATGTCAAGCAAAAGTCCCATCCTAGAAGGCACACCCTTGAAATACCAGATATGGGACACAGGCGTTGCCAACTCTATGTGACCCATCCGCTCACGTCTGACCTTAGCCCTGGTAACTTCCACTCCGCATTTGTCACATACTACGCCTTTGTATCTAATCCTCTTGTACTTACCGCAGTAGCATTCCCAGTCCTTAGTAGGCCCAAAAATCCTCTCACAAAACAACCCATCCCGTTCTGGTTTTAGCGTCCTGTAATTGAGAGTTTCAGGTTTCTTCACTTCTCCTCGAGACCACTCTCTGATCCTTTCGGGTGATGCAAGAGAAATACGCATTGCAGCAAAATCGTTAATGTCCACTCTTTAACATCCCCTCTATTTAGATTTCCGGTTCTTTTTCGTCATCAGGCTCGAGGTCTCGAATGGACCTTACCCTGCCCAAGCGCCCCAGTTCATCGGCTTCCTCGTAGCGAACCTTACGTTTTGCCTTCGTTTTGGTGGGCTTTTTCTTGACTACAGTTTCTTCGTCTTCAACAACTTCATGCACATCTTCAGGAACCTCGATCTCTTTGAAGAGTTCATCAAAGATCATCCTAGTATCTTCCTCCAGCTGCTTGGCACGCATAGTATCTTCAGATTCCTGCTTGTCATCAGCAGAAATTTCCTCCTCTGACGCGGGAATCTCTTCTTCTTTTTCTTCTTCCTCGACAAGTTCTTCTTCTACATAGGCAACTTCTTCTTCGTGGTCCTCATATGGTTCTTCGTCAGCAACTTCTCTTTCACGACGACGAACAGGTCTTCTGACTTCGGTTTCTACCATGAAATCAAGTTCCGTGGCAGTTTCCTGCACATCCTCATCCAACTCTTTGATCTCAATCTCGTTGCCTTCTTCGTCGAGAATCTGAACATCCAACGCAAGACTTTGAAGTTCCTTTATCAAGACCTTGAAGGATTCTGGAATCCCGGGCTCGGGTATGTTTTCCCCCTTGACTATAGCTTCATAGGTCTTGACCCTGCCGACTACATCGTCGGACTTGACGGTCAGCATTTCCTGCAAAGTGTATGCCGCGCCATGAGCTTCCAATGCCCAGACTTCCATTTCGCCAAACCTTTGCCCACCCATTTGAGCTTTTCCACCCAAAGGTTGCTGCGTCACAAGTGAGTAAGGGCCTGTAGAACGAGCATGCACTTTGTCATCCACTAGGTGCAATAGTTTCATCATGTATACGTAGCCTACTGTTACGGGACTATCGAAATACTCTCCGGTTCTGCCGTCTCTTAGATTGGTCTTGCCAACCCTAGGCAGCCCGGATTGTTCTAGTAATTCTTCAATTTCTTGTTCTGTTATGCCGTCAAAGATAGGAGTTGCGAACTGAACGCCGAGCGCTTTGGCTGCCCATCCCAGATGGCATTCAAAAATCTGCCCCAAGTTCATTCTAGAAGGAACGCCCAACGGCGTAAGTACTATCTGAACCGGAGTACCGTCCGGCATAAAAGGCATTTCTTCCCGAGGCAATATCTTGGCTACAACACCCTTGTTACCATGCCTTCCGGCCATTTTGTCGCCTTCGGATATCTTGCGCTTCTGCGCTACGTAAACACGCACAAGCACATTAACCCCGGGAGGCAACTCGTCTCCGGCTTCTCTAGTGAATACTTTTACATCAACTACGATGCCGCTTTCACCGTGAGGCATTTTGAGGGAATTGTCCCTGACTTCGCGGGCTTTTTCGCCAAATATGGCACGCAAAAGCCGCTCTTCGGGACTAAGTTCTGTTTCTCCCTTGGGGGTTACCTTACCTACCAAGATCTCTCCGGACCGTACCTCGGCGCCAATCCTGACTATTCCCCGGTCGTCCAAATCTTTCATCTGATCCTCGCCGACATTGGGTATATCTCTGGTGATCTCCTCGGGACCCAGTTTTGTATCTCTGGCGTCACATTCATACTCTTCAATGTGAATCGAAGTGTAAACGTCTTCTTCTACAAGTTCTCTTGAAATCAATATGGCGTCTTCGAAGTTGTAACCTTGCCACGGCATGTATGCCACCAGGACATTCCTGCCTAAAGCCAATTCGCCCATCTCTGTAGAAGGTCCGTCTGCAAGCACTTCTCCTTCGGCCACTAAGTCACCCTTGGATACGATGGTCTTTTGGTTAAAGCATGTGCCTTGGTTGGATCTTCCAAACTTCCGAAGCTTGTAAACGTCTTTCTGGCCTGTTTCCGTTTGGACTACAATTTCCTCTGCTGAAGCTTTTATTACCTGGCCCCTTCGTCTTGCGAGCGTCATCACGCCGGAATCCAAAGCGGCCTTATGTTCCAAACCGGTGCCCACGTACGGAGCTTCAGGCCTAACAAGCGGCACAGCCTGCCGCTGCATGTTCGATCCCATTAGAGCACGGCTAGCGTCATCATGTTCCAAGAAGGGAATAAGTGAAGTGGCTACCGAAAATACCTGTTTCGGAGATACATCCATATAGTCTATTTCATCGGGAGGCGACTTCATAACTTCTCTTCCGTACCTTGCCATCACAGCATCTTCCAAGAAGTGGCCGTCTTCGTCTATGGCGGCGTTTGCCTGGGCAATTATGCAATCGTCTTCCTCATCGGCAGTTAAGTATTCGATCTCATTGGTAACTCTCTTTTCTGCCTTGTTCACTTTTCTATAAGGGGTTTCTATGAATCCTAACCTGTTGACCCGCGCATAACACGTAAGGGAACTCGTTAGTCCAATGTTTGGACCTTCCGGAGTTTCAATTGGGCATATTCTCCCGTAGTGTGAATGGTGCACGTCACGGACTTCAAAACCGGCTCTATCGCGAGTCAGTCCACCTGGTCCTAAAGCCGACAAACGCCGTTTTGCCGTGAGCTCTGTAAGCGGGTTGGTTTGCTCCATGAACTGGGAAAGCTGGCTCGACCCGAAAAATTCTTTTATGGCACCTACAACCGGTCTTACATTTATGAGCGCTTGTGGAGTTATGGTATCTATATCTTGGATGGTCATTCGTTCTCTTACCACTCGCTCCATCCTGGAAAGTCCAATGCGGAACTGGTTCTGGAGCAGTTCACCAACAGTCCTAACGCGCCTGTTGCCTAAGTGGTCGATATCATCTACAGTACCTACACCTTTTATCAACCCAAAGAAGTAGTTAACAAATGCAATTATGTCGGCAGGTGTCAAGTACTTCTCTTGGGACCACGCTCTTTCGTTTTGCTCGTGGACTCCGTTGGTTAGAACATGCACGGCTTGCCCATCTTTAGTCAAAACGTCAACTTCGGTAATTCCTGCATCAGATATGATCTGAGCAGCATCTCTGGTGATCAGCGTCCCCGCTTCAATCAATAATTCGTCGGTCATCGGGTGCACTATGTCCATCATGGCCACAGTGTTTGCGATACGTCTTCGCAAGAA
>Ga0208824_1001501_pt1 | contig 20468 bp, 26 predicted proteins | sample AD_JPNTR3_MetaG_FD_184447 | JGI IMG/M metagenome (GOLD analysis project Ga0208824, IMG submission 184447) | Active sludge microbial communities of municipal wastewater-treating anaerobic digesters from Japan - AD_JPNTR3_MetaG (SPAdes) (version 2) | ecosystem: Engineered > Bioreactor > Anaerobic...
GCCCAAACACCAGCGGCAAGATAAGTGTCGATAAGGTTAGTAAGCAGAACCCTCGAAAGCCGATTCATGACGAAATCAACTGCATCATTTATCGGATCATAGGGGTTGTCATACTCATTCCTATCATCCTCAGTAACATCCTTATGGAAGGCAAATTCCTCGATGGTGTAAGCCTGCTTGTCAGTTGCGAAGTCGTCGCCAGCAGACTCAGTTGCTCCCGACCGTCTGTAAGCGTCTACACTACCAACCTTAAACCAGTCGGATTTATTATACTTTGCCAAATAACCAGTAAGCCGTGTCGTAGGAACCGCAGGGAAGATATCAAAAGCTTCAAGTGGATTATCCACCATGTAGCGATTCGCTACGTTTCTGACATATGCCGGAGCAATTACGTCTGACCAATGTGCCATTTTTTACCTCCTTACAGCAAGTCTACTTTAATCTTTGTGTTCGCCTTAGTGCAAGCCTCTAAAGCAACAGCGCGAACATGGTGAGTGCCAAGAGTGGCTTTAGTAAAAACGCCATCATTTGCAGCGGTTCCGTTAGGGGAACTTGAGCCATTTGGGGTAAGAGGATCGTAGGCAGAAATAGCTCCTACAGCACCATCACAGTAAGCTTCGCAATGGCCTCTTACAATAATCTCAGACGGAAGACCTGCCTCTTTTCCGTAATAAACAACTCCCATTGCCATCTGGCCGACCTGAGTGATTACAGCGCCGTCATAACCTACGACTCTGCCCTCCTGCTCTACCAAAGAGACTGAGGGAACTACGTTTCGATGTTCAGTATACTGTGTCCACATGGTTTACCTCCTTATTAGTCGCCCAATGCGGCAGCTGCTTCAGGGTTTCTCTGTGCCCAGATTGAAGCCGCCTGTGCATAGGAAACTTTCTCGTCTTTCATGATTTTTTCAATGTCAGAAGCCATTCTCTCTTCGGTTTCCTTGATGATAGCATCATCAGACCCCTTCTTCGCCCCAAGCTCTTTGATGGTTTTCTGCATCTGCGCGAATCTTTCAGCAATGCTATCAATCTCATCCTTGGAGAGCTTACCGTAAAAGCTCATACAGAAATCAGCTACCTTCTGATCATTGACCTTTGAGAAAATGTCCTTGGACATATTATCTTTCTCAAGAGATTCAATCCGCTTATCCCTTTCAAGAAGTTCCTTCCGAATGTCCTCAGCAAGTCCCTGATACTTCTTGTCTTCCTTGACAATATAAGAATCCTTCTCAAGAACATCATGAGTCTCGCTATTATACACCTTTTCCTTACCATCTTTTGCAATAACAAGATTTTTTGCGGTGTTAATAACCTTCTCGTCCTTACCAAGAAGTTCCTTGATAAGATCATCTTTCTTGATATGCTGTGTGATAATCTCAAGAACATCCTTTGTGTCGAGCTTAGGTTCAGTTTCCTTCAGTTCCTCTTTGATAACTTCAGGAATATCTGAGTCCTTTGCCAACATAGCCAAAAGCTGCAACAGCTTATCCATTTCTAATCCTCCTTTGTCCTTTTGTAAGATAAACTTCTTTTTGTTCTTTGGCATAGCGGCTAAACTAACCTCATCAACTCTCATTTTCTTAATTAACTTACCCATAGAACGCCTCCGTTTGTGTATGATTATAATGAAGGACTAAGAGGAAGGTTGTCAAATCAGGTATTTTTGGGGAAATAAAAAAGCCCCAGCACTTACTGGGGCAAAACCTTGAGGAGCCCAGAAAAGATGATTAAGTGTTTATGGAGTCTAGGATATACCCACCCAGGGAAAATCCTTTTATGATACCTTTATCTATTTGTTTTATCAGCTCTTTATCCTTAATAAACCATCGCTGACACCATGTTCCTTTTTTAATCTTTGTTCCCTCTATTTCTGCATCGAAGGGCATTATGTAGCTTTCAGCTAACCATGCTTCCTCAGCAACTATACGTATTGAATGGCGATAGGCAATGTTGTAAAAATCTTTATTGTACACATAGCAAGCATCTTTAATAGCTTCTTCAGTGTACTCATCACCATCAGCATCTTTTTCATTAGGTACAGCAACAATACCGAAAATTTCCCTTACTTCGTTATCTGTTGTCTTTTGAATCATTTGAAAAGGGATATCTTTCTTTACCTCCTCACCAAGGCTTAAAAGTTTCTGTGCTTTTGTCACAACTTCAGGATAGCCATATTTCACACCAGTAACTATAGCAGCTTTAAGAAGCTCCTTTGAAACATTACCCTTTTCGTCTTTAAAAGGAAATAGTCTTTTGTCGTCTTTTACTAAAAGAAAACAATCCTCTGGCATTTGCTTTCTTTTATATTGCGTAGAATAAATATCATACGTCTTCTTTGGGATTGTTAGTTTTCTACTTAGGTTTGGCATATCTGTCTCCTTCTTTTTTCTCAAAGTCTATATTTAAAAGCTCAAGCATGGCTTTCTCAAGGGTTTCTGTTGGTATAACAGCTCCAGCTTTAACAAGATCAGAGATGAATTTACCTATGTTAGAGAGTTCTCCATAGTTAGGTATTCTAAGCTTTATCTTAGGCTGATTTTTAATACCGTTATATTTACATATCTTTGTGATGACTTGTCTGTTAAAAGTGTTTGCTATTGCTGATGCATAGCTTTCACAAGCACTAATAAAGTTGGTAGCGTGTAGCTGTGTGTTGGCGTTATTGGTAGTAGCGAAAGCACCAAGAGAGATGAAGTTTGCAAGAACGCCCATAGCCATTTCGGTGTTATAACGACTTATAATATGTGTTGTTGGAATCTCTGATCTGTTCTCACCACGAAGGATTTGAAAATCCCACCCATGAGGTTTGACGATACCTTGCTGTTGGTCTTTACGAATGTTAGATACTATATTAACAGCCCAATCAAGAGTTACGGCAACTTCCTCACTATATGCTGGAGAATCTGGATCAGCCGCAGTAAAGTCAAATCCTTCAGGAGCAGTCATCATGGGAAGACCAGCAAGGTCACGATCAATTCCCATAGCTTCGGTGGCTTCAGTAGAAATCTTGTAGTAATAAGGTTTATAAAGGTGACGGAGAATACTTATCCCAAAAGGACTGCGATTCTCTGTAAAGAACATATGATGAATACATTTTGAATAGGGGATTTCTGCTACGCCAGCACCATGATACTGAACAACGTTACCATTAGCATCATTTATGTAATTTATGGTAGGCTGATAGCGAGGTTCAATGTCAATAAGACGAGCACCGAAACCATCAGGCTCCCATATTTCTTCTCCTAAATAATACCCGAAATAAAGGGCAGATGTAAACTCGTCTATGATTCTCGAAAGGCCATGAGTAGTGTTTTCAAGCATTTCTTGAACAACTTTTGCCTCAGGACCCTCGAAATCATAAATGAGCCTTTTTAACGTTGCAGAAAGTAAAAGGACCAAACCACCTACGACAGGATCATTCTTCCTCATTTTATCGTATACTTTAAGACCCTCTGGTGGCATTAGCTCATGCATAGGTTCTAAAAGGGGTAGGCCAGTTTTAAGAGGATCTACTCCTAAATCTCCCATAACTCCAGGACGAGGCTTATTAACGGTTAACATAGGGCGTATTGCTTTAGACACAGTTCCTTTTTGAAGAATATTATCCATTTCTTTATAGACCGTTGGCTGTTTCCATGTTTTAAATATATTCATCTTTTTACTCCTAGCAAGTTGCAATTTGCAAATATCTAATATACAAACCTTGTAAACTTACCATAAATTGTATCATGTCTTTGTGGTTTCATTAGACTTAAAAATAATGATCTTGAGCTTTTTGGTATATAACCATTCTGACATCTTACCGAAAAACTATCCACAACGCAAGATAACATTAAAGCATCAGCATGGTCAGGTGAGGTACCAATACGACCAATCATACGTTTTTTAGGTTCTAATGCTATTTTTTCTTTTGAGAAGTCATATCGAATATTTACAAGCTCTTTCTTAAGCTCTTTAGGGGGAGGATAGGGGAAATGCAAGTCAGCAAAAGATTTCTTGAGCTTATCATAACCTTCACTACGCTTGTTGTCGTACATTTCCTCATGAAAGGCTTTCTCAGAACCTATGAAACCAATCACAGGAAACATATTCTTTTTAACAAGATTATCATAAACACCTGCACCAATACCAACGGCGTCAATAATTGCACAAAAATCTTTTCCTAGATACCTAGACTGATAAATACTTATAACCTTGTCCACAACCATGTTTGTATCATTTGTTTTAAAGTATTCCCATAGAACAATAGAGTTTCCGATACGATGGCAAAAGATAGTTTGGTCTTCACCTCCTCGAGAAACATCAACAGCAAGAATACAACGACCAGTCATGACTTCTCTGTTATTTCTTGTAACCTCATCATAAAGCTCAGCAGTTACAACAACAGAATCATCACTTCCAATGGGCAGGCCAAGAACTTTGGCTTTGTACATTGGAGAATCCTTGCCGTAACGATTGATGATTCTTTCCTCGAAAGAGGGATCAACAAGAGGGCTTTGCCTAGAATCGAAAAAGACTACTTTAAAGTTCTTACCTTTTCCTTCAGGATCGGAAATAGTATCATAGTAATAACCGCCGCTAGAAACAGGGTTTGAAATTAGAAGGATCATAGCGTTGGATTTCGTCATTGCGCCATCAAGAGCTGTAAACACAGGATCAGGCACACCAGAAGCTTCATCAACAATAATTAGAAGATGAGGAGCATGAAAACCCGCTAAGGTATCATTAAGCTGTCTACCATCCCTAGGAACAGTCCTTGCGGTAGCATACCATTCTTTAAATCCTTTAATAAAAAGGTATTCAGATTGAAGATCAAAAATAGGCTTTAATTTGCAACGATTAAGCCAAGTATGAATTTCACTCCAAAGAACATCTTTTAACTGCTTACCGGACGGGGCAGTAGTTGGAACTTTAGCATGTGGATGTGTTGAAAGGAACCATAAAGTAAGAAGGGCGGCACAAGCTGATTTGCCTGTACCACCCCCTGAGGATACACAGAAGTTTTTATGTTTTACAAGGCCATATCCTATCTCTTTCTGCTGGTCAGTAAGTCCTTGATGATCAAGCCCTGTAAAGTCAATAAAGTCCTCGACCCAACCAGCAAAGTCGTTTCCGTACTTTTCATGTAGGGCTGTACATATTTTAAGTATTTTGACTTGTTCACGACTTAGTTCCATCCTTTGATTTTACAAGGGAGTTCAAGAAACCGTCAAGGCTATCATTGTCATCACCGCCACCACGTTTAGATGTGGCCACTGATATCAAAGCTCTACATGCAGCAATAATGTCTTTATTATCCTCTGCTGTCTCGACTATGGTCGTCAACTTAGATATCGAAATAGAAAGGCCCTGCTTTTTAACTAGAGACTCTTGTCGATCACTTTCAGCCTCTACAAAAGTTTCAAACTCTTCCTCAAATTCAGGATTTAAAGCAAAGAGAAGATCGAAAGTATTCTGAGCAAGGTTTAGTTCATAGGCTATTGTTGAAAAAGGAAGACCAACTAAGAAGCGTTTTGCTATATATCTCTTTAACCTGCTGTCATTTCGATAAGCAGCCTGAAAATCTTCAAAACTGTCATATTTAAACATCTTCTTCCTCCATGTTGTAGTTAAGAAGAACATTTAGAACACGTTCAGCTACAACAAATTTATTACGACCTAGCTCACGCCACTTTTCTTTCTCGTACTGCATACGTTCACAAATGGTTCCTGCAAGGTCAGGAATATAACAGAAAACGCTACAGTCCCTCATCAGGTCCAAAAAGATATTATCAATCCACCATTTTATATCTTTTGGTAGTCTAGGATCTTTTAAAAAATCCACATAGAAGAGGGTAGGGCAGATTGGTATCATCTTTGCCACTATAACACGGCGACATATGAGTTCAAGGTCAGTCCTATGCTTTGTAACAACAGCATGATTTCTTGACTCATAAGGTCCCGTGACATATACTTTTTTCATCTTCATACAGTAAATTCAGCCGCTATCTCCGAATCAAGTTTTTCTATGATGCTTGCTATAACTTTAACTTTGCCAAGTATCCTTGCCTCAGAGATTATCAAGTCTTTGTTATCTCTAGAGAATTTTATTTTAACATTCTCCGTGGAGGGGATAACGTAGATTTTTATGTTCTTTGACCACTTTGAAATGATGGAAAAGAACTCTTCCGCTGTTTCTGAGGTTCCCATCGCGTAACGAAGCTGATCATTATTGATACCAAAGAGATTCCAAGCATAAACCTTCCAGTTTGAGAAATCATCAGTTGTATCAAGATTGTTCCTTATGAGATCCCTTATTAGTTCGCTTCTTCCCACACCTTTTCGCTTTGCTACTTCATCAAGTTTCTTTACCATGGACTCGCTGGCTTTAAATCCAATAAAAGGCATATCATCCTCCATTATGCTTTATTTTTTTCAATATCTTTCGTTTCTTTTCTCCTATCTCTAATTTCGCATACTCCATGTCAACCAAGGTTTGTATTATTTGTCTAAATTCATTTTCATCTATATCAACATAAAACATATGTAAAAGGTCTTTTACCAATATCCCATCTTCATTTGAATCAAGTATGGTTTGAACACGATATATATATTGTGATAGCTTATTGCCACCAGCAATGAGAAATGCCATACGCATCATCTTTTCAGTACGTTCAAACAATTTTATTGCACGTTCAAAATCTTTTATGGTAACAGAATATCGAAGGTCGCCAAGAGCCATTAATGAAGCGACTTTCAATAAATGTACCTTTGTTTTTCTTTCTAAATAACTAGCTATACGATAATCTTCAGTAGGTGATATATATTGTTTTCTATACCACGCGTTGAAAAAATCTCGTGCGTCTTCTTCAACCTTCATCGGTCCATATAACTCAGACAAGGACATAAGGATTTCAAGGCATTCTTGCCTTGCATTTATCTGTTCTTTGGTTAAAATAGGCTCAGGAAAACAACCTCGCTTACGGTCTAAGTAAACGAGAATACATCGTGCTAGAAAGCCTGTAGCTCCCATATCAGTGGCTAATCCAGGACCGAACCACTGAGGAACGGCGGCGGAAATGAGATTGAAGTAAGGGTTAGTTATTTCATATTCTCCTGAGTTTTTTGTTTTGTAAACATAGGCTTCATCCTTACTGTATATATCCACAAGAAATTTTACCATATCAAGACCGGATGAAAGAAGGACATTAAGCTCATCACTAGAATAGGTTACACTTGAGTGAGGAAACGTGGAAGAATCATCAATTTTATATTCTTTCATAGAAGAACTCATCTCGACTATTATCTTTTCTTTTAAAACTGATCCCTCAAGAACGGTATAACCAGCATCACGAAGCATTTTTGCTCCTAGATCTAAAGATGAGCTTTTTGAACACGTTCCAGCAGGACTTATAAGAATAATATAAAGGTTAAGAAAGAGTTTAAAATACCCTCTATCTAGCCATATTCGTTTTTCTGCCGCTCCTGCTAAAACAGATAAACCAGTCCAAACATGAAAAAGCTCGGGTGTTTCATTCCCTTGTGTGTAGTAAACGTAGCGATCAAGAAATTTACAGTAGGGCATTAGTTTATCCATTTAGAAATGTATTTTTGTTCTTCTCTCTTTGATCTCCTCTCCTCAATAAGAGCTTTTTGTTCTTGAACGCTATCATAAACACGTTCTACATCATCTAAGGTTTTAACCTCCTGAAGTTTTCCCCAACAATAACCAATTTTGAAATCACAAGGAATAACTAATTTGACCCCAAAAACATCTATTTCTTGTTCAGTTATTTCCTTCATTCGTTTCATTACTTTATAAATCGTGTTCAAATCATCATCGACAGAATCTAGGGAAGAGTCATGAACTTGAAGGAGAAAATCTGCTTCTGGAACCTCATTATGACAACGAATAATAGATTGGTTCATGTACGAAACTGAGGTTGATTGAGGAACAGCAGCAGTTGCTTTACGAATAGTATCTTCAGAGATTGGACCAAAAAACTGAATCTTTCTTCCGAAAGGAGTTTCAAAAAGTTTTGTCTTTTCTAATTGCTTACGAACAGCCTTATGCCATTCTCCAAGAGAAGGATGGAGTTTATGGTATTCAGACATAAGACGTGACGCTTCACTTTTTGAAGTCTTTAAAAGAGTGCTCATAAGCTTGACTCCAAGTAAGTAATGCGTTCCATGAGCAATCTTCTTTGCTATCTGACGATGTGTTTTGCGATTTACTTTTTCTATGGGAATGCCAAAGAGAAACGCCGCTGTTTCTGAGTGGAGATCCTTTTCATCGAAAGCACGAAGCCATTCAAGATCCTTACAAAGAGCGGCAACAACTCTGGCTTCGGCTTGGCTTAGGTCCCTTTCAATAAAGATCTTCCCTGGGTCTGATATATAGAAGATTCTGACCTCAGATGGCTGGTTTTGGTAGTTATCTCCAGTCCCGAAAATACTCTCTGAGGAGGAGAGACGCCCTGTATAGGTGCCATGAATTTTTAAGGCGTATCGAACTCGTCCGTCTTCATTTACCTTCAACTTGTAAAACTTACTCATTGTCTTGTATTCTTTTAGTTTTGAGATAAGTTGAAGCCTTTGTGAGTATGGAGTAGGAAAAGTAGATAAGTAATCAATAGCATCACCATCACTGGTAGGTTTTCCATTCTTTTTTTGAATGGGCATCTTCCAGTCATCATATATTAGTTTTTTAAGCTGAACATGAGAATTTACATTTACAGGACCTATCGTTTCCTCTTTGATCCTCTCAAGAATATCTATAGCTCTCTCGTTTTTATCAGCAAACTCCTCGACTGCATAAGGGTCAACATCCATGCCACGAAGCATAGCAGAAAGGCAAGGACGGATAAGTTTCATATCAAAATCATAAACTTTTTCTGTTCCCCAGGACTTAAGCTCCTCACCTATTTTAGGATCAATTTCTTTTGTTAAGCAACAATCCTTACCACAATAGATGTAAAACTTTTCCCAGTCAATGTTACCATAAACTTTCTTTATTTCTTTATCTGCATTAAGGGCTTTTCCCTCTCGACCTTCATCTTTCCAATATGGCTCAAAGGTATAAACTGATGAGCAAAAAGCGAGAGATTTAGGAAGGGTTGGATAAGCCGCATGCTGCTTAAGCATGGTATCACAGACAATGTTTTTATAAAGAATGCGATAATAATACGCTCCATGCAGGCAATCGAAAAGGGCATTATGAAATCCTTTAGGGGTTGATGACTTTGCCATTTTTCCTATCGCCCTTAAGACAGAGGGCAGTTTTAGAATTTCTTTTGTAAGGACAAAGGCATGGTCTTCCTCGAAAGCCATACCGTAAGCAGTCATTACCTTTCCTGCGGTTTCAATGTCAATAATAAGAAGGTCGTTGAAGTCGGTAAATTTCTCAAGGAGTGCTATAGCCTCAAAAGGAGATTTTATGATTTCAACATCCCTTCTTGGATAGATTATTTTACTTGTTTCACAATCACTGATAGCTTTTGCTAAATCATTTACAACTACTGGTTCATATTTTCCGTTACCACGGATTAGGAATCCAGCATGAAATGTTGAATAAACCTTTAAGTCCTCAACAAGTGAGCAAGGAACCGCTGTTCCACGATACTTTGTTATGCCCGAAAGACCAGTCAGCATTTCAAAGGCCTTTGCTCCCAAGGCTATAACTGTAGTTAATCCTCGCTTCTTCCAGGCTATTAAATCTTTACGAAGCTGCTCACGTCCAAACTCAATTTCCTCTTTTGGTAATGTATCATAGATGTTTTTAAAAGGTTGGACATGAACAGTATTTGTTATAGGAACAGCATAACGGTCAACTCCAGCTGCTTTAAAAAGCTTGTTCATGTAATACCCTTCAGGCCCTGTAAAGGGTATTCCAGTTTGCATCTCTACTGCTCCTGGAGCCTCAGCAACAATAGCATATTTAAAGTTGTTTGAGGTACATTTGAAATCAGGTATATATTGGATTAATTTTCTCATGTTTTCCCTCATAAAATGGCCATAGAACCAATGAAAAAACCGGGTTCAGAACGATCACGGGTACTCTTTTTAGCCCCACAGTAAGGACATATCGTTTCCGTCTTGGTTCCGGTATAGTCCCAAGAGGCTCCGCATTTACGACATATAAGATGATTTTTAATTTTGCTTTTCATATCTTATTCAACCATCTCTCCATCACCTCACCCCCATAAAATGCGGGACGCCCCCGATGGACGCCCCGCACGAAGGAGGGTTGAGCCGGGAGGCAGGAGTCGAACCTGCACGACTAGGTTTTCCCACCTGGCGTAATTGGTAGTAGCCAGAATCACGCTCAACCAGCTTTGCGATCTGGGAACCCGCGACGACGAGCACTGGTATTTGCTCCCTAGTCTCCCGTCCAGCGTCTAATTCCGCCACTCCCGGCATAAGCGCCGGTCAATATAAAACCATTGGTGAAAAGGTTCTATGTCATGTCGGTATATATAAAGCCCAGCAAACGGCATGTTTTAACCCATTATATAATGGATTATCATGCGTTGTCCATTTATACCTTTTTAACACCCTAGTTAATTGTCATTTGCAATTTGCTCGTCTTCTAACGTTTTAAGCCAATCACGACAATAAGTAACTGCCCTATCATAATTTGCTTTGCTTTTCTCACATCCTATGAAAGCACGTTTTGTAAGGTAACAGGCTCTAAGAGCATATGCACTGCCGGCGAAGGTATCACAGACAACATCTCCTGGAAGGGAGAACATTTCCAAAAAGCGGACTCCCAAGCTGTCAGGTTTTTGAGCAATATGTATTCTATCTTTTCCTTTAACTGTGGGGTAAGGGAATACATTTGCTTGCCCTTTGATGGAAAGTTCAGCCCCTGATCCTTTCCAACCAAATACTGCTTGTTCAACTATACTTCCTGGCTTATGGTCTGGATCATTGGAGCGTCCTGAACTGTTAGTTTTGACCCAGAAGAGCGGAGTGTTGGAAATGAAAAATCCTGCCTTTGACATGAGGTCTTTGACAGGCTTTGCAAAATCGAATGAGGTCCATATAATACAGAACTTATTGGGTTTAAGGATTCTGTAATAATGCGGAATGCATTCGGCGATAAGGGACATAACTTCTTTAGGATCGTCCTCGTAGGTATCATAATTTTCTCCTCCTCCAATATCATCATATTCCATGCCAAAGGGAGGATCAGTAAAAACAAGACTACAGCACTCATCATCAAGACTTTCTAAGAAAGGAACAGCTTCCATAAGCTTAAACCCTTTCAAAAGATCGTCCATTCTTAGGCTCATAGATGAAATAACCTTTTTTACCCTTTCACTACGAACAGTTTCAAGAAGCTTTTTTCTTTTTATAGACTCAATAGTATGCATTGCCTCAGAAACAGTTTTGCATTCTTTAACTTCCTCTGGAAACTCCAAGAAAGAAAGCATTCTACTGACATAAGCCTTATCTTTTCCAATGATACGACCAGTATCTTCTAATCTCCAACCCTTCCTTTTGCTTTTTCCTCCAGGAACTGCTACACCATAAACAGAAACGTAACTTGCATGTATATCTCTGACCAGTGAAGCTGCCTCAAGAGGTTTAAAATCTTCCCTCTCGTTGTTTCCTATGAACTGGATTACAAGATCATTGGCAACTTTAAGGTTTTTTCTCTCCATAAAGTGTTCAAATTCTTCAAGTTCTGTATAACCTAAAACCTCGGTTAAGGCACGAAAACGTCTACGCCCTTCGGTAATAATAAATTTATCATCCTGTTGCTCGACAAGGATAGGATAAAGCAATCCGACTTCTTGGATAGAGAGAGCAAGGCTTCCTATATCAGTTGTTTCTTTACGATAATCAGAGGGTATACAAAAATTTTCAATGGGTATTTTTCTCATTGTTGCCCCCAAGAAAAAGGGGGCTCCGAAGAACCCCCTTCAAGATAAATCTACTAGCCGTTGAAGGCTTCCATTGATTTAACCTGGTTGGTCTGGCCGTTACCATCCGTGCGATCCTTAACCTCCAGGGTAACGGTGGCTTCAGCGCCTATCAGGTCTTCAGTATCAAGCTCGCTACCAGACTCGACACCGATAAGCTCAGCATACTGCTTGACCTTCCACTCAACCGACAGAACCACGTTGTCGAAGAAGTTCTTGCCTTCCATCGGGCCATCAATAACTGTCCACTTAACAGACAGCATATCATTGCCCTTTGAAGACTTCTTAAGCTCGACATCCACTATTCGAGCAATGTACGTACCAGCGGGGATCGGCTCAAAGGTTGAACTCACATCTTCCAGATTAAAACCCAAACTAAGTCTTGCCATTGTGTTTCCTCCTAAATGTTTTTTATTTTTGCTACTATCCTTACCTACCTATTCATCTATGGGGGGTGTCCAGGTAGGTTCAGGAAACTTCCTGCCATAGGCGGTTTCAAAGAACGGACGAAGCTTTGCATACGTGGGATACTGAATGTCAGGAATAAGAGCATAAGATCCAGTATTTGTAACGGGGTCTGGAACGCTTTGCAATGTTCTGATAGCCTTACGATTGTTCCCGCCTCCGCGAAACTCTGTCTTCATATAAAGGTAGTCAGTAACAATTGCAGGAACAGCGTAACGCATCTTAGTTGGGATAAGAATAAGCCGCTGTAACGCTCCAGTAGCTTCATCTTTCATATACTCTTCATGGCCTAAGAGAATGACCGTGCATTTGCATGAAGCGGCCTTCAAGAACTCGAAAAGCTCTTTCATCTCCATAACGAAAGTGTTCCAGTCTTGAAGCTGTAAAGGTCTATGACCTGAAGACCTCTCAATTTTTTTCTGTAGAAAGTCAGCAATTCTTGTTAAGTGGTCAAGAACAAGAGTATCGTTTTCAGTGAGTTTGTAAGAAAGGACCTCAGTCATTTTCTTTACTTTCTCCCATCCCGAAAGGTTCCCAAAAGCTTTTCCGCAAAGTTCTGCAAATTCAGGATCGGTAGTTTTTGACTCATCAATACGATACTGTTTAAGGTCGAAATCAAGTTTATATTTTTGTCTTAAGCTTTTAACACTTGCAAGACCATCCTCAGTGCTGATAAAATGACAGTTGCCAAATTGTGACGCAAGCACTGTCTTGCCAACCTTACCAGGACCCCATAAAAGAATTATAGGTTTTCCTGTTGAAACATCATTAAGGCTTCCCATCTTTTTCTCCCTTTACTTTATAAAAGTTAGTTGGAGCTTGTCAGCGTTTCCAGAGAAAGAAACTATTGTCCTCATGAACGAACAGCTTTTGCATGTATGTACAGGAACATCGTTTAAAATTATAGACTTTTTTCCCACGATGATAAGTTCCATCTTGTCTGCAATGGCTGAAATCATCTGTCCTCCACAGAGAGGACATTTTTTATCATTTGCTGTTACCATGCTAAATCCTTTGCTTCTTGGTTTATCTCATACTTTATTTTGATGAGTGTTTGAGCGGTTAAAGCATCAGCTTGACAGATTGGTTTATATGGACAAACATGAGAACGTCCGAAAGCATAGCAAGCTGTGGGGTTCTGAGGCCAAATATTATTTTTTGTACAAAGTTCACAGTAATCAAGCTCTTGCTCTGTTTCTTTCAGCCATAATTCACACTTATCCTTATCAGGTTGATAATAAATCCTTTCAACACTCGTTTTTACAGGATCAAAGAGGTTTATCATGATTCCTTTTGCTTCTGGATAACTTTGCTTTCCTCCTATGTAGTAGGAGATAAATTGATCGTTAGGATCAACTTCAACGAAAAAGCGATTTGTTGTTTTGTTCTCTCCAAACCATAAGACCGAGTCCTTGATGCATCGACTATCTACAACGCCTTTCCATACATGTTTTCCAATAGGAAAGGTAAAAGATTCCTCTGAATCTCTGACAATGATCATACCTTTAGTTTTCTTCACATAATCTTTTAGCAAAGCTAGAGCAACAAACTTAGTCTTTTTCCTATCCAAAGGCCATGTTAAACCTTCCAGATAAGCAATGGCAAGGTCTAAGTTGTCAGTTTTATGCCAAATATCAATAGCCTCATGTAAAACTTTCCCGAAGAAAAGGTCTATGTTTTCTCCTCCCTTTAGCACAAGTCCAAGAACGTACTGGTAATAAAACCTACGCTTGCATAATTTGAAAGTGAAGAAGGAGGAGGAACGAACTAGCATCCTAAGCTCCTTTCCTTAGTCCTTTTGCAATTAAAGCATCGAAAGCTTCCATAGAAGCTTTTTCCTTTTTTGACTGTGTTCTACGAGAAGGAGTCTTTGCCTTGATTTCTTGCTCAAACTTTTCAAGCTCCACAGAATTAAGCTTAGTTACAATAGCTTGAATTTCCGCATCATCAAGTTCAGATATATCTTTTCCTTCTAAAAGTTCTTCAAAAGTAGCCATTTAAAAACTCCTTAAAATGCGGGGGATAAGGCCATTAGACCCTATCCCCCCAAGTGAAAGGGGAAAACTATTCGTCGTCTACGTCAAGAGCCTCAAGCCTATCAATAATAGCCTGGAAGTCATTCTTCTTGAAGAGGTCCTGGACTTCCCTCTTAAGCTCAGGATTAAGCGAAAGATCATTAGCCTTATCCATGATAAGATCAAGTGCACGGTCCTTCTTACTTCTGGAAGAACCTCCACCAGGACGATAATCCTCAACCAGCTTTTCAACCTCTTCCCTGGACTTGCCCTGCCGGAAACCATCCCTGGCTATTCCCTGCTTCTTTACCTTAAGGCCGCTATTAAGCAGGAACAAAGCGCCTTCCTTGGTGTAAAGCTCAACAGCCTCCTCCAGTGTCGTCGGCAAAGTCATAGAAAATTCCCACTGATCACCCTTGCTGCTCTTAACAACCTCATTTGATTCACGCATTTTTAACTCCTTTCAAAGATTTTTTGGTTGTTTTGCTTAACCATGCGATTATGTATACGCCATGTTATCGTTTCTTTTGTCCCGTTACCCTTTTCGGTTTGCTAGATGCAAAAGGCACAATAATTGCGTTAGGGTTTCGTATTTTAGCGATTATGGTTTGCGCCAGGTTTCTTCCAAGGACATTAGAAACTACATCCTCACGCTCAAGCATCTGCTTTTTTGTGGTTATACCAAGGCTTTTTAATACCTGTGCACGCTTTCTGCCTATACCTGGAAGAGAAACTATTTCAAGCATTGTCTCATCACATCCATTTGTTATCATGAGCTGTACATCGTTGAGATAGTTCTTGTTTACGCCAGCTATTGCTAAGGCGGCGATCCATCTTTCAGAATCCATAACAAAAGGAGGAACAATAACTGTAGCTGTTCCATGCAATGTTTTGCCTTTTAGCCAGGAATATAAGCAAGAAGCTAATACTGTTTGCTGCCCATAGTTCATATCAATAACATCATCAAGGTCTTTAGGAACAAAGGAAGGAACAGCAAGTGATGGAATATCAGCAAAGGCTTTTGCTATAAGGAGTGGAGAGTATGGTTGATCAGCAAGACTTCGACGCATATAAAAAAGATCTATAGGATCAACATACATTAAGGCAGCCGCTCGACCAAGATTAGTTGCAAACAGGTTTCCATCAGCTCCCTTTCGGATAGCATTGTACTGAAGGAGAAAATCTATAGCTTCATTTATGTAAATTTTGTGCTGGCGTCCTCCGAGAGTTTTAGAGATAAAATGCTCAATCTCAGGTTTCTGCATGGCTTCTCTAGCTATGAAGGAACAAATATGAAAGTAAAGACGCCCAGGAAGTTGAGAGATTATAGGAGGCATTTTCTTAATTCCTTCCTTTACCCTCTCTGTATCATTTGGCCTAGTTATAATATAAACCCTTCCCACGCTGCTAAGGCCGTATCGACCAGATCTTCCTGCCATCTGCTTAAGGTCATAAAGTTCAACATCAGCAGGCCCACGATGAGCACCGACTATAAAAGCAATATCAGCAGGCAAGTTTACCCCCCAAGCAAGGGTTGACGTGGCAACGATAGTTGAAATTTTCTTTTCTTTAAATGCCTTTTCAATGTTGTGCCTTTCCTCTTTAGAAAGCTTAGAATAGTGAAAGGGGATTCCGAGCTGTTTGCTTATCTTATGGCCTTTACTTATGGTATGAACAAAGATAAGCATTTGTTCATCAGGATGCTGTTGCCGGACTTTATTTATCAGGTCTATAGCATCAGATTCAAAGTCCCATTCATTCTCTCGACCTTCGTGAAAATGATACTCATGTGTTATTGGCTGGTAGTCAGTATCAATAACATGAGTTTTCTTCCCATTTAAGCAATGAAGCCACTCTCCAAGCTCCTCAGCATTGGGAATTGTAGCAGATAAGAAAATGATTCTAGCTTTTGGGTTAAGGAGAGCAAAGCGAGTAAGGCCAACCTCGAAAGCATCTCCACGACGAGGGGAGTTTAAAAGGTGGCTTTCATCGCAAACAATGGTTCCTACGGACTTAAGCCAATTCTTTGCACCTCGAGATCGTGAATCAAGAGCCTCAGTTGTCATAAGGATCAAGTCTTCGACTATTGGCGTAGGTTTTGAATCATGATCACTGGTTATGGCTCTGATTTTATAAGGTAAATTTTCCCAAGCTTTTAGCTTTTCATTTGTAAGAGCCTTAAGAGGCGATAGGTAAATAGCTTTTTGTCCTGCTTCCAGGGAAGAGAAAAGAAATTGCTCCCCCGAGATAGTTTTTCCTGATGATGTTGGAGCTTTTAGGATCAAGTTGCAATCCTCATGCATGTATTTTGCAGTTTCTTCCTGCATTGGGTTATACGTTATGCCTTTATGCATCATCTTCCTCCTTAAGAGCTTCAAGTTTTAGTGTTCCATGCGCTTCTGCGCTTAAGACATAAACAGGTTTAGCGAAAAGAATCAGAAAAGAGCCATCCGCAAAAACCTTATTTATGAAAGGCTGTGTGGCGAAAGTATTTATGGAACAAAACTCTCCAAGAATGGCCCTCATCATGGTTTTTCTGTTGTAAGCAACTACCTTTGCGACTAAGGAATCTGGTTCTTTCTTTAAAGATCCTGGAAAGCCTTCATTGTAGATGTGAATGATGTCAAAGGATTCTAAGGTGTCAACCATAACATATTCATCGAGGTAGTTTATAGCATCCTTTTGAGGTTGAGGCATCTCTTCCAAGGTAGGTCTTTCTATTTGCATTTTGGCTCCTTTCTGTACCATTCCATAAAAGCTGAGAAATCTACTTTTTTAAAATAGGGGATTTTACTGAGTGGGTTTGTGTTAATAACCTTAATACCTCTTTCAGACAGTTCTTGTGCAGGAACTTTAAAGCGAAGGGCTTGACGAAAAAGTTTTTCATCCGAAGGAAGATTTTTATGTACATTGTGCCAGTTGTTTTCTCCTTCTAAGCCTTTATACATATCAAAACCAAGAAGAACAATTCGCTTAGCTCCTAGCAGGTAGGCAAGGTTGACTGCCGCAACACCTGTATTACCGCCAGCTAGCCATTCATTAGGGTTTAAGGGTGATTTTGGAGAGTGCCAACAAAGGCTAAAGCCATCATAGGCAAGACCTTCTACATCAGAATTTTTCCTTATGTAAATAAGAGAAGGATCTATCATACAGGCTTGTTTAGACATACAAAACTTCATGCCTTTAAAATTCCTTAATGGCTTTCTATTTACTTCCTCTTTCCAGAAATCAAGATCCCCCATGAGACATACTTGTACCCAATCACCTAGGATGAAAGCTCTGTTAGTTCCAATGACCTTTTCCCCTTTTAACGGGGAATAGTCAAAGTTTTTAAGACTAGAACCTCCTCCAATGATGAAAACTGTCTCACCTTTCCATAAAGGAGTGACTAGCTGGCGGTTTAACATTTAGGCTCCTGGTGCGGTTCGTCGCTTATAAAGGCTTAACGAAAGTCCTTTGCTGGAATCATAATAGCGAAGAACAGCATCTATGCTGGAAATGCAACCTTTAAGGATTTTTCGCTCCTCGACAGTAAGAGAAGGCTTTTCCATAGTCTTCATTACCTCATCTTTAATCTTTACGAGCTTGTTTTTAACTGCCGACCTTTCCTTTTCCCATTTTTGCTCTACTGTTAAAGCCATAAAAGTCTCCTTTCAAGGATTTTGTGCTGTAAGCCAGCAAATTTCAGTTTGCAAATAATTAATGTTTTGAGAGTTTCGCCTTAAATCCCATTTTGCCTTCTTCCATTTGTTAGAAAGTTGGTAATACCTTAAACCAAGGCGCTCACTAGCTTTCACAAGGGAGAAATCACAATCAAGCATAACAGTAACAATTCTCTTTTGCTCCTCGTCACTGAATGGAATTGAGATAATGACCTCATTAGGAGATGTTACATGAAACTCTTCCTGGAAATCATACTCCACAACACCCTTTCTCCTTGTTTGCTTTCGCAAAAGATCCTTAAGTCTATTAAACATCAGCTTTCTAACATAAAAGTACATGCTAGGATCATAAGTTTCAACATGTCTCCACGCATGGATAACGCACTCTTGAACCTTATCTTCAAAGTCCATTCCCTCAATATAAAAGCGCCCAGCTATGCTCTTAGCGATACCATAGAAGATTTCAACTTGATCCATATCATCTGCCTGCCATCCAAGACCAATCTTTTTCTTCTATTCTAGCCATAAGCTTAATGATTCCATCATCAAACTCATCATCGACTTTGCGCTTGTAAGCACCCCAGACATCTGCGACAGACTGAGAAATTATGGACTTCTTAAGGTTGAAATCAGTGATTCCATACTGACTGCATATGGCGTTCACTATGTTTTCAAGCTGTTTTAGCAAGTCTCCACGATGCCTGCGAATGTCTATCGAAAGATAGAAAGGATCTTCAAGGAAGGATTTGTTGTCAAGCTTCTTTGCTACACTCTCGACAAGGGAAGGTGAGGAAAGACCGAACTCAACATAGGCGAAGGCAATTGAGCAAAGATAAGACATGAAGTTAAATGACGCTGCAAATTCCCCTTCTTTGCTGTCAGGCATATTTTCTGCGTAATGTTTATAGATATTATAGGTCTTGAGTGCCTGATCCTTGATATTATCACTCTTTTCTATGTTGTAAATGAGAGGAAGGAATTTGAACTTTGAAGGCAAGACGATACATGGAAGGTCAAAATCACTTAAATCCTTCCTATGCTTTTTGCATGTTTCTATACGATGTTGACCATCAATTACCTCATAATAATCATCGACAGCAACAACCAAAAGAGGTACAAGGAAACCATTAAAAATACTTCCTAAAAGCTTGTTCACAAGCCCAGATGAAAGCTCTCTCTGAAACTCTCCCACCTTTAGCTTGCTTACTGGAATCAACTGAAACTGAAGTTCCAAACCCTGCATCGGCTCTGTAAACGTAAAACCAGTACACTTTTTTCCCATCTTGGACTCCTCCTATAGTTTTTAGCGGCTTATAGCCGTGAAGCTAAAATCTTTTCTTTTACTTTTTCTTCTGTAATAACAAGTGAAACCAGTTGGGATAGTAAAGCACGCAAGGTGTAGTAATTAGTAAATCCACATTCAGATACATATTGACGTTCTATATTTATGTTCTGATCTTTAACGCTATAAACATAAGAAATAGTCAATGGCTTTACTATCCCATCTATGGATATTGTGGTTTTATAATCGAAAATTAAATGTTCCATCGCAAGTTTGACAACCTCAAGTCATCTTTATCTTTGTTTTCAAACCATGTACGGTTTGGTGTCTGGCCGGTGAAGGATTCTATCATTAAAATATGAACCATTTTTGCCCTATTGTCAATTGACACTTGACGGAATCCCCTGTTGATTCGATAAGGTTTTAAAAACGTTTTCCTTTTCATTGAATACACCCGCCCGAAGGAAGATACAAGATAATTCTTCGAGTTGTGGGCATAAACAAATTGTTCCTCAGGATGTATTTTTTTAATGTTTTTTGGCAAGTTCATAGTATCTCCCAGTAATACACTATCGTTAATGAGCCTTTAACCATGTTCTTAGTCTTCGACAGCAACAGTAAGATTCATCTTTGCTCCTTTCATTTCCCCATCAAGAAAAGTTATATCGAAGAAAACTACAGTCTCTCCTCCTATCCCTCCACGACTGTAAATTATAGGCTCACCTATAAAAACATGAGCCAACGTACTCTCCAGATTTCCTATGTTTTCCCGTAAAAGCTTAAAATCCTCAAAACTTTCAGTGTGTTCATCAATTGATTTTTTACTCATCTGCAACCTCCTTTCTTTATTTTACCTCAAAAATATGCCATGAAACATTTCCCTTGCGGAAAGAACCAACATAGGCCATTCCGACACCTACCATTTTCATCTCGAAAACTTTATTAGGGCGCACTATAATAAACCTACGGATGCCAATGTCATCAACATCACTAGTACGCACTAAAGCGGAAATAATGAGCTCATCATTCTCAAAGATAACGCTAAAAACCTGAGCACGAATAGGCATATCGACAATGTAAGACCTCTGAGGATCATGCTCATTAGTAAAATTACGCTTATACTCCCTGATTATGAA
>Ga0208824_1001514_pt1 | contig 20340 bp, 21 predicted proteins | sample AD_JPNTR3_MetaG_FD_184447 | JGI IMG/M metagenome (GOLD analysis project Ga0208824, IMG submission 184447) | Active sludge microbial communities of municipal wastewater-treating anaerobic digesters from Japan - AD_JPNTR3_MetaG (SPAdes) (version 2) | ecosystem: Engineered > Bioreactor > Anaerobic...
TTGGGATAAAATACGCCCACGGTGATTACATTGTAATGCTCAATAACGATACAGAACTCGACAGGTCATGTATTTCAGAGATGAAAAAGGCCATAGAAAGGGATAAAAGATATGGTTCCTGTGCATCGAAGATATATCTCAAATTTGAGGAGGACACCCTTGATGCAGCAGGGATTGTTGTGTATCCCGATGGTCTGTCAATAGGTAGGGGTAGACTTGAGAGGGGCTATCTCTATGATAAAGAAGAAGAGGTCTTCTGCGCCAGTGGGTGCTGTTGCATGCATAGAAAAGAAATGCTTGAAGATATAAAAGTAGAAGACGAATATTATGATGAAGATTTTTTTGCCTATGCAGACGATACTGATCTTGGATGGCGTGCCCATCTAAGGGGTTGGAAATGCATTTATACGCCAGAAGCAAAAGTTTATCATCTGCATTCAGCATCAACAGGGAACTATTCCACCATCAAAACTTTCTTAGTTGAAAGGAATAGGATTTTAATTATGATTAAGAACTACCCTATTATTTTAATTGGTTACGGTGTTTTATTTACTGTTTTTCGTTACTTATATCAATTCTTCTATGCATTTAATGGTAAGGGAGCTGTTGGAAAATTTACAAAACAAAATTCGATATTTATACTTATAAAAATTGTTGCAAAAGTGTATAAATCAGCTTTATATTATTTGTCAATAATGTTAAAAAAAAGGAAAATTATTCAGATGAGAAGACTCATTTCTTTAATGGATTTTTATTATCTTTTGAAAAATTTCAAAATAAAAACAAAAAAGATAGCCATAGTAGAATAATAGTTAAAACATAGATTATTATTTATTATTGCAAAAACTATTTTTGTGAGGTAAAAAATGCAGGTAATAATTTTATGCGGGGGACTTGGAACAAGATTAAGGGAAGAGACAGAATTTAAGCCTAAACCAATGGTTAATATTGGAGAAAGGCCAATTTTATGGCACATTATGAAGTTTTATTCTTGCTTCGATTACAAGGATTTTGTTCTTTGTTTGGGATATAAGGGAGAAATGATAAAAGAGTATTTTTATAATTATGATGTTTTTACCAATGATTTTACTATTGAACTTGGTGATTATACAGGAAAAGTAAAAATCCATCGTTGTAATGATGAAGCTGGATGGAGAGTTACTTTAGCGGACACTGGAGAAAAGGCTTTAAAAGGTGCTCGATTAAAAAGAGTTGAAAAATATATTAATGAAGATACCTTTATGATGACATATGGCGATGATGTTGCAAATGTTAATTTACATGCACTTTTAGATTTTCATAAAAGTCACGGAAAAATTGCCACGGTTACTGGTGTAAACATTGCATCTCGATTTGGTGAGCTAAAAATTAAAGGAAATATAGTTGAAAGTTTCATAGAAAAGCCTGAAGCCACAACAGAATTTATAAATGGTGGCTTTTTTGTTTTTAATAAAAAAATTTTTGATTATCTAAGAGATGAAGATGAATGCGATTTAGAAATTGGCGCTCTTGAACAAATTGCAAAAGAAGGACAATTGATGGTTTTTAAGCATAATGGCTTTTGGGCATGTATGGATACAATGAGGGATGTTGAATACCTTAATCGAATTTGGAAGGAAAATAAAGCCCCATGGAAAATTTGGTGATTAAGTTGCCGAGAGATTTTGAAGAGTTTTATAAAGGAAAACGCGTTGTGGTTACAGGGCATACAGGTTTTAAAGGGGCATGGCTTACATTGTGGTTAGTAAAACTCGGGGCTGATGTTGTTGGATATTCGTTGAATCCTCCCACAAATCCTAATCTTTTTGATACCCTTAAACTTAATGAAAAAATTACACATATAATCGGTGATATTAGAGATTTGGAAAGTCTAAAAGGAATATTTAAGAGATATAAACCCAATATAGTATTTCATCTTGCAGCACAGTCAATAGTGAGAAATTCATACATAGAACCAAAATTGACTTATGAGACGAATGTAATGGGAACAGTAAATGTTCTTGAAGCCCTTAGGACGACATTAAATGAAGGAAGTATCATAATTGTTACAAGCGACAAATGTTATGAAAATAAAGAATGGGTGCATATGTATAGAGAGAACGATCCTTTGGGGGGGTATGATCCGTATAGTTCAAGCAAGGGATGCGCAGAATTAGTAACAGCTGCATATAGAAATTCTTATTTCAATCCTGATGAATTTGGAAATAACCATAGAGTCGCTTTAGCAACTGTTCGAGCTGGTAATGTAATTGGAGGTGGTGATTGGGCTCAGGATAGAATAATACCTGATTGTATAAGATCACTAACAAACAATAGGAAAATTTCAATACGAAATCCTAATGCGATAAGGCCATGGCAGTTTGTATTGGATCCATTATCAGGTTATCTAATGCTTGGCGCAATATTGGAAAGAAATGGGAAAACTTTTAGTGGTTCATGGAATTTTGGACCCAAGGGGGGCGAGGTCATTACTGTAAAAGACCTAGTTAGTTGCGTGATAGAAATCTGGGGAAAGGGTGAATATGTTTTAGATGCAAATAAACAACCTTATGAGGCAAAATTCCTTGCACTTGATACTAACAAGGCGTTGTTATATCTTGGATGGAGACCCATTTATAGAATCCATGATGCTATTAAGAAGACTATTGAGTGGTATAAAGAATATTACAGTAACTGCAAAGATATATATGAATATTCATTAAATCAGATTGTTGAATATAATAATAAAGCTTCAAAAAATGATGTAGTTAGGGTTTGCTAAAGATTTATGGAATTCAAGGAAACTTCACTTAGGGATGCGTTTATTATTTTATTGAAACCTTTTAAAGATAATAGAGGTATCTTTGCAAGAACTTTTTGCGCAAAAGAATTTGCTGCAAAAGGATTAAAATATAATATGGTTCAAAGTAACCTTTCAATAACATACAAAAAAAATACAATTAGAGGCATGCATTATCAGATTGATGGAGCTGAAGAAGCAAAACTTATAAGATGTATCCGCGGTAGAATATTAGATGTGATAATTGATATTAGACCGAATAGTGAAACGTTTGGTCAACATTTCATGGTGGTATTAGATTCAATGTCGCCAGATATACGTATGCTTTATGTTCCTGAAAATTGCGCTCACGGATTTCTCACACTCGAAGATAACTGTGAAGTTATCTATCAAGTATCAAACTTTTATTCACCAGAAAAAGAAAGAGGTATACGTTGGAATGATCCCTTTTTTAGAATACCTTGGCCTACAAACAATCCTATCGTTTCCGATAAAGACTCAAGCTATCCTAATTTCAGAATAGATAAATGAATATTTTAGTAACTGGTGGACTGGGATTTATTGGTAGCTATATTATAGATGTATTTCGAAGAAAAGGACATTCTGTAGGAATTATTGATCGTGCAATCCCAGTCTACTTTACCGCCTTAATAGATGAATTTGATATTTATTTGGCAGATATCACCAGTCCTATAACACATAGGCTTAAGAGAAAATATAATCTGTTAGTCCATTTGGCAGCGGCAAATGATCTTGATTCAAGGGACGCCAGAAAAGCTCTTGAAGTTACAACATTGGGAACAAAAAATTGTTTGGATTTTTGCATAAGAAATGGTATAAACAATTTTTTATATTTTTCAACTTTTCAGGTTTATGGCAGAGAAACTGGCTATATAGACGAATCAACCCCTGTAGCATGCAAGAATGACTATGCTCTTACACATTTTTTTGCAGAAGAATATGTGAGGATGTATCATCGCATCTATGGGTTAAATTATATTTTAGTAAGACCTACAAATGTTTTTGGTGCCTTCAAAAACAAAAATATAAATCGATGGTCCTTAGTCCCGAATTGTTTTATTAAAGAGGCATTTGAAACAGGGAAGATTACACTTTATACATCAGGAAAGCAGGTAAGGGATTTTGTAAGCCTTGAAGATGTATCAAATATCACTAATATATTGTGTGAACACTTCGAAGAACATAAAAACAATATTTTTAATATAGCTTCAGGGAAAAGCATTTCTATTATCAAAGTAGCTGAAATGACAAGAAAAATTTATAAGAAATTATTTGATAAAGAGTGCTTGTTGGATATAAAATCTGCCGAGCCTTTAACCTGTGAAAACCTGATTGTAGATACTCGAAAGATTAAGACTCTTTCGTATTCAGCATCTAAGGAGCATACGATTGAAAAAGATATTGTTCGTATATTTGAGATGTTAAGGGGGACATAAATGAATCCAATAGAACAGTTTAAACTTGAAAGAGCATTAGATATTAAGAAAATGTCTGAGGACGATGAATTAAAAGAGTTATCAATAGAGTGGATGATAAAAGCAGATAAATACAAATATACCTATAATTTTTCTTGGCTAGGAAGACCAATAATAAAATTTCCTAATGATATTGTCATAATGCAAGAGATTATCTGGGATGTAAAACCCGATTTAATTATTGAGACAGGAATAGCTCATGGTGGTAGTATAATTTTTTCAGCATCTATGCTGGAATTGATAGGCAAAGATGGTTTGGTTGTGGCAGTAGATATTGATATAAGGGAACACAATAAAAAAGAAATAGAAAATCATCCTCTATCAAAACGTATAAAAATGTTCGAAGGCGATTCCGTTTCAGAAGAGATAGTTTCAAAAGTAAGAGAAATTGCGAGAAGTCGTAAGCAAGTAATGGTTTGCCTTGATTCCCTTCATACACACAAGCATGTACTGAAAGAGATGGAACTGTATTCACCGCTGGTGACGGTTGGCTCTTATATGATTCTTCCCGATACTTTCATTGAATATTTTCCAAAAGGTTACTATAAAGATAGGCCTTGGGATGTTGGAAATAATACCATGACAGCTATCAGAGAGTTTCTTTCAAAAAATGATAATTTTATTATAGACAAGGAAAAATCTGATAAACTTATGATTACCGAGGCATTTGATGGCTACTTAAAAAGGGTAAAATAAGAGAAATTATATTGAAGTTTAAGTATAAAAAACTTTAATGTAAGAGGGAGAATATTGAATATAAAATTGGGGTTATTAAGTGGTGTTGTAAAAAAGGTTATTGGTTGGTTCATTGGTGGTGTCTTTGTGCAAAACCCAACATATGCACAAGACGGTTTATATACTCAACATTGCGCTGATTTTATGAGAGATGAGCTTTTTCTTTCAGCCTATAAAGCTGGAGAGGCAACAGGTTCATGGGCCGGCATGCCGGTACACTGGCGTGTATATATTGCATGTTGGTTTGCAGAACGTGCCAGTCATTTAGATGGTGATTTTATCGAATGTGGGGTAAATCGGGGAGGAATTGCACGAGCAATTGTTGCCTATCTTGGCGATAAGATTAAGGGCAAACATTTTTATCTACTTGATACCTATCAGGGAATGCCAGATTCGATTCTATCAGAAAATGAATTGCGTTTAAGGGATGTTTTTAAAGAATATTACACTGAAAGCTTGCAAGATGTAATAAATACATTCAGCAAGTATCCAGAAGTGATTATAGTACAAGGTTTAGTGCCAGACACTTTTGATAAAGTGGATTCAAATACGTTTTCCTTTATCCATATCGATATGAATAATGCACGTTCAGAAATTGCAGCAGCTGAATATTTATGGCCCAAATTGGTGGCTGGTGGTTATATGCTACTTGATGATTATGGTTGGCAGGTTGCTATTGATCAACGAAGAGCTTTTGATGATTTTGCCTCAAAACGTGATTTAAGGGTGTTAGCGTTACCCACTGGTCAAGGTTTATTAATAAAGGCATAAAAAGTATAAAGGTCAATGAAAAATGGAAGAAAAAAAAGAATCTAAAAATTTATTTATACATCCCACAGCATTTATAAGCCCGACCGCTACTATACAACCGTCTATTCGTGGAAGTAAAATATTGATTGGTGCATACAGTCAAATTTATGACTTCGTTGTTATAAAGGCTGTTGGAGGCATAGGTGACATAGTTATTGGGGAGCATTGTTATATTAATGCTCATTCAACTCTATATTCCGGTAATGGTATTAAAATGGGTAATTATGTGCTAATTGCCCCTGGTTGCATATTAGTTCCTACAAATCATAGTTATTTATCTCGTGCAATACCAATAAGGCATCAAGGATTTTTGCCGAGCAAAGGTGGCATTATTATTGAAGATGATGTTTGGATTGGTGCTAACTCAACAATATTAGATGGAGCTGTTATCAAACAAGGGGCTATAATTGCAGCCGGTAGTGTTGTGGAGGGTAACGTTGGTGCTTTCCAGATTTGGGGAGGTACACCAGCAAAATATATTTGTGATCGGCCATAGTAATTTGCAAATAATGAAAACCAAATATGAAAAAGATGAGGCTATCATTACAGTTATTATCCCTACTTTCAATAGAGCAAAATTGTTACTTCGAGCTATTAACAGTGTTAAACGACAAAGTTATCAAAATTGGAGACTAATTATATCGGATAATGCTTCAACTGATGAAACGCCTTCTGTCGTCGCTGATGCCATGCGAATAGACAGTCGAATTAATTATTTACGTCATCCTGAAAATATTGGTATGCTCCCCAATTGGGCATTTGCTATTTCAAAAGTGGAAACCCCTTTTTTTTGTATATTGTGTGACGATGATATTCTGTTGCCTGAATTTTTTCAAACAACGATAGACACAATGCTCGAAAGAAATAAGATAGGGCTCTGCTTTGGTACAACTGCAATTGTGGATGATAACGGATTTTACCTTGGGCCTGCCCCAAAGGAAATGTCATTTGGCTATTATCCTGCTGGTTATGGCGCATCGGCCATGATCAAATCACAACACCCTGCATCAACAGGCACTCTTTTTCGTACTTCATGTGTTGAAGCTGTTGGTGGTTTTGATCAACATTCACACTACGTTGCCGATCTTGATATGATGTTAAGAGTAGCATTAATGTATCCTATTGTATATGTAGATAAGGAGGTTGCTTTTTATATAGTACATGATAAAAAGTCTTTTAAAGATAACTCATTCTGGTTTCCAGGTATAATAAATGTATTAAGAAATATAAAAAGATTTGAAATCGATGATCCATCTGAAAAACTGTTAATTTTAAAGAGATTAACTAATAATGCAGTATTGCCTTTGATAATTCATTTTATTGGTCATCCATTAAGCTCTTATAAATCTATTAATTTTACAATGATATTTAAATATTTACAGGAAGCATGGCCAACAAAAAGGATGATTTTATATTATCTATTTACCTGTGTTATACAAACCGGTGCATTACTTTATAAAAACAAAAGGTTATTTTTATCTCATTTTTTAAAATTTAAAGACAAAAATAAAATGTATCTATGTCGTCATCCTAACGCAGATGAATATTTTTGATAAGGGATTTTCAATCTATGGTCAGTTCTACGCCCAAAATTAGCATTGGAATGCCTGTATATAATGGTGAAAAATATATTCGTAAAGCTTTAGACTCATTGTTAAGACAAACTTTTACTGATTTTGAATTAATAATTTCTGATAATGCATCAACAGACAGGACAAGAGAAATATGCCTGGAATACGCAAAAAAAGATAATCGTATAAGGTATTATAGGAATCAAGAAAATATCGGGGCTGCAAAAAACTTTAACCGCCTTATTGAACTCTCATCAGGAGAATTTTTCATGTGGGCAGGTGATCATGATATGTGGGATAAAACATTTTTAAGCCGCTGTTTAGAAGTTTTAATGCAAAATAAAAATGCTGTGTTATGTTACGCCAAAGCCATGATTATCGGTCCCGACGATAATTTTCTTTGTTTTTCTCCAACAAGCTTAGATACATCAAATTTAGATAATCCTTGGGACAGATTTCGTAAGACCATCCATGAGGCAAAGTTTTGTGATATGATATATGGACTAATTCGTTTAAAAGCATTAAAAGAAACATCCGGCATCGCCACTGCAATAAGTCCTGATTATCTTTTACTTGCAGAACTCAGCTTGAAGGGGAGCTTTGTGCAAATACCAGACGCACTCTTTTCTATGAGACAGAATCGTCCAGGAGAGACCCAACATGAGGCTGAAAAAAGGCAAATTGAATTTATGTGGCCTGGACGTAAAAGATTTCTATCTGCTCATGTGATTTTACAATACATTATACTTATGTTCAGACAATTGAATCTTGTTAGGAATACTTCTTTTTCTTTTAAGAAAAAATTGTGGCTAATTACTGATACAATTTCTTTTTTTATCAGTCATGCAAAATTTCTTGAAAGGATTAGTAATGCAATTTTTAAAAAGTTCTGATTTTTTTAAAAGATATGCTATTGCTTTGATGAATTATCTCGAAAAAAGCTGCTCAACGATGCAGTGATACCTGTTCGTTCACCGTAATCTAAACTAAAATACCAAATCAACACAATTGTTATTAAAAGGAATATAAAAATAACAGAAATTTGTTCTATTGTTGAAATGCAAAAGGGTTTCATTATTATTAATAAAAGCGCAGCAATACTAAGCGAAGTTATAGTTTTAAGCATTTCTTTTTTAAGGAAAAATCTTGATGATAAACCAAAAAACCTTTTTATAGCCCAAAATACAAGCAGTAGATTTGTGGCCATTAAAAGAGACCAAGTCATAGCTGCACCTTCTATACCAAAGTTTTTTATAAGCAGTAAGGCAAGCCCTATGAAAATAGGAAATTCGAAAAGAACAATTTTGGCCTGTATATCTGGGCGGCCAAGAGCTACAAGGAAAGTAGCAGGAATCCAACCGAGTGAATTAATAAAGGTACCTATAGCAAGGATTTTCATCACACTGCTGCTGTGCATAGCAAATTGGTGGTCAATCCATAGAGTGAGAATAGTTTCAGAAAATAACACAAGGATTAGAATCAATGGAAATAATATAATTATCAGATATTTCAATGAACGAATAAAGAGATAATGAACGCTTGTTTGATTACCTGATGCATCTATACCACTGAAAGCTGGAAAAAGAGTTGTTACGATACTCATTGGGATTACCCATATTTTGGTTACAATTTCATAGGGCGTTGTGTAGTATGCCAATATTGACATGGTAAGCAATTTGGCAATTATTAAACGATCAAGGCACATAATGATAGGGCCAAGAAAATTGCCGACAGCTATCCAAGCGCTAAGTGAAAAAAGTGACCTTAAAAGTTTTTTGTCAAAAGTTTTGTTCTTTGAAAGTATCGGATAAACATGTAAACAGGTAAAGAAGCAAGCGGTTGAAGCATAAAGCATTGCAAAAACCATTAATGATACAATGCCGGGGAGGTGAAAATCTAAGAGTATTCCTGCAATAGGGGCAAGAAAGTTCATAGTGTTCAAGGGAATAAAAATCATATTCACGATGCCGAAATGCTGACCTGCTTCAAGTATTCCTCTAAGTCCTGTTGATATGACTATTAAAGGAATTGATAAAGAAAGAAGTAAGAAAGTAGTTTTTGCCTCACCCGATAAGGCAGCACTGATATTAAAGAAATGTTTTACAAGAAATGGGGTTAGAAGAGCGAGCAGTAATCCACTTGCTATTCCAAGTAATAGAAGACTGCTAATGGACGTCCAAACAATAGCCGGGAGTTTATTATTATCATCGCTCGCGATGATTTCGGCTACCAATTTAGTTGTAGCACGACTTAAGCCCATATCAAATAGGCTAAAATAACTAATTATCATCCATGCAAGCGAAAGGATGCCAAATCGTTCTGTTCCTAAATTTCTTATAATGAAGGGTATAGCTAAAAAAGCAACTATTAGGGGAAATGTTTGACCCACAAAGTTTAATATTGTGTTCCGGGCAAGATTAGTTCCTGTTATATTCGAGATGCTCACTTTTTTCTCTGATGAGAATGAGGTTGAGTTTGGTTAATTAAATGGATATTTGACAATATTATATACATATCTCTCAAGGCATATAGAAAAATAATTATATATAAAATGTATAATCATTGCAATTTTTTTAAGTATTTTTCATACAATTAAAGCCCTATGGATACATTCTATACCTTTAAGATGAAGATCAGTTTAAAGAATAAATTTTCTTGTATTATTCTTTTCAACCATGATATTCTTCTTTTATTTTTTATATAATGTTTTTCCTTAAAGTTGGCATATTATAAAATAAAGAAATAATATTAAGCTTTTATTATTAAATAATTACTGCTTATAAAAAAATTGATTATGAATGTTTATATTATAGCATCACCAGGTGGACACATGACACAGGCTCTGAGTGTAACAGAAGCCTTTGAAGGGACAGATCTTTATCTGATAACCCTCGATTTTCCCAATGTAAAGGAGCTTTCCCTAACAGATATTAAATATATACACAGGATAAAGTTGTGGTTTGGATATTCTATAAAATTAGGACTACCGATTACGTTACTTGTGAGTTTTTTGACAATTTTTAGAATTTTTTTAAAAAGAAGGCCTCATATTATATTTTCCACCGGATCTGAGATAGCTGTCCCGGCATTTTTATTAGGTAGATTTGTATTTCGTGCAAGGACAATATATATGGAATCCCTAACAAGGGTTCATGACCTCTCTATGACCGGCAAGCTCTTATACAGGTTTGCCCATGTATTTTTGGTTCAATGGTTTGAACTGAAAAAAAAATATAAAAAAGCATTTTATCAGGGAAGACTTATATGATTTTTGTTACTGTAGGAGTTTCAATAGAGGGTGTGGACTTTGAAAGGCTTATTAACAAGATAGATGAGATTGCAAAGGAGTTAGATGAAGAGATAGTTGCCCAGATAGGGCACATAAAACATCGGCCTAACAATATAAAATGGTTCAGGTTTATGAATTTTCAAGATATCATTAAGTATTTTAAGTGTGCATCTTTTATTATAGGGCACTGTGGAACAGGAACTGTTTTGAATGCACTAAAATTCAATAAACCCATTATTGTCGTACCAAGAAAAATGCAATTTAACGAACATTTCGACGACCATCAGCTTGAACTTGCAGATAGACTCAAGGATATGAGGGGGGTCTTTGTTGTTAATGATATAGAGGAACTAAAAGAGACCATCTTGAAAGTCAAAGAACTTTTAAGAAAAGGCGAGCTTGAGCCCTCTTTTTCTCAGGAGAGGGATAACCTGTTAAGATTTCTCAAGGATTATGTGCGGGATTGTAGGATTCAACTGGAAAAATAAAGAACAATTGAATAGGGCAATGGAGTTATTGTGCCATAGGGGGCCTGACGATGAGGGCTTTTTTTTGGATGATGAGATGTCTCTGGGCCACAGAAGATTGTCCATAATTGACCTCACCTCTGCCGGCAGGCAGCCTATGGTAGATAGTGAGGCCAGGTATTACCTTGTCTTTAACGGCGAGATATACAATTACATTGAATTGAGACAGGAGCTAAAAGAAAAAGGCCACAGGTTTTCAACAGACACAGACAGCGAGGTCATAATATATGCATTCAAGGAATGGGGGGAATCCGCACTCGACAGATTCAACGGCATGTTTGCCTTTTGTATCTATGACAGCCTTGAAAAGAGGTTTTTTCTTGCACGGGACAGATTTGGTGTAAAACCACTGTATTATATGTTTTATAACGGAAGATTTATATTTTCATCAGAGATAAAGCCCATTATTTTTCTATCCGATAGAAAAGCAAGACCTCATGAGACCGCAATCTTTGACTATCTTTTATACAATTTCTATAACTACAGCGAAGACACCTTTTTTGACGGTATTCACAGCCTACTGCCCGGTCATTACATGACCTTTGACCTTGTCAAAAAAAGACTCGATATTAAGAGGTGGTATGATATACCTCTTGAAAATAGATGGGATGGGGGTTTTGAGGATGCATCAGACCGCTTTAGAGAACTCTTCACAGATGCAATACGACTGAGGCTAAGAAGCGATGTGGAGATAGGGACATGCCTAAGTGGCGGTCTTGACTCATCGTCTATAGTCTGCAACCTAGGGCAATTCGGTCCGAGATTTACAGAGAGATTCAAATCCTTCAGCGTGGTCTTTGACGACCCATCCATAGATGAATCCCCCTATATCCATGAGGTAATCCATCAAGGTGATTTTGAAGGTCATTTTACAACCCCTACAGTAGATGACCTTCTTAATGATGTTACCTCTCTTATAACACATCAGGAGGAGCCATTCGGCGGGACAAGTATATTTGCCCAGTGGTGCGTAATGAAGTTGACCCACGAGCACAATGTAAAGGTCCTGCTTGATGGCCAGGGCGGTGATGAACTCATGGGTGGATACCCGTTTTTCTTTGCCTATCTTTTTCTTGAAAAAATAAAAAAAATGGATTTATCAGGGCTTTATGACGAGATAAAAGGCTATAAAAGGTGCTTCAGGGAAAATGACGCCTTTCTTATGATTATACTTTTAATGCTTCCTGCATCTTTAAAGGTCAAGGCCATGTCAAGATACTTTCATTCTGCCATAGACAAGAGTTTTATAAAAAGATATGCCAAGGACTCTGTGTATCCCTCCCTCATGTACAGCATGACAGACCTGAACAGGGCATTATACAACAGGATGAAATTCTCCCTCCCACAGTTGTTAAGGGAAGAGGACAAGAACTCCATGAGTTTCTCCATAGAGGCAAGGCTGCCTTTTCTCGATTACAGGGTTGTAGAGTTTCTTTTTTCCCTTCCATCTGAATTCAAGCTCCGTAATGGCCTGTCAAAACACATCCTGAGAGAATCCATGAAGGGTGTTCTACCTGAAAAAATCTACAAAAGGACATTGAAGCTCGGTTTCCCCACGCCTCTTGAGGAGTGGATAAGGGATGAGAGGTTTGGCAGATTTATGGAAGATGTCATATTTTCAGGGGCCTCTAAAAAAAGAGGATATTATGATATGGGTGTACTCCGCCATGTCTTTGAGGAACACAGACAGAGAAAACTGGATGCAACCCAGATATTATGGAAGATCTTCAACCTGGAGATGTGGTTTAAGATATTTATGGATTAGGATTATATTATTATCCCACCTCCAACCGGCACCCCTTCCTTTTCTATGATAAACCTCCCCATCTCTGGTATATAAGAAAAAATATCAATGGCAATAGGTTTTTTGGTTTTTATCCTTACCCTTGCCACCTCGCCTATATCAAGGGTATCAGACTTTTCCTTCTTATCCATTGTGGCAGGGTCGAATTTCTCTTTAATCTCCATTGAACATGGACTTTCCTGGGTTGTGCATTTTATCGTAATTGCATCACCTTTTTTATATTCACCGTAGAACCAGAATAGGTTTGCATCGAACTGTTTTTTTACCTGGATATCCTTTGTCCCTGCTATGACGTGACCCCTTTTTATAGGTTTACCCCTTTTTATAATAAGCCCTATAGACTCGCCATAGGATGCGTTTTTTATATCGTCTTTAAGGAATTTTTTTATCTCCTTTATTTTGCATGTCTTTCCACCGGGGAATACAAATGCCTCCACGCCTGATTCTACCTCACCAGACTCTATCCTACCTGCATATATGGTCTCTCTACCCAATTTATATACATCCTGAACAGGGAAACGGAATGGTCTTTTTTCAAATGCCTTAAACGTTAATCCATCTAAGGCCTCGAAAAGGCACGGTCCATCATACCAATCTATTGTGCTGTCCCTTTTTGCCACGTTTATCCCTGATAGGGCAGATATGGGTATAAAAAATTTAGGTTTTATGGAGATGGCTGAGAAAAATTCATCTATTTCATGGACAACCCTGTCGAATATCTCTTTTGAATATTCAACAAGGTCCATTTTGTTAACAAGGACGCATACATCCTTTATTCCTACCATGCTTAAAAGATAGGCATGTCTTTTTGTCTGTTCTTTGATGCCTTCATTGGCATCTATGATTAGAACTGCTGCCTCTGCGTATGATGCCCCTGTAATCATGTTCCTCAGGAACTCCTTATGGCCCGGGGCATCAATGATTACATATTTTCTCTTCTGGGTCTGGAAGTATATCTGTGTTGTATCTATAGTTATCCCTTTTTCCCTCTCCTCCTCCAGGGCATCGAGGACAAAGGCGAATTCTGTATGCTTACCCAGCATGGAGGATGTCTGGGTTATCTCGTGATACCTGTCCTCCTTCAAGACCCCTGTATCGTAAAGCAACCTCCCTATGAGGGTGCTTTTCCCGTGATCTATATGACCTGTTATAACTATGGGTAGTGCTATCTGTTCCATTATATCCTCCTGAATTATTACATATATCCAAGTGCCCTTAATTTCTGCATTGTATAGATATTTTCCTTGTCTTGAGCCCTTCCTGCCCTCTCTGACTGCTTTGAAGTCCTTATCTCCTCTATAATATCATCTATGGTTGCTGCATTTGATTCTATAGGGGAACAGCACGGGACACATCCTATGCTTCTATATCTCTTTCCATCTCTGCTTAGATAGAGGTCAACAATGGGTAACCCTTCTCTTTTTACATACTGCCATATATCGAGTTCAGTAAAATGCAATATGGGGTGGACCCTGTAGTGTTCCTCTTCATAGAGGAATGACTTGTATTGGTCCCATATCTCAGCAGGCTGGTTTTCATAGTTCCATTGGAACTGCTCATCCCTGGGGGAGAAATACCTCTCCTTGGCCCTTATGCCGTGTTCATCCCTTCTTATGCCGAGAAATATTGCCTTGAACCCGTATTTTTTTATAACCTGTTTCAATGCATTTGTCTTGAGTTCTGTACAGCATTCGAGCTTCATGCCTTTGCCCGGTCCCATTCCCTCTGCGAGCTTTTCTTCGTTCCTGCCTATAATAAGCTCAAAACCCCATTCCCTTGAGAGTCTATCCCTGAATTGATACATCTCAGGAAATTTATAGCTCGTATCAATATGGATTATAGGGAAGGGGATCTTACCGAAGAAGGCCTTTCTTATTAGCCACAGCAGGGTTGTAGAATCCTTGCCCACTGACCATAGCATGGCTATATTTCTAAATCTATAGTATGCCTCCCTTATGATATATATGCTTTTACTTTCCAGCATGTCGTAATGGTCCATCAGATGTTACCTCCTTTTTTATGAAAAATAATCCATTATAATTTTTGATGGGTATTCAATATTTATCCCTTCGTCTATCTTTATCTCCATAGGGGCCATAAGTACAGCATTATCCCATGTATGCATACCTCTGAAAATATCTTTTGTGAATATCTCATCTTTTCTGAGATTTCCTTTAAGGTCGTATCCATTATTCGATATGCATACGAGATCGGGTGCATGCTTTGTATATCTTCCTCTGTATATATCTTCCCTGTCAAAGATATGTCTTATTATCTGTTGACCTTTTATGTTGTTAAGACCGAAAAGCATGTCCTTAATCTGTTTTTTAACAGCTTCTTTCTCTTCTAACCTTACTGAACCCCTTGGAAATCTATCCCTATAGTTTATGTATATCCTTCCAGGGTCCATGGCAAAGGCAATGGTGCCGTTATCTATCCTTTCATAGAAATCCCTTGTTGAGTCTATCCTTAATATGCCTGCCTCCTTGAGATATGCGTTGATATTAACCTCTGTTTCAAGATCTGCAAAACCGTGGTCAGAGAGGATGAGAAACAATACATCATCGCCGTATTTTTTTTGTGCTGTTTTGTATAAACAGGTAATACAATCGTCTATTTCTCTATAAAAATCATCAAATAATATAGTCTCCTTCTGATCGAAGAAGAAATGGTGTAATCTATCGGTCTCTGTGATGCAAACCACTGATACATCCCAGTCTTTTTCTTCAAGTAGCCAGGAAGAGACATCTTTCCTTGTCCTTATACTATCCATGAGGTCTCTATAAAATCCATCTCTGTCCTCTCTTACCTTCATCAAATCTACATCTATGATATATCCTTTTTCTTTCAGGATATGGACATAGTCTGGAGGGTATACTGCCCTGTCAAAGTCAATAGCCACAAAACCCGATACAATAAGACCATCAATGGGAAAGGCTGGATAGGTATTGGGTATATTGAGGATTATAGAGCTCTGGATTCTGTTTTTATCTCTAAGAGACTGCCAGAAAAGGGGCGCCTTTATACTCCTCGAATCAGGGAAAGAGAGCTCATATGTATTGGATTTAAGCTCTGTAAAACCAAAGATGCCGTGCTCCCCAGGATTTACCCCTGTCATAAAAGATGTCCAGGACACACTGGATATATCAGGCAGAGAAGCCTTCATCCTGTGGAGTCTATAGCCTGAATTTAGTATGGCCTTTAGTCCCTCCATGCAGCCTCTTTCTATAAGCCTGTTTAATAGCTCATAGGGAACCCCATCAATACCTATTACAAGTGCCTTCTTCATCTTTTTCTTTGCCTTTATCCTTTCATCATCGATCTTTAGTCAAAAAATATATTTGTTAACTAATCTCTCCTGATATGTATGCCCTTGTCCTTGCATCTTTCGGGGATTGAAAAAACTCCTTTGCCTCTCCATGTTCCACAAGCTCACCCATATATAAAAAAATTACGTAATCCGATACCCTTTTTGCCTGTCTTAATATATGTGTAACTACCACTATGGTATATCTTTTTTTAAGAAGTTTAAACTGCCTCTCTATTAATTGAGCTGATATAGGGTCGAGGGCAGAGGTGGGTTCATCGGCCAGGATAACCTCAGGTTCTATGGCAAGGGCCCTTGCAAGGGCGAGTCTCTGCTGCTGACCTATAGATAGACGGGAGGCAGGTTCATGGAGTCTGTCTTTTACTTCATCCCATAATCCTGCAAGACTTAAGTAACACTCGACAAGCATATCTATGGCATTGCTGTTTTTTATATTATCTATCTCAAGGACATCGCTGGCAGAAAGCCCTTTTATCTGATTAATTATCTGCTCGTCTGTCAATCTGTGTATCTTGGGACCAAAGGCGATGTTATCGTATATGGACATGGGTAAAGGATATGGTCTCTGGGAAAGAAACCCCACTTTTTTTCTTAAGGCAAGCAAATCAGTTTTTGGATTATATATATTTTCCCCATCTATCAGCACATCGCCTGTAACATTTACATCTTCATTTAATTCAAGGAGGCGGTTAAGGCTTTTTAAGAGCGTTGTCTTACCACATCCAGACGGGCCGATTATAGCAGTAACCTGGCTGTCCGGGATATCTACTGTTATATCGTGAAGAACCCTCTGAGTTCCGTAATTTACAGCAAGGTTGTGCAGGCTTATATGGGGCATACTTTTTTTCACCTCACTATATGTTTTGAAAAGCGGCGGCCTAAGAGTCTTGAGAAGACACTCACAAGTATGACTATAAAAAGCAGTATCAATGCAGAGGCATATGCCCTTGCCTGGACCTCAGGGGCTGGTGTGCTTATCTGGAAAAATACCGCAAGGGGCAGGGAGGCTACCGGGTCGAATATAGATTTTGGAATATAGTCTGTGTAACCTGCTGTGAAAAGTATAGATGCTGCATCACCTATACCCCTTCCAAAGGCAAGGAGTATAGCTGTTATGATACCTGGAAGTGCCTGTTTCAGGACAACAGCAATAGTGGTCTCAAGTTTTGTTGTCCCCAGGGCATATGATACCTCTTTTAATTCCTGTGGCACCATACTTATGACCTCTTCCATGGAACGGACCATTATTGGTATCATAAGTAGGGTCAGTACAATTATTCCACCGAGTAGAGATGCCCTTAAACCAAAATAGACCATTATTATAAAGCCAAAAGCACCGTAAACTATTGAGGGCGTCCCCCAGAGTATATCGAGTATGAGTCTGCTTAAATTAGCGAGGTGTCTGTTTGTATAATCCTTTTGCAGTGCCAGGGCAACAGGAAGACTTATTAGTATAGATATGATAGATGCACCGAATGCAAGATAGATGGAACCTACTATGGCATTGGCAATGCCTCCCTCTTTTCCGAGATAATACCCTCCTTTTGGCGTCTCAATAATCATGGAAAGATTAAGTGCCGGGGTCCCCTTCATAACGACAACTGCTATAATACCTGCAAGGATAACCAGCACAAGGATAAGGGATAAAAGCATCAATCCCTTAAATATCTTTTCTTCCATATGTCTTGATACCAATTTATATACCCCTTCTCTCTATCTTCAAGAGGGTCATATTTGCCAATATGCTGAAGATGCCTACAACACACATCAATATGAAGGCTGCAAAAAGCAGTGCAGAATCATAAAGGGGCAGTGACATCATCTCGCCGTAATTATTGGCAATAAGGGCTGGTAGTGGGTATGCAGGGTCAAAAAAGGATGCAGGTATTATTGGGACATTCCCCACCACCATCATAACAGCTATGGTTTCACCGAATGCCCTTGCAAAGCCAAGGACAATGGCTGCAATAATGCCCCTCCGTGCATTTTTGAGGAGTACATACCTTATGGTCTCCCATCTTGTTGTGCCCAGGGCAAGGGAACACTCCCTTGCCTGCTGAGGTATTGCCCTCAATACCTCCAGGGTAACGGATATAATAACAGGGCAGACCATGATGGCAAGTATAATGCCACCAGACAAAAGAGAGTAACCTGTTGCCTTTACCCCGAAAAAACTGCCGAGTGCCCTGGCAAAAGGTACAACAGTAATGACTCCAAAAAGCCCATAAATCACCGATGGTATACCGGCAAGTATATCAACTGTTAGATGGACAATCTCCCTGAAGCGCTTTTTTGCAAACTCAGATAAATAAACAGCTGACAGTATACAAACGGGGACAGATAAGACCATTGCTATAGCGGTTACCTCAATGGTCCCTATGATAAATGGAAAAAAACCAAATTCGCCTTTGATGGGGTGCCATTTGGCATTCAGTAGAAGTTCTGCAATGTTGTAATTTTTTAAAATTGGCCAAGACTTGAGGAGAAGGACCAAAGCCATTAAAAAGGCGATAGAGTTTATGGCTATCAGCGTAAAACGGATTGATATGCTTGATAATAAATCTTTTAATCTCCTTGATGCCATAATGATTTATTTACTAACCTTTTCTACAGCCTCTTTTATCTGTTTATCAGAGAGCCTAATATAGCCTGCCTCTTCAACAAATTTTTGCCCCTCTGTGAGTACCCACTCCAAAAAGACCTTCACATTACCACTGAACCTTTGTTTTGCAACCACATATAGTGCCCTTGCCGGCGGTGATGGGTATATACCCGAGGCAACAGCATTCATGGCCTTTTGTTTTGTGTTTATGTCCTCCTGAGGGTCAACCCTACCATTACCGTTAATGTCTATGGGTATTATATTAAGCCCCTGAACAGGCTGTCCTGTTTTGGCATCAAAGGCATAGTTTAGATTATTGTATCCTATACCATATCTGTCTTTTCTAACTGCATCTGCAAGACCAGGGTCGCCATAAACAGCAATGCCTTTTAAGTCCTCTTGACTCTTTTTTCCGAGGTAATTTGCCCATGTCTCAGCAGCACCACAAGAATCAGACCTTGTATAGACCTGAACCTTATCTTTTAAGCCTGAGCCGGATATATCGCCCCATGACATGGACTTGCCCTCTATCCATAGGTTTATAAAGGTTTCTTTCTTGATGCCCTTATCGAGTATCTTTTTTAGATCAGGATTATCTGCATTTATTGTTGGAAATACAGCGTCCTTTACCACAGGTATGAAGACAGCACCCTGTTTTATCTCCTCTGGTTTTAAATCCCTGGATACCATGCCTATATCTACAAGGTTTGATAATGCGTCTGCAACGCCTTTTCCTGCTCCTCCTGCAGATACATCAAGCCTTATATGGGGATATTTTTTATTGAATTCCTCACCCCACCTTACCATCATAGGATATAATGCCCATGCCCCTGATACCCTTATAGTCTCTTTAGATGCCTTTTCCCCCTGATTATCTTTACCGCAACCTGCAACTATTGATAAAAAACAAATAATGAATAGAAAAATTGCTATAAAATTCAAGTAGTTCACATGAACAGTTGAAGCTCGTTCTTTCATATTTCCCCCCTATAGATATCCAAGAGATTTCAATCTCTTTTTGATTGCCTCTATCTCATCTTTATTCAATGACGGCCCAGCATTTGTCCCTGCCTTCATAGATATGACGTCCCTCAAGACATATACTATAAAATCAGTGACAGAACTGAAGCCTGTATCTTTTATGATTTCCTGGATGTTTTTGTATAATGCCTTTGGTATCTTTATTGTTACCCTTTCCTGTGCACTCATATCACACTCTTATTATACTCAAATTTGAGCCTAATCTATCATGCATAATTTTTTATGTCAACAGTTATTTTTAAATCTGGTCTATTTGACAGATAAACAGTATTTTGTTAAATTTCACCATGCCTGTTCATCCTGACCTACCAAAAGATGGAATGATATACCAGAGAGTGCAGTATGCAAAAGGAGGCCC
>Ga0208824_1001519_pt1 | contig 20270 bp, 20 predicted proteins | sample AD_JPNTR3_MetaG_FD_184447 | JGI IMG/M metagenome (GOLD analysis project Ga0208824, IMG submission 184447) | Active sludge microbial communities of municipal wastewater-treating anaerobic digesters from Japan - AD_JPNTR3_MetaG (SPAdes) (version 2) | ecosystem: Engineered > Bioreactor > Anaerobic...
TACGCTCGCGCCTCCATGGGGTATCGGGCAAGGTCCTTCAAACCCTCGGGATCGGAATCCCGCCCACCATTAGAGAGCTGCCGGCTTAAAAAGGCTGATTTGTAGTGCCAAAGCACTTTTGCAACCTCGTAACTTTATAATTTACTTGCTGAATTACTTTTATACTGTTAAAGATGGGACAAACTCGATCTAGTCTTGTAAAGACAAAATTTTGGTTATATAAATGTTCGAGCACAAGGTGCAGCCCATGGCGGGCAAAGAGATCTCCAAGAAGGCAGTGGTTGCCGCTGGAGCATCCCATTCCAGGACGGAACGCGAAGGAGACCGTTATACTCATCAGCAAGCGTTGCACAACATCCTCACAGCAGCAATGGTAGTACAAGCCAACGTAGAAAGATAGGGAGGCACTGCATGGGCACCACGAGCACCACGAATAGCTCCAGGATTCACGGCCGTTCCAGACCGGGAAGCTGGTTTTCCGGAAAAGATCATGGCATGGATACGGCCTCGAGCCATACCGTGTCCCAAGAGCAAGAAAGGGATGGGACAATCTCATCGCAGCTTTCTCATTCCTTGAAGCCCCGCTGTTTTTTGAAGAAGGTATTCCTTTACCTGGCAATACTATCCTGTAGCGCGGCACTCACGGGATGCGCGCAATATCTGGCCCTGATGGATAGCAATGATAAATCACTTGCGCCCATAGAGAACTATCAGAACGCCCTGGAACCCGACCTCCGGTTCTTGGGCAAGGTGTCGGCTCCCGTACAAGCCGGTTGGGAGAGTAATTGTAATGATGCCAGCCTGGAAAATGAATCCATCGTCTACGGGGAGGCGGGAAGCGAAGGTACCATCCGGAAGCTTCTCGTTGTCCGCACGTACAAGGTTCGAGGGAAGGATTCCATGGTCCTTCCCCGACTGGATCTCGACAGGCTGCCGTTGCTGGACTCGGGAAGTGTCAGGATCGCCTCGAAGCAATTCGACTACAAGCTGTTGCTGGACCAGGGGACGATCGGGAAGGATGAGAAAAAACTCATCGGGAGCAAAGGGCTTTCTACAACGGGTTGCTATTTCCTCAAAACGTACAGCGGCAGGCTGGAAACTGGGTTGTTCGCAAAATCGGTCAGCCACATTCTCTACTACGAGAGTGTCGATGCCTCCAACCAAGGTGCAGCATGCAGGCAGCTCATAGAGTCGCCGGCTGTTAAAAACCTCGTGAATGATTTCAGTGCAACGGCGGATGGACTCGTAAGAAAGCTGATAAGCACAGGCAGTACTTCAGGCGGTGCTTCAGAGAATGATATCGGAAAGACTCCAGACGAAAAGATCAGTCCGGAAATACCCGCCCAAGGACAAGACGAGCTCGAAAGAAAACTGACAACATTGAAAGGCCTTCTGGATAAGGGTCTGATCACCCAGGAGGATTACGACAGAAAGAAGGAAGAACTTCTCGAAGACTTCTAGTCCGGATTCCCGACCCTGGCCCCAAAGCGGACGGTGATCGTTCACAGGGTTTGTCCGCCTGTTTTGTGATTTTTGTCTTTGAGTCTGTAGCTGTTGCCTTTGATGTTGGTGACAATACTGTGGTGCAGGAGTCTGTCAAGGACGGCGGTTACGATCACGGGGCCATGGAAGAGCTCGGACCAGTCGGAGAAGGCCTTGTTGGCGTTGATGATGGCGCTTGCCTTCTCGTACCTGCCGACCACGAACCGGTAGAAGAGGTTGCACTCTTGGCGGTCGATGGGCGCGTAGCCGACCTCATCCACGATCATCAGGGACGATTTGTAGTAGCTGTGTGATCTGCCCGAGCGCTGGTTCTCGTGATCCTTATCAAAGCTTGGCGATGAGATCTTCCATAGTTCAAGAAATGTTGCGGGAAGTAGAGGAAATCTTTCATGGTAAGGGGCGGGATCTTACGATTGCGAACCACGGCCAAAGATGCTGAAGACCAGGGATACAGGAGTTATTGCCCAGGCCTTAGCTCCATTAAAGGTGCATCAGGGGTCCTGAAGCTCATCCTGCGTAGGTTGCTGCAGAATCGAGCGCGGGGCGTTCTGCAGGGGCTGCGGAGTTTTCCCCATCAGTATCTGTCTTCCCGCGCCTTCGACAAAGCGCCCGCCTTCCTGCAGTCCGAGTTCATAGTCCGAACGGATCGTCCTGCTGTCTGCTTTGAGCCGTGACGATCGGAGCTTCCTCGGAGGCGCGATCTGAAACACCTGCGCGTCGCCGGGCGGGTTCTGGATGAAATCGACCGCTTCCCTGTATGCCCTGGAGAGCCTGCGGACACTCCGGCACAACGCTGGGAAACGCTTGAGGAAGAGAGTTGTCATGAACGTGTCGGCGAGCCAGCCCTTGATCTGACCCGCCTGACGGGTCCGTATGACTACGATTCGGCGTGCGCCGCGGAGGTACGCCTCTTTCACCGGCAGGGGCGCGGCTATGCCACCGTCGGCTACAGGCTTCCCGTCAAGCCGGGCGAATCCCCGGTACAGAACGGGCAGTGCGCTCGAAGCCAGCAGGACGTCGAGGAGATCAGCGGCATCGGGGCGCATGAACTGGGCGTCTCCTGTCCGAACGTCTGTCACGGCCACGAGGAACTCCCGTGACCCGTCGCCGACAGTCGCCTCCACATCCAGGGGATCGCGGATGGACGCATAGTCCCACAACCAGTTCAAATCCATGAAATGACCGCCCTTGAGGAACCTCGCGAAACTTAGAAACTCCCTGCTCCTCATGGGACCGGCGCTGAACCGGTAGTACCGCTGGTACTGGCCCGAGAGATAGGATGCAAGTGAAACCGCCCCGGCGGAGACTCCTATGAGCATATCGAAGGGGTTGAAGCGCTCCCGGAGAAAGGCGTCGAGCACACCGGCGGTGAAGATGCCTCGCATCCCGCCGCCTTCCGCCACCAGCGCGATTCTGCCTTCCTCCATCAGGACCCCCGGTTGGTTGTCGGTAACAGCCGCTCGTATTCGGACCGTCCATGCCGGGGATATACCTGATGAGAAAAGACCGCACAAGCCTCTGTTTCCCGCCGATTCTCTCTCACGGGATGATCCCGGCCCTGCGCTCGGCCGCCACCTCACCCCTTCTTTCGAATACCGCTCAAGGTCAGTGTGGAAACAGCTGCATCTCTCGATTCTCATTATGATGAAAGTTGCGGGCAACAGGGCTGCTTCAATTGTGAGATCATGATCATGGATAAGCACAATCCGATTCCGCAACACAGACCGGCGCCGGGAGCACAGGAAGGAATACTGCCGAAGATTAAAAAAGATTTTGCCCGAGCTTGTTTATTGTTCAGTATGATCTATTGCTTAGATTAATGGATCTTCTCCTCATGGCCGGAGACGGTGAGCACCGGCATGCCGGCCGGAGAACGTATTTTTAGGAGGTGGGGGAATGATGAAGCGGAAAGCATCGGCAATATGGAAGGGGGGAATCAGGGACGGGAAAGGGACAATCTCCACAGACAGCGGAGTGCTGTCCGATACACCATACTCCTTTGGCACGCGCTTTGGAAACGAGAAGGGCACCAACCCCGAAGAATTGATCGGGGCCGCGCATGCGGGCTGTTTTTCCATGGCCCTTTCCCTTATCCTGGGTGAGGCCGGCTTCACGCCGGAGAACATCAGCACTGTCGCGAGCGTCACCCTTGAAAAAATCGAGGGTGGATTCGGCATCACCGCCGTGCACCTGGACGTTACCGCCAAGGTACCGGGGATAAGCCGAGAGGCCTTCCAGGCTGCGGCCGACAAGGCCAAGACAGGCTGTCCGGTGTCACGGGTATTGAATGCCGCCATAACTATGGAAGCAAGGCTCGAGTGATTCGTACCCATTGGTTATGAAAAGATTGACTTGATGGTCGGTCCTGCTAATTTATAAAAGGAGTATGTTTTTCCCCATCACCCATCTATGAGGAAAGGGGATGTGATACATGGGCAGTAAAGACAAAGCGCTGAGATTGACCATCAAGGTCCTCCTTGCAGGAGCATTCATAGGCATCCTGATCACCCTGATTTCCTTTGCGGGTTACCACGCTGCCGGGAGTTCCGTCTTCTGCACGTCCTGCCACAGTATGAAGGAAGTGGGCGCCACGTGGAAGCAGTCCCAGCACAAACAGTTCGCATGCATCGAATGCCACCTCCCCGACAGCAACCTCGCCGTACAGCTCGCCTATAAAACAAAAGCCGGATTGAACGACCTTTACCATGAAACCCTGAGGGCATACCCCGCCACCATCATCATTTCGTCCGAAGCTAGGGCTATCACAGACGGCAACTGTCTGCGGTGCCATTCTTCTACGGTGCAGAACACGTTCATGATAGAAGAGGGAGGAGATTGCCTCAAGTGTCATTACGGCCTTGTCCATGGCACGGAAAAGATTGCAGGAGGAATCAACGTTGAATAACAAGAAAAAATTTTTGCTTGCAGGCCTGGGAGTGTGCGTTGTCATTCTGGCGGCCGTGATCGTCGTGCAGTCGTTCGTCATCCAGCCCCCCGCCGCGATCGAGCTGGCGAAGCTGCCTGCAGGTGAATACGATCCGGCGGTCTGGGGCGGGTATTATCCTCTCGAATACGAAAGCTATAGGAAGAATCTCGAGATGACCCCATCTCCCACGGGTTTCGGCGGCAGCGTAAATGAGCAGAAGTCCATCAAGGAACCCGAGATCCTCATGAACTTCAAAGGGATGGCCTTCAGCAAGGACTATGCTGAAGACCGGGGCCATCCCTATTCCCTCGAAGATCTCATATCATCAAAGCGGGTCACGCCTGCGAGTGTCGGCGCATGCATGACATGCAAGACACCTTACGTCAAAGATGTCTTCAAGGAAAAAGGGTGGGACTATGCCAATTTGCCGCTGTCCGAGGTGGTCAAAGGTGCCGGGCATCCCGTCTCCTGCGCCAACTGCCATGACCCCGCCACCATGAAGCTCACCGTGGTCAATCCCGCCTTCATCGAGGCTATGCAGAGAAAGGGCATAGACGTGCACAAGGCTTCGCGCAAAGAGATGCGCAGCTATGTCTGCGGCCAGTGCCACTCGGAATACTATTTCGAGCCCAAGACCAATAGGGTCGTCTTCCCCTGGGACAAGGGCTACACCCCTGAGCAGATGTATGCCTACTATGAGGAAAAGCCCGCAGGCTTCGAGAAGGACTGGGAGCATCCTGATTCGCAGGCCAAGATGCTCAAGGCTCAGCACCCCGACTTCGAGACGTGGTCAGGGGGTGTCCACGGAAAATCCGGGGTGTCGTGCGCCGACTGCCATATGCCGTATCAGCGCCACAATGGGCAGAAGTACTCATCCCACCACGTAACCAGTCCCATGAAGAATATCGAGGGATCGTGCAAGACCTGCCACACCCAGAGTACCGACTGGCTGCTGGAGAGGGTCAAGACAGAGCAGAACAATGTTTTTGAGCTGCAACATACCGCCGGCCTGGCTGTTTCCCGGGCGCATGAGGTCATCGGCAAGGCGTCGGCAGTGGCCACAGCAGACAAGGCTGGGCTGGACAAGGCACGGGAGCTCGTGAGAAAGGCCCAGTGGTTCTGGGATATTGTGGCAGCGGAGAACGGCATGGGATTTCACAATCCCGACCAGGTCATGAACACCCTCGGCCGCTCCATCGATATGGCTCACCAGTCCGTAGAAGCAGCCAACAAGGCGGCAGGCACCCACTATTAAATTGTATTTTACGACCAGATCGGGCAGTATGGGGTTGCCGGTAAGCTGCCGGAGATAGACGGCAAAATCACGGCGATCATCGTCCCCAAGAAGACGAAAGAATATGCCGCGCCCAAGCTGGTGGAATAGATGGGCATGGACGGAATGGAAGTCGCCGATGCCGTCCTGCTGGATGCGCGTGTTCCGTTTGAAAACACCCTTGATCACAAGGAGGAGTTATGGATCTGAAATATTTGCTGCTCTCGGTTGAAGACAAAGTGGCAATGGTGACCATTCACCGTCCGGACAAGGGGAATGCCCTCGCCCCCGAGGTGCTTGAGGAAATCGAGGCCCTCTTTACCGAAATCAGCACGCGCCAGGATGTCAACGTGGTCGTTCTCACAGGTGGCGAGAAATACTTTTCAGCGGGATTTGACCTGACGATTATCCGTAAGCTGGAAAAGGTATCCAATGAAGATTACACCGCCCTGTTCCACAGGGCATACCGCGCAATCCTGTACTGTGATCAGCCCGTTATCTGTGCGGTCGGCGGGCCGGCGATTGCCGGTGGTTTCGATCTGACCATGATGTGCGATATCCGTTACGCGTCGGAGCGGGCAAAGTTCGGGCAGCGCGAGATCGCTCTCTCACTGACCCCGATAATGGACCCTCTGTGGAGGATCATCGGTCTGGGGCGCGCCAAGGAAGTCGCTCTCACCGGCTGTATTTACGATGCCTATGAAGCGGAGAAGATGGGATATGTATCCAAGGTCTTCCCGGAAGGGAAATTGATCGAATCCGTGATGGCCATCGCCAAGGAGATGGCGACCTACGACAGGATGTGCCTGAAAGAGACCAAACAGCTCTCCAACCACGTCCTCGGCCAGGATCTCGACAGTGCGATGAGGGTGGAAGAGTGGCTCTTCAGGACTTACATCGGGTCCGAGGACAATCACCTGAGGATCGATGCCCTGCTTGAAAAACTGGCGGCTGCAAGAGCAAAGAAAAGCAAGTAACCAAGGCCGGGGCCAGGCGCTCATTGCCCAAGAGAATCTTGCCTCATCAAATCGAAGAGAAGTCTTGTGAAAAGATATAATATCAGATAGGATCGAATCAGTTTTGGACAAAGGTTTTTGGCTGGTATTCTCAAACGGCAAATAGACAGACACGATTGACAGATGACAATCTTTATTGTCATGTGGCAAACTCAATTGGAGAGTAACACTGGAGGAATAGCATATGTCAGGTTCGTTGAATAAGGTTATGCTGATCGGCCATCTCGGCAAAGACCCGGAGATGAGATTCACTCCCAGCGGGAAGGCGGTAACGAATTTCACCATGGCAACCAACGAGGTATGGCTGGATCAGAACGGCGAGAAACAGGAGCGCACCGAATGGCACCGGGTCGTCACCTGGGGCAAGCTGGCCGAGAACTGCGCCAAGCTGCTCGCCAAGGGCAAGCAGGTCTACATCGAAGGCCGCCTGCAGACCCGCCAGTGGGATGACAAAGACGGGAACAAACGCTACACCACCGAGATCGTGGCAAACCAGATGCAGCTTCTCTCTTCGATGGATTCCCAGGGCTCGCGCGCAGGCATTGCATCCGAAGATCCAGGCTACGGAGTGTCAGACAATATTCCGAGCTCGCCCGAATTCGACGACATACCCTTCTAGCGGGTAAAAGACCAGAGGGCTGTCCCTCTGGCGCATGATCGGTCGCAAGAAGCTGTCACTCCTGCACACGCAGGGGTGACGGCTTTTTCTTTTCGCTATCCCGGAAGTCCCTGAAAATGTTCAAGGATCGGCCCCAGACAGCGGGTGTGCCCGCGCCGGGGTATGCGCGCTGCGGCTATGACCGGCTCTCCCTGACGGCCTTGACCGCCTTCTCCAGGCCCGGAGCGCATCCTTGTATGGTCTCCATGCTCACGCAATAGGCAAACCGCACATAGCCCGGATAGCCGAAGCCCCTTCCCGGGACGGCCAGGATTTTTTCCTTTGCCAGCTCCGCACAGAAGGCCACGTCGTCTTCCATGGGCGACTTCACAAAGAGATAGAACGCTCCCTCAGGGGGAACATAGGTGAGCCCCGCCTTGTCCATGATCTGCAAGAGCAGGTCGCGGCGCTTGCGGTAGGGTTCGATGGAAACACACTCGCCTCCGCACAGACAGGAGGCATAGACCTTCTGCATGAGGGATGGGGCGTTGACGAACCCCAGAATCCGGGTGGCCAGGCCCAGAGCGCCCATGAACCGCTGCTTGTCAGGCACACCGCTTCCCGCGGCGATGTAGCCGATCCGCTGGCCCGGAAGCGAGAGCTCCTTGGATGCAGAGGTCACCACCACCGAGTTGGGGATGAGCCTGAGCACAGAGGGCACTTCTCTGTCGTCGTACACGATCTTCCGGTATGGTTCGTCCGAGATCACAAGGACCTCTGGGTGGTCTTTGAGGACCTCGACCAGGCCCGTGAACACCTCTTCCGGGTAGACCCTGCCGGTGGGGTTGTTGGGCGAGTTGAGGATGATGGCGCGTGTCTTTGGGCTCAGTGCCTTGCGGATGTTCTCCATGCTGGGTAAAAAGTCGGGCCCGCACGGCACCTCGACCAGGACGCCGCTGTGGTTTTCCGCATAGAACCCATATTCCACGAAGTACGGCGCAATGACCATAATCTCGTCGCCTGGGTTGGTGATCGCCTTGAGCACCACGTTGAGCCCGCCCCCTGCTCCGCAGGACATGACGATGTCGTTTGCCGTAAGCGGAGTCTGGTAGAGGCTGGACGCATATTCTGCCAAGGCTTCTCTGACGTCGGCGAAGCCGGCGTTGGGCATATAGCCGTGATCCATGCTCATGATGAGCTCGGCGGCCTTTTCCAGAACACTCCTCGGAGGGGGGACGTCCGGATTCCCCAGGCTGAAGTCAAAGACGTTCGCGGCGCCGTGGATGGATTTCAGCCGGGCGCCTTCCTCGAACATCTTCCGGATCCACGAGCTGCGCTCCATATAACCCCGCATCTTCTCGGATACAGACATGCTTGCCTCCATGAAAGATTCGGCTGAGTATATCAGCGGCAGTGGTTGTTGTACAGCTGATTACCACCCGAGCGAAGAGGATGTCGAGTGCCTTCAGCCGCTTTAGTGGAAAATAGGTTTTTCATTTTCCGGTGCGCTTGTGCCGAAGAGGAGTGATGAACACCGGACAGTGCCGCGATATAAAGCTTTTTGACCTATGCCGGCACGCTCAAGGGAAGCGCCCTGTCCGGCAGCCGCACCTCGGCGCAGGGCGCATAGCTTTCCCGGAAAAAACAAGGAAAGCCTGTTGAGGGAAAAGTCTGATCGATGATATGGGTCAAGAGGGAAATATCCGGGCAGGGGTTGGCCGGGAGAGACGGATACGGGCATTCTGGCGCCCGGCTGCCGGCCGGAGCATGCTGGAGGTTATAGGGTCATGACGATACCGAAGAAACAGTATCTTGGGCTGGCACTGCTCATGGTCGTGCTTGTCCTGGGTCTCTATCACAATATCCTGGACAACGAGGCCACCAACTGGGACGATCCCGCAATCTTCAACCGGACAGCCCTGCATGAGATCACTGCCGAGAACGTGGGCAAGATTCTCACGGTTTCCAAGCTCTCCACCTTCCAGCCCGTGAGAGACCTCTCCTACATGGTGGATTTCGCACTCTGGGGCCCCGCGCAGGAGGACGTGGTGTTCGGCATGCACCTGACCAGCATCGTGCTCTATGCCCTCATGATCCTTGCCTGCTGGCTCTTTCTCCTGGAGCTCTTCCGGGTCTTCACTGACGACGACAAGCTGGTCTTCACCTGGGCGTCCCTGTCGAGCATTATCTTCGCCGTCCATCCGGTGCACGTGGAGAGCGTGGCCTGGCTGTTCGCCCGCAAGGAACCGCTCATGGGCATCTTCACGTTCCTGTGCCTCTGGGCGTTCATCCGGGGCCGGACCGGAAGGTGGGGCTATTATGCAGCGAGCGTGGCCTTCATGATGCTCGCGGTCCTCTCCAAGCCCATTGCGCTCATGATCCCGGCTGTCGTGATTGCCCTGGATATTGTCATCCATCTGCGCCGGCCACATCCCTCGTTCTGGAAGACCAGGGCCTTTGTCTACCTGCCCATGCTCCTCATCGCCGTTGGCATGGGCGTGTGGCTGGTGCTCATGATGTATGCGGCAGGCGGGGTCAAGCCCTATCACGGCGGGGGCTTTTTCACCAATCTCCTGGCGGTCTCGCAGATATTCACGAGCTATCTCTCGCTCATCGCCCTGACGATCAACTATGCCGCAGACTATGCCATCGAGCTCTATGCCGATCCCGGGGCCTGGCAGGCGTGGGCATACGTCGGGGTCAACCTCGTGCTGGTTTCGAGCGCGGTGTTTGCGCTGGTGAAACGGCGCTATCTCTATGCGTTCTTTATTGCCTGGTACTATGTTTTCCTCATTCCGGTGGCACACATCTTTCCCATCTCCCAGATCATGGCCGACCGGTATGCGCTGCTGCCCTCGCTTTCCTGGTGCGTGCTCCTGGGATACGGCCTCTCCCGTCTCTGGCATCTGCGGCTCAATTCGGGGCGGTTTTCACCGGAGTTTCCCCTGCTCATTTCCGTAGCCCTGCTCGGCGTGATCGTGCTCGCCTATTCCTACATGACCTTCCGGCAGAACGACATCTGGCAGAATTCCCAGACCCTCTGGGAGGACACCCTGGCCAAATATCCGAACTCCTCGCCTGCAAACGTGAACCTGGCCGCCATCTATCTCGTGCAGCTGCGGTTTCCCGAGGTGCAGGATCTCTGCATCACCGCCATCAAGGCCAAGCCCTACGACTATCTGGCCATCAGCAACCTGGCTCTGGCTCAGATGATGATGGGCCAGTACGACCATGCGATCAACAACTACCGGCAGGCCCTGAAGCTGAAATCCGACCTGCCCAAGGCCAAGAAAGGGCTTGCCTTCTCCTACTGGTATGCCGGGGATTACGAAAACGCCTACCAGGCCTTTGCCGAGCTGTTTGCCGAAGGAAACGTGGGCGGGAACGATGCAGTGGCCCAGTATTACCACCGGATCGGCTTCTCGGCATGGAAGGTGGGCAGGCAGGAAGAGGCGCTGAGATATCTGGCTTCCAGTGAAAAACATGCAGGGACCAACCCCTATTTCCTCAAAGATATTGCCATGGCGTATACCAGCATGGGTGAGCTTGGCCGGGCCAAGGCCGCCTTCGAACGGCTCTATCCCCTGATTGAAGACGAAGAGCAACGGCACCACCTCGACCGGATCCTGAATGCCCTGGAAAAGATGAACTGAGCATCTCGAAGAGTAGAGTTGGGGTCATATGGGGTCAGAATCCCATAGCTATGGTGACGTCACACAAAGGTGCGTCAAGAGAAGGAAGCAGGCCGGCGGATCACAGCTGCGGGATTGAGAAGCTGATGAAGACAGCCCCCTACTCGCGGAAAAAGGGCGAGATCCTCACAAGCGCATAGGTTTCGCGCCGGTCGTACATGCTGACAACCTCTGCATCCATCCGGCGGGAAAGCAGGTCGACCGCCTCGTCCAGATCATCGGTCCGAAGCGCGAGATATGCGATCTGTCCGACCGGCACCACCTCTTCGCTCACCACGATGGGGCGTGCTCCGGCATTTCCCAGGTATCCCCTCATGACCAGATCGTTGCGGTAGACCAGAAGCGGCGAGAAACCGCTTATCTGCCGGGCATAATCCATCGGCCCCGCAGACCTTGCCGGGAGCATGACGAGCGCGGCATACCAGCTCAGGCAAAATACCAGGACCATGCACAGACCAACGACCGCGGGGGCCTGACGTTTCCTGGCGAACCACCAGAACAGGGCCGCAGCGGCCAGGAGAGCGATCAGGGCCAGGCCCTGGGTGAGGCTCAGGGACAGGTCTCGTATGGATTCCACCGAGAGCTGGAGGAATGCCCAAGCCACCAGGATCGCGCCCGTGGCCGCAAGCGCGGCAGTCCGCACGATCTGCAATCTTTGGGGGACCAGGAAACCTCCTGCTGCCCAGTATCCGATGAGAATACCGGCAAAGGGAACGCCCAGAAGCGCATAGCCTTCCTGGAGGTTCGGTGAGAAGAGAACGGCCGCAAGCCCCATGCCGAAACCGGTTTTCGGGGCCAGAAGGGCCCGCCAGGCGCCGGGGCCCTGCGGCCTCCCGCTGTATGCCCACGCCGGGATAACCAGCAGGAGCCAGGGCATAAGGTATTTTATCCAGATCCACAGCCGCTCGAATACGCCGTGCTCGGTATCGAAGGAGAAGACCCCTGCAGCATACGACCACCCGGATGCGATGGTGTAGGCCGCGAGCACGGCCATGATCATGACCGCGATGAGCAGGATTCCGTAAGGGGCGAGGATGGAGAGAATCCTCTTTGGCGAGAGATCGAAGAGGATGAGCAGGATGACGCCGAAGATGAAGAACCCTAAGGGGATCCAGCCGCCCAGGACAGTTGCCAGGCCCGCGAGAAAATAGGAGGGCAGATACCACCGGGCGCCCTGACCCTTGAGGTACACCTGCGCAAAGAGCAGGAACGAGATCGCGGCCAGGACCGCGGGCACCGCGGTGAGGTTGAGTGTGGCATGGCTTGCGATAAACCCCCACGAGGTCATGGTGATCAATGCAGAGAAGACCCCTGATCGCACGTTCCACTGGGAGGTGCTGAAGGAGAACACGGCCAGGGCCGCCAGGCAGCCGAACAGGATGTTCACCAGGCGCAGCGCGGCAATGTCGGCCACGGGCAGCAGGGAAAAGAGTACTGGCATCAGCGGGTTCGGCCCGTGGAGCGGGATCCCGTTGAGGGTGGGCACCAGCCGGAAATTCTGGTGGAGCTCACTGATTGACTGGATAACCCATGCCTCGCCTGCAAGCGGTATATCGAGGGCAAGGAAGGGAACGAGCAGTGCAAGGCAGGAGAAGAAGACCCCCAAGAGAATCAGCAATGAGCGGAAAAAACCCACCGTTAAAAACCTCCTCCAGTCATTATGAGGCTTTACCCGAGGACAATCCGGCATGTCAAGCATGGAATCCTCTGATAAGGGGCTGGAGCAGGGCGACCGGCGGGGCCGGCTTTGCTGGCGCTCTTCCGTATCGACCAAACAGTTGACATTGCCGAGTGCTCCCCTTAGTATTGCCGCAAAGACCCACGATTGGAGAGGTGAATGGCGTCCATTGAGGAATTACTCAAGAATAAAGGCATCTCAAAACCGAAAGTTCTGAAACGTTCAGACGGAAGAAAACCCGAAGACATCCGGAATGTTAAGGTCACCAGGAACTACTGCAAGCACGCCCTGGGGTCGTGCCTCATCGAGGTGGGCGACACCCGGGTGATCTGCGCCGCCAACATGGAAAGCAAGGTGCCCCCGCACCTGAAGAACACCGGCACCGGATGGCTCACCGCCGAGTACGGGATGCTTCCCTCGTCCACTACAACCCGCATGATCCGCGAATCGTCCCGGGGCAGGCCCCAGGGGAGGACCCAGGAGATCCAGAGGCTCATCGGAAGGTCGCTGCGCGCCGGTGTCAGCCTGGAGGACGTGGGCGAGCGGACCATCTGGATCGACTGTGACGTCGTGCAGGCGGACGGGGGGACGAGGACTGCCTCGATCACCGGGGCCTATGTAGCCCTCAAGGACGCCATGGACACCCTGGTGAGCCAGCAGATCATCGCACGGAGCCCCATTCTGGAGCAGGTTGCAGCCGTCTCCGTGGGGATCGTGGATGGCGAGATCATGCTCGACCTGAACTATGACGAAGACTCCCGCGCTGATGTGGACATGAACGTGGTCATGACCGGGAGCGGGAACATCATCGAGGTGCAGGGCACTGCAGAGGGCCGGGCGTTTTCCCGTGAACAGATGATCGCCATGGTGAACTTCGCCTACAAGGGGATCCTCGAGCTCATGAAGATCCAGAACCAGGCCCTCGGAATCGGATGAAGCTGCTGGCCGCAACGACCAACCAGGGAAAGATCAGGGAAATATCCGAAATACTCTCGGGCCTCGGGATCTTGGTGGTGACCCCGCAGGAGATCAACCTGACCATCGATGTGAAGGAAGACGGGGCCACCTTTGCCGAGAACGCGGCCATAAAGGCCCGAGCCTGGAGCAGGGCCGCAGGCCTGCCCGCGGTGGCCGACGACTCCGGACTGTGTGTGGATGCGCTTGGAGGCAGGCCCGGGGTGTTGTCCGCACGGTTTTCAGGCCCGGACGCAACCGACGCGAAAAATATCGCGCTGCTCCTGAAGCTCCTGGAGGGCAAGCCGGACCGGTCGGCCCGGTTTGTGTGCGCAGCCGCCCTGGCGTGGGAGACAGGCGAGGTCATTTTGGCCGAGGGCGTCTACGAGGGGGTCATCACCCGTGAGCCCAGGGGGAAGGGGGGGTTCGGCTACGATCCGGTGTTCCTCGACCCGGAGCTGAACAAGACCCTCGCCGAGATGAGCCCGGAAGAAAAAAACGCCCGCAGCCACCGGAGAAAGGCCTTGGACGGACTGAAGGATCTGCTGGTGAAGTCGGGGAGGCTGGATTCCTGAAGGCCGCATGGCTGTATCCGCCTTCAAGGTCCTTATGGAACGCGGACTATGAAGGAAGATTCTATAGGGGGAAAAGGGCGCGCCCTTTTCGGGTCGTGCCATTGAACATGATCGCAGCGCCCCTTGAGCGCCGGGCTCAAGGGGCGCTGTTCTTCTCGTGATACCATGGCGGCAATGTGCAAGCACCCCAAAAGGGAGGCCGGTATCCGGGGCCGCCAAAACAAAGTGGCTTTTCCCGCGCCGCACAACAGGACCATCCCCTCTCTCCAGGGTGAAGGGACGGTCCGGACGGTATCAGGCCTCGGGTGCTTCCGGAGCGGGGGCAGCAGCCTCTTCCGGGGCGGCCTCGACCGGCGCCTCGGCGAACTTGGCCTGGACGAGAACCGCAATCACCTTGTCCTCGCTCACTCCATGGCCGAGACTGACGCCCTCGGGGAGTTTGAGATCGGCCGCGCGAATGACATCGTGCTTGTCAACGATGGCCGAAACATCCACCACGATCTCTGAGGGGATATCCGTAGGCAGGCACTTGAGCGATATGCTGGTCGCCTCGCGGCCGACCTTGCCCGCACCTTCCTTCTCGGCGGGTGATTCACCCACGAACACGAGAGGAACATCCACCGTTACTTCGTGGCGCATGTCCACCTTCAGGAAATCCACGTGCAGGATGTCTCCTTTGATGCTGTCGCGCTGAACGGCGTGTATGAGGACCGGCAGCTTTTTGCCCCCGATGCCGGCATGGATGATGGCAGCGCCATGGGTCTGCTTGTAGGCTTTTTCAAAGTCTTTCCGCGGTACCTGGACCATGGTGGTTTCGAATCCCCTCCCATAGATCACGGCCGGGATGATGCCCTCACGGCGAAGAGCGCGAACCTTTTTCTTATGCACCGAACGTGGGGTCAGTGCCAAGGTAATATTGTCCTGTGTTCCCATCTCTTATCCTCCGCTTTCTTTATGAAAAAACGTGTCTTAAGCTTGTTGAACCTCTGCCACATAACATAGAAAATCGTAACAGTATAGTGCCGATGCACGCAATGATCGGCAAAGAGTCATTCTCTTCTTGACATATCGGCAGTGTATGTTACCTTTTATCTCGGTACTGGCGGTCAAAGGCCGCCGGTATCTTTTTCTTTTTTATGGTGGAGATGAATATGAAAAGGAATCCCATGACGCGAGAAGGCTTTCGTGCCCTGCAGGAAGAGATCGAACGCCTGAAAAAGGTCGAGCGGCCCCAGATCATCAGGGCGATAGAGGAAGCCAGAGGCCATGGCGACCTCTCGGAGAATGCCGAATACATCTATGCAAAGGAGCGGCAGTCCCTTATCGAAGGCAGGCTGCAGGAACTGGAGAACAAGCTGGGGACCGCCGAGATCATCGACACGGCGAATCTCCCGGATGACCGCATCGTGTTCGGTTCCCGGTTTGTCCTGTGCAACCTGGAAACGGACGAGGAAACCGTCTACCAGATCGTGGGGGTCGACGAGTCGGACATCTCGAAGGGCAAGATCTCCATCGAGTCGCCTATGGCAAAAGCGCTGATCGGCAAAAGGCTCGATGACGAGGTGATCGTGGATACCCCAAGCGGCACGAGAGAATTCGAGATCGTCGAGATTCTCAAGAGCTAGAGCTTTTCCCGGGGGCTTTCTTACCCTTTTTTCAACGCGTTCATTCTCCGGTAGCATCCGCAGTTGTTCCCGCCTGCGGGAGGAAATAGATGTGCGGTTTTGCTGTTACCGGATCTTTTCCCACCCGAACAGGGGTGTGGTAGACCTCCTCGATGGTCTCCCGTGTCAGGACAGAGCCCGGCGTTCCGGAAGAATGAACCTCTCCGCCCTTCATGATGAGCACCCTGTCGCAGTATGCGCCGGCGAGGTTGAGGTCGTGAAGGATGATCAGGACGGTGAGCCCGGCCTGTTTCGAGAGTGAATAGACGAGGTCCAGCACCCGGATCTTGTGGGTGATGTCCAGATGGGCCGTGGGTTCGTCCATGAGGAGCAGCTCCGGCTTCTGCACCAGACCCTGGGCGAGGACCACCCGCTGCAACTCTCCACCGGAAAGGGCGCTTACCTTCCGGTCGCTGAAACCCTCAAGGCTGAGCAGGTTCAAATTCTCTGCAATGATTTCGCGATCTTCCCGCGTGAGAGGAGAGAGCCTTCCCCGGTGGGGATACCTTCCCAGCGAGACGAACTCCTCAACGGTAAAGGGTGGAGGAGCCGAGTGAAACTGGGGAATGACCGCCACTTTTCGCGCAAACTCTCTGCGCGGTATCCCGGCGAGGTCCCGGCCGCGGTAGAGGATCTTTCCATCCATGGGCTGCAGCACACGGCCGATGGTGCGGAAGAGTGTGGTCTTGCCCGCGCCGTTGGGGCCGATGATCCCCATGACGCTCCGGAAGGGGACTGTGAAGGTGATGTCCCGGATGACGGACTTTCTCTCATATCCTGCAGTGATGTGCTGTACCGAGAGCAGGTCCATGTCACGAAACCTCCGCCGGCCTGGCCTTGAGGAGGTAGATCACGAAGAACAGGCCGCCCACCATGCCCGTGATCACCCCCACGGGCAGCTCCAGCGGCCTGATGATGATCTGGGAGAGGGTGTCCGAGAGGATGAGAAAGCCTCCTCCGGCCAGCATGGAGCACGGAATGAGGGAGTGATGGTCGGCGCCGGTCATGCCGCGCACCGCATGGGGGATAACCAGCCCCACAAAGGCGATGATGCCCGAGAGCGCAACGCATACACCCGTGATGAGCGATGCGCCCAAGAGCAGGTATGTCTTGGCCCTTTTCGCGTCCAGGCCCAGATAGTACGAATGTTCGTCACCCAGGGAGAGCAGGTTGAGGTCCCGGGCGAAAAAGGGCAGGGAGAGCATTACGGGCAGGGCCATCAGGAGCATCTTCACAGACCCGGCGGGTGGCGCGCTCAGAGAGCCCATGAGCCACAGGATGGATGAATGCACCTCCCGTGAGGACGCCACGGCAAAGATGAACATCACCACCGACGAGAAGAGAAAGCTCATGATGATACCCGCCAGGATGAGCATGCTGTTGGAAAAGCCCTTGAGCGAGGCGGCCCCGAGAACGACTCCGATGCTCAGGCAGCAGCCGGCGAAGCAGATGAGCGCCATGGGGAGCCCGCTGATGCCCAGCAGGATGGCGATCACGGCGCCGAGCGATCCCCCGCCCGAGACACCCAGGGTATAAGGCTCGGCCAGGGGGTTGCGCAGGATGGCCTGGAACACGACGCCGCATGCGGCAAGGGCGGAGCCGACGACCCCGGCCGTGAAGATCCGGGGAATGCGCAGCTCCCATACAAGCGTGCCGGCGATCCCGTCCGAACCGGAATGGAAGAGCGCCCGGATGATTTCTCCTGGCGGGAGCTGCATGCCTCCGGTGAACAGTCCCAGGGCGGCGGATGCAAGGAGAAAGACCAGCAGGATCAGGAACACGAGCCGGCGGTTCACGGCTGCTCCTGGTACAGGCAGGCTACGATGGTTTGGAGTGCCTGAAGAAACATGGCCGGTGTAGGCTGGCAGACGAGATCGGCGCTCAGCGGATACACCCGGCCCTGCCTCACCGCGCTGACTCGGCTGAACCGCGACCACAGGGCATGATGCACCTGGGTGTCTTCCATGTCACTCACCAGAAAAATCACTTCCGGATCTGCGGCAAGAACGTTCTCCACGTTGACCCTGGGGTATTTCGCCGGGAGCTGTTCGAAGATGTTCCTGCATCCGGCCGTACGAATGAGCTCTCCGGTAAAGGTGTTGTCTCCGGCCGCAACCAGAGGGTTGGTGCCCATCTGCCAGAACACCCGGTAGGCGGGCCCGCGTGAGGCCTTCTCGCGCAGGCCGCTCACCTGCCTGCGGATATCCTCGACCATTTGCTCCGCCTCGTGTTCCCGGCCGAGCAGGGACCCCAGCCGGATAAACTCGCTGCACATGCAAGCAAAGGACTCGCAGCCCTGAAACACCTCTACCCTGAACCCCAGGGACTTCAGCTTCTCCACAGCGGTTTCCCGGTTGGAGTCCATGCTGGCGAGCACGAGATCGGGTTTGAGCGCGCAGATCTTCTCGATATTGAGCAGGGTCAGCGTCCCCACCACCTCGCGTTCTTTCCGGGCCTCTGCAGGACAGAAGCTCGTGACCCCCACGAGCCGGTCCTGCTCCTGAAGGTCATAGATTTCCCGGGTGAGCGAAGGGGCAAGAGAGACGATCCTCCCAGGCGCCTCACCCCAGACCGGCGAAACGCACCCCAGAAAAATGACCGCATAGACCCCCACCCAGGCGAGGAATTTACCCATTGTAACACTTCTCTTCCCAATAAAATTTGTGAAAACCACTCTAACCATAGAACCCCCAGGCAAGCAAGCACCCATAAACAGGTAAACAGAAACAGGGGACGTCCGTGAAATTTGGACATTTGCTCCCTTTTCTCCGTTACTGACAGGGGCAAGCATGAAAACAGCATCATGACAAACATGGCATCTTATCTCTACCGATTGATCGATGGTTAGGGTCACTGATGATAACATCCCCTCTTCATTCTGATCTTTCATCATGGTCATCTTGAACGTATCCGTATTTTAGTAAATAGGGTGTAAATAGGGGACGTCCGTGAAATTTGGACATTCGGTTCCCTTGTATCTCCAATACCGATAGAGGCAAGCACGGAAACAACATCACGACAAACATACATCCTATCTCATCCAGTTGATCGAGGGGCAGGGTCGCTTTTGATGTTATCTTCTCTTCATTCTTGTCTTTCGTCATAGTCGTATTGAGCGCTGTAGATATTCTATGGGAAGGAGGAGCGCTCCTCCAGACGATCCCGGTTTGAGAGAACCAAATGTCAATATTTCACGGACGTCCCCCATATTTTGATTGACGTTAGTAGACGACTGGTCTACTAATGAGAGTGGAAATGAGAAAGTCAAATGCGAAGAATGACATACTTCTGAGCGGGGCTCGGCTCATCCATGAGAAGGGCTATCATAATACCGGCCTGCAGGAGATACTCAGTGCGGCCGGTGTGCCCAAGGGCTCGTTCTATTTTCACTTCAAGAGCAAGGAGGATTTCGGGCTCCAGGTCGTGGACATCTATGCCTCCTTTATCCGCCATATGGCTCAGAAGTGCCTCCGCGACGTAGAGCTGCCTCCGCTTTTGCGCCTTGAGAAGTTTTTAGACAGTTATATCCTGCACTTTCAAAACATGGGCCTTCGTTACGGGTGCCCGATCGGCAATATGATGCAGGAGATGAGCGACCTGAGCGAAACCTTTCGCGAGAAGATCGGCGACGTCTACGACGAGCTGTGCTCCCTGATACGGGAGTGCCTGGACGATGCCCGGAAGACAGGTGATCTGCCGGAAGATATCGATACGGGGGAGGCTGCGCAGTTTGTGTTCGACAGCTGGGAGGGGGCTGTCATGCACATGAAGCTTGCCAGGAGTGCAAGGCCGCTTGAGAATTGCAAAAAGATGCTCTTTGCAACCCTGCTGAAGCATCGGGCATCAAGACAAAGCGAGCAGGGAAGCGGATGAAACGGGCGTCCTGATCCGTCCGATGCCGGAATATGGCTTGCGGCGGGTATGGGCGTGGCCCGATGACACGGAGCACGGGATACGCGTGAAGCGTTTTTTCTTAAGGGGAGGAGAGAGTCATGGGGAAGTGGCATACGACCGGATGCGTACTCTGCGCACAGAACTGCGGTCTTAAAGTCTTGGTTGAGGACAACCGGATCGTCAAGGTCAGGGGAGACAAGGAAAACCCGAGGAGCAAGGGGTATGTCTGTCGCAAGGGCCTGAACATCGCCTATTACCAGCATCATGCGCAGCGGCTGACCCATCCGCTGAAAAGGGTCGGCGATGCATTTGAAAGAATATCCTGGGATCAGGCGATTCAGGAGATCGCTGAAAGGCTTTCGGATATCGTGGGCAAACACGGCCCGAGGTCCTTTGCCTACATGGGTGGAGGCGGGCAAGGCTGCCATTTCGAGGCGGCGTTCGGGGTCCGTCTCCTGCGCGCGCTCGGCTCTCGTTATCACTACAGCGCCCTCGGA
>Ga0208824_1001523_pt1 | contig 20249 bp, 19 predicted proteins | sample AD_JPNTR3_MetaG_FD_184447 | JGI IMG/M metagenome (GOLD analysis project Ga0208824, IMG submission 184447) | Active sludge microbial communities of municipal wastewater-treating anaerobic digesters from Japan - AD_JPNTR3_MetaG (SPAdes) (version 2) | ecosystem: Engineered > Bioreactor > Anaerobic...
GGGCCGCTGGCGAGTTTGGCCGCTGGCGGCGCCGCTGGCGTTGCCGCTGCGTCGCCGCCGCGTTGCCGCCGCGTTGCCGCTGCGTTGCCGCTGGCGGCAGAGCCCCGCCGGTCGCCGTGAGCCTCGGCGAGTTCTGTAATGCCGACGGCGATGAACGTCTCGGCAATCCCGGCCGCAATTTTGGCAAAGGCGCCGTGTTCGCGGAGCAGGGCCACGAGGACGGCTTTAGTGGCTACTGGATTAGCCGCTAATGGATTAGCCGACTGCTGGATTAGCCCCTCAAGTGTTCCCCCCACACCCCCTTCTCGAGAAAGAGCTTGAGGAGGAGCTTCAACCTCCATACTCATCCACAGAGCTAAGTCCTCTTCAAATTTGAAAGATGCTTTTCTACACATCGCCCCTACGCCCCGCTACGCGACGTTTGCGCCTTATCCATACAAACTACCAGACCCCCAAAATTGCGTGGCTCCTGGGGCCGCTGGCGAGTTTGGCCGCTGGCGGCGCCGCTGGCGTTGCCGCTGCGTCGCCGCCGCGTTGCCGCCGCGTTGCCGCTGCGTTGCCGCTGGCGGCAGAGCCCCGCCGGTCGCCGTGAGCCTCGGTCGCGTTGTCACCGGCCCCGCCCCTCAGGATAGAGGGTCATTTTCCCAATCCGCAAATGCGGTTGGAGCATCAAATCGCCCTGTTCATAGGCTTGCAGCCCGCGCTCAATGAACGCCCGCACGATCTCGCCAGCAGGCACGCCCAGGGTTTCCGCCAACTGCTGCACCTGGCTGTTGAGTTCCGGCGGAATGCCCCAATACGTGACTTTGTGGTGCTGCTTTTCCCACTCCCGATTCCGCCTGGCGTGACTGGGCTTGTGCGCCAACATCTGCGGAACCGCCTCCGTGGGTTCTTCCGGTACCTCCGGATCAGTAGGGATAAGACTGGCAAACGGATTCGTCCGGCTCATGCTTTCACCTCCCCCAATACCCGCCAGACCAGCGCGGCATACTCGGCCGCCGCGCGCCCCTCCGGCTCAAACTCGAAGATCGTCTGCGCCTCGGCGGCCGCCTCCCGCAACCGTGTGGCCCGATGAATGGGCGCCAACAACAACTCCTCCGCGCCTTGCGGATGCAACTGCGTCAGGTTGTGCTGCAACTCTTCCAGATTCCGCCGACTCTCCCGTGTGGTCTCGTCGAAGAATGTCGGCTGAATCAAGACATTCCCCATCCACTGCCGCATGCGGGCCAGGGCCGCCAGCGTTTCCAGCACCCCCGTCACCCCGTACAACGCCAGGTGATCCAGCGCCGCCGGGATGAGAGCCAGGTCTGCCAGCGCCAGCGCCGCTTCCTGCAAGCCCCCCACACCCGGCGCTGTGTCGAAGATGATGTAATCCGGCTTGCCGTTCCACGGTGCCACAAACGCCTCGCGCAGGGCGCTGAAAATGTCCCGCCCTTCCGCCTGAATCACGAGCTGCGCCGTGGCGGTGCGTTTGTCCCCCGGCACCAACCACAGATTGTGGCGCCCCGTCCCCCGGATGACCTGGTTGATGTTGCGGCCTCCCACCAGCGCGCTGAAGATGCCGCTGTCCTGATCCAGCCCCAGGGAAACGGCCACCTGTCCCTGTGAGTCGAGGTCCACGAGCACCACGGCCTTGCCTTTCAGCGCCAGGCCGTGCGCCAGATTGACGACGGTCGTCGTCTTGCCCACCCCACCCTTTTGCGATGCTACGGCGATGATCTTAGCCATGGTCATGATCTCCTGTTGAAAGCCAGTCTAACCAATCTCTTATCTCAGACGCGAATTCGTGTGCACCTTCAGATTTTGCCCTTGCTTCCATATCCAACAGCATGAATCTCAGGACTGCTTTTATCTGAGATAGTTGCTGCTCCGTCTCTGCGCTCCCCAACGTCGCCTCCATACTCGGCCTGCCTTTCTATCTTCAACCGCTGACCTCAGGGCAACGCCCCGGTCCAGTACCCCGACACCACGACCCATTCCACCAGCGCCACCCCCAATACGATCCCCCACACCAGGCGCCGGAACCGCGTGCGCAGTGGCACGCACTGGTAATCCAACCGCAGGTCATACAGAAGGTGCCACATCTCAAACTCCAAGGGCTCAAGCCGCATGAAGATACACGATTTGCCCTTTGCCGATCAACAATTCCAACCCCGTCTCCTGCCGAATCACAATGTCGTAGATGTCCACCCCGATCAGCGTGCCCTTGAATTTCTGCCCGCCCACCACCGCCACCAACACCGGGCGCTCCTGCAAGCCCGCGTAGAAATCTGCCGCCAGTTTGCCCCACCGCTGGGGTCCATGCTGTGCTTTCGCCATTCCTGTCTCCTTGGTGTTCTGGGAAATGCCCGGCATGACTTGGGACATGGTTCCCCTCCTCAAATCCTCGCTACCGCCGCGCACTCGCGCGTTGCAGGCGCAGCCAGCCCCCAGGACCGACTCTCCACCAGCGGCGCGAGCACCTGCTGCGCTTCATGTTCGCTGAGGAAAGCCGCCTGGAACCGCAACGGCGCAACGCCCTCCCTCACGGCGATGAAATCGCCCCGGCCATTCAGCAGCTGGGCGGCCGTCTCCCCCCGCCCTGACGCCCGCCGGGCGTCTTCCGCCGAGAGGACTTGCCCCACCAGGCGCAACGGAAAATCCACATGCAACACCTCACTCAGCACGGCGGCGGAAGGCCGCTGCGTGGCCACGACGAGGTGCACCCCCGCCTCCCCACCACGTTGGAGCAGGCGCAGCAGCAGGGGCCGCACGCTCACACACCCATAGCGGCGTTCGTCCTGGATCAGCAGGTCGGCCACCTCATCAATGAACACGACGATGCGGGGTTGCTGCTCGCCCCGCCGGGCCCGCACTTCCAGCAGCCGCACCAGCGATTGCAGCGCCTCGAGCGCCTCCCCGATTTCCGTCACCGGCGGCCGGAGGAGCTGCGGCGCCACCCGCAACACCCGAAAAGCGCGCCCCTTGAGATCGAAACACAGCAGCCGCAGGGTCTCCGGCGTGTTTGCCAGGACCAGCGAGGTCGCCATGGTCTGCAGAAGCGCGGTCTTGCCGGAGCCGGTCGTCCCGGCGATGAGCACTGCTCCCATCTGGGGCGAGGCCAGCCGCGCCAGCAGCGGGGCGCCCGCGTCGGTGAGGCCCAGCAGCGCCGTCGCCGGCGGCAGCGGTTCCACCTCGGGCCAGAGACCGGTGAATGTGACCGGGCGAGGTTCGGGATTGGGGAATTCGAGAATGATCCCCTGCCCGACACAGTCCAGGCGCAGGGAACTGACCTGCAATGCCACGGCCAGGTCCTCGACCAGCCCCTGCACGGCCGTGTAACTGGTGGTCGGCCCCGGCTCTAAGAAGAACCGGATCAGGCGCGGGCCGACGGTCCCGCCAGTGACCCGACCCGGCGCGTGGTGCGCCAGGAGGACGGCCTCGACCTGCTCGGCCCGAGTTTCCAGGTATTGACGCAAAAAGCGGCTCATGGCAAAAACTCCTTCTCTTCAGAATCAGGATGGTTACCGTTGTTGTGGATGTTGCGGACATGGACGTCAGACAATGGGCCGGGGCGCGCGCGGCGCACCTGGCGGATCAGACCCCACAAAATGCCGCTCAAGATCACGGCAAAGACCCAGAGAGCCACCCCCATCAGCCACGGGGCGGGGTTGAAGGCAGGGTGAGACGGCTGAGGCTCCAGCGCTATCCAGTCCGGTGGCCAGTGCGGGGCCAGACCGCTGCGGAGGGACAGCAGGAGCGTGCCGCCTATGATGGCGACGGCCGCGCCGCGACCCGCACGCCGACGCCAGTTCGTGTCCGTGGCGACAGGGGGAGTTGGAGCAGGATGACGCTTCGTCTTCATAGCAACTCCACGGTGTCGGTGTCAACGGGCGGCAGCAAAGAGTCCAGGTCAGGGGCGGCAGCGCCCAGCCCCGGCTGTCCCGGCAAGTAGACGTTGAAGGCAGTGCCGCCGAGCGCGGTGGGGCGGGAGCGCAAGGTTTGGGCCGTGCGCACGCGCAGCTCAGCGGTGGCGGCGGCGGCTGACATCACCGTGCTCACGCCAGTCTGGATGCCATCCCGCAGGGCGTGGGAAGCGGCTTTCCCCTGCACATAGCCCAAAATCCAGAGGGGGAGCGCCAGGAGGGTCGCCCCGGCGGCCCACCAGCGCAGGACCGTCACGTCCACGGTGTGAACAGCCCACACCAGGAGCGCGACGAACACGGCCAGGATGAACAGTCCGCCGAGGACCCCCCAGGCAATGAGGCGCGACCGGCTATCTTCAAATGCAGTGCCGGACGACGACCGGTAGGGTGAACGCCCGTTTTTGGACATACGTTGCTCCTTTTCTGTACTGACTGCTGGTTTGACTGCTGTCCGCCGCCTGTTGCCTGCCGCCTGCCTGCCTGGTGGTTGTTCCCCCCCTCTTTGGCCTGATTAACGCTGTTTTTAGCCCAATAGGGGGGGCCTGCGGAGCAGGCAGGCCGCAGGCAGGCCGTAGGCGGGCGGATCTAGTTATTCTGGTTCTGACTCAGTTTTCTGTATCTGATAGTTCTCCTCGGCAAGCCTGTCCCGGATTTGCCGGGCAAAGCGCAACAACTGCATGCCGCGTTCGTTGCCTATGGGGGCCATCGTTTTCACAAACGCATCTCGCCCCCATCCGTTGAATGCGGCGATTAGCGCCTTGGCTACTTCAGCCGGATCGTAGGGTTCGTTACCATCTGGAGTCTCATCCTCTGTGTGGGGAACAAGCCGGTATCCGCTTTGAGTGAGGCTGGCCAGCGCGGCCTCGCCCAAATCAACAATGCGGTCGGCACGCTCTGAACCTGGGACTGCCAGGCCCGCACCTTCAAAAGCCTGCCTGAGACGCTGACGCCCCCAGTCATTTGCCGCCGCTACCATTCCCAGGAGTAACTCTTGCTGGTTGATTTCGTCCGCCACAGGGCTCTCCGCGCTGAGTAACTGGTAATGCGCCTCGCTCAGCACGGCGGCGGTCTCACGGGTCAATTCCAGCAGCCGGTCGGCGCGCTCGGAGCCGGGCCGCTCCAACCCCGCTGCCTCAAGGGCTTGCAGCAGCCGCTGGCGGCCCCACGGCGGCGTCTGCGCCGCCCCGATCAGGCCCCACGCCAGTTCAGACCCGTTGTAGGCCCAATGCACCGTCGGCTCCTGGCCGTAATCCGCTGGACGCACTTCCGGCCAGGCGCGCAGGCGCGGCTCCTCACGAGGCAGCAACTGCAATTCGGCTTCGTCCACCAACAGCAGTTGCACGCGATGAATGTGGCCGGGGATGATGGCATAGGCGTCGCCCCGCCCCATCAGCCGGTCCGCCCGGGGCAAGGAGTCCCCCACTACCACCCGGCTGGCATCCTGGTCGGTCACCCGCAGGGCCAGCCGCCCCACGAGGTTGCGCTTGAGCGATCCGTTCTCGCCAAAGGCTTCGACGGTGGGGTGCTGGGTGGCCAGGATGGCGTGGATGCGCGCAGCGCGTCCCTGAGCCAGAAGCCGACGGGTCAACTCCCGCACGTGAGGATCCTCCATGAACTCCTGGAATTCGTCGAACAGCACGACGATGCGCGGCAGATGGGCTATGGCCGCTTCGCCCTGCGCGGTGATGAGACCATAGCGGCGCTGAAGTTCGGTGTGAACCCAACCCAAGGCGTTGGTGGCCTGTCGAACGTCGCTGGCGACGGGCCCGACCATCCCCGGCAGGTTGCTGAGAATGCCCAGGCCCGCGCCGTACTTGCCATCCAGAGCCACCAGGGCCGTCTCTCCTGCCTGATGCGAGAGTTGGGCCGCCGCGTTGCGCAACGCCACCGTCTTACCCGACCCTGTCGTGCCCCCCATGAGGAGATGCGGAACGTTGTCGCTAAACCCCAGGACGATGGTCGTGCCGCGCTCGTTCAGACCCGCGACCCAGCGACCGTCCCCCACCGGGTGATGGGAGACGTCGCGGTAGCGAATTTGGGTTTGGGCGAGGGCGTCGGGCCAGGGAGCTTCGATCCGGATCAGTTTGCCGCTCATGAACACCGCCGGATCGCCGGGAAAATTCCAGGCGATGAATTGCCTGGCGATGGCGGCGTTGTCGCCGGAGAGCAGGCGCAGCACTTTGGCGGCCGCCACTCCCACCTGCAACAGGACAACCCCGGCCCGAGGCCCGGCGATGCAGCTGGACTGGCAGGCAACGGCTTCGCCGGCCAGACCCTGGGTCAGAGCGCTCACCAACGCTTTGCGGGTCTGTTCCAGGAACAGCCGGCGCGGGTCGTTGGAAGTGGGCTGCAGCTTCATCGCTACCTCCTTGCTCTATGGCTCTATGTTTGGAAATCAGAACAGCACCGGCCCCGGCCAGGCTTCACGGATGGCGCCGGTCTGCGGCGGCAAGGCGAGCCCGGCTTCCGCGCCGACCTGGACGAGAATGACCTCCAGACCGGCATGGTGCGCCAGGCGCTTGACGGCCGAAACATGCTCCCCCAGCACCACACGCCGCCACCCGTAAGGAGGCAGGCCAGGCACCAGCATCAGGTACAACGCCTGGCGCGCTACGGCTTCCGTGGCTCCCCAGCGGGTGACGAGGTCGTCCTGAAACCGCTGGAGCGTCGCGTAGTAGGTAGTCGCCGTCTCAATAGGAAGCGTCAGCGGGATCATGGGCATCGGCTATAGCTGCTATGCGATTGCGCTCAATGAACGCCTCCAGGTCAGTCTTGCGCACCCGCACCAGGCGCTGCCCCGATCCCAGTTTGATCGCCGGCAGTTCCCCATGGTGAATCCATGCCGACACCAACTTGCGACTGACATTGAGGATGGCCGCGCATTCAGCGATGGTGAACAAGTCCAGATTGGCGTTGGCGGTACGTACTTTACGTTCAGGCGTCTCAAACATTGCTTACCTCCTTCAGGGTTGAACAGGGTTAAATGGCTACCTCACAACAAAAAAGCCCAATGCGACAACGCATTGGGCTGGAGGGGTCTGGCATAAAAAAAGACCCAATGAGTTATCTCATTGAGCCTTCATTCTTGTCAACTTGGAGCTTCGATGTTATACTAAGGCATAGGGAGCACGTGGGGCCAGCGACAACAACTCCGAGGACCTCACCTTACGCACCTGGGTATGTGGTCGTAGATTTACCACGACATGGTGCCTATGCCCGTCGCTCCCGTACCAAGTAATTTACTGCAACAGGGTTCTTGTAGCCACTGGCGCAGAAGCTACTTGAGAGAGCCATCCCGACCTGCTGAGGGTGATAAGGGATGGCTTTTTGCTATTGAGCTCCCACGTCAAGTTTCAAACTATGTGAAGGTACCCGCATGTAGTTCTATATTTATTATAGCTCAGTTATAGTAAGTGTCAATACTTGCACCGCCCCAATTCGTAAATGTCCCTATGTCAGATGCCCATCCCCGCCGCTTACACCCGCGTCGCCAGCACTTCCACCAGCGTGAACTGCGAGCCGATCAACGTCTCTGCCCCCCGCGCCTGAGCTTCGGCCTCCAACGCGGCTAGCCGCGTCAGATACACCTCATCTGCCAGGCCGCGCAGCTGGGGACTGGCCTCCCGCTGGCGCGCTAACGCCAGCGCTGCTCCCAAGGTGAGCGGCTGATAGTATGTCCGGCGCGTCAGTGTCGGACTGAAGCCGCTGATGCTCAACGTATTGAACAGCCGCATGGCGTCCCAATTCCAATACTGCACGCTCTCTGACACTTCCGGAAAGAATCGGTACAGCCAATGCGTGGTCATCGCTGCCGGAAAAGTGTTCCAAAACGCCCATACCCCGCCCCGTCCTACCACCCGCCGCGCCGCCTCGATGAAGAGCAATAACTCCTCGCCGGTCTGAAATGCAAACGGCGTCCACAAAAACCAGGCCGCCTCATCCCCCACCTCCTCCAACGTCGACACCCTCTGGACGCGCGCCTCAGGCCACTTGCGCACATCGCTGCGCAACGGCGGTACGCGGGGATGGCACAACTCCACAATCCGCCCCCGCTCCTCCCCACCCCGGCTGCGCGCTTTAAGCCAACGGCTCAGAATCGGCGTGATCCGCTCTCCCATCAACTCCAGCGGCACGTGCAACACGACCGGCCAATCGGGCGCCGTCGCCGGATCGGGCATCACCCGTATCGCAGGCTCGACGTTCAACTGAGACAGTTCTGCGGCCACCAGTTCCGGCTCCCAGACCGGCGCAAACACGCCAAAACTCAACTCCTGCAGCAAGGGAACCCGCCGGAATAACGGCAAAAACACCGGATAGGGCTTCAACAATGTCACCAAATTCTGCTCCACGTCTACCTGGACTTCCCGCAGCGCCGTGCGTAACAGGTCCCGGCGTTCGGTGAGGGTGGCCTCATCCCACATCGCGCTGAAGTTGGTGAGCAAGGTCGCCGCATCTTCCAGAGTGCCATAGTCCGTCGCCGCCGGCATCTCCGCCAGTTCTCGCTGCACCCGCGCCAGTTCCCGCTCATACAGGTCTTCATCTTCATCAAAATCGCCCCTGATCCGCATCCGCTTCAGCCGCCGCCGCTCCGCTACCAGCCGCCCCTGCCGGTTCTCCAACACCTGGTTCTCTTCTTCCCCCTCCAGGGTCTGGCGTAGTTCGTGCTGCCAGTCCGCCGGTAACTCCAGATGCCGAAACAACACGTCTATCTGTGCATCCACCAGATCCATCCGCGCCCCCCGCCCCGCCGCCGGACAATCGGTAAAGCCGCGTAACCTGGAAGATTCACGATAATACGCTCCCGCCCGCGTGCCCTGCGCCCGCAAAGACCGCCCACATATATCACAGGTCACGATGCCGTTCAACAGATAGGTCCGGTATTTGAGTTGATACGTCCGCGGCGCCGCCCGCCGTTGTTCCCGAATCTGACGACACAGCTCCCAGACCTCGTCACTCACGATCGCTTCATGCTTCCCTGGAAACAACTCCCCTATGTCCTGCCCCCGCTTGCCCTGGCGATACCACACGTAACCTTTGTAGAACGGATTGCGTAACATATCCGCCAGCGTATCTTTGGAAAAGTTGTTCCCCGCATGGGTCCGATAGCCGTTATCCGTCAGCCAATCCGCCAGTTCTTGATAGGAGTATTTCCCCGTCGCGTACCGCTCAAACAACTGGCGTACCAGCGCCGCCTCTTCCGGCACTATCACCGGCGGCGTGTTCTGATCCCCCACGTGCTGGTACCCGTAGGGAGCAGTCGAAGCATTGTACAGCCCATCATGCGCACGCTGGCGTTTGCTCTTCGCCGTGTGCATTTTCAGCAAATCTACGTAATACTGATTGAGCGCCGCCACCAGCGTGAGGAATAGCCGACCATTGGGCGATGAAAAGTCAAAGTCATTATCCTTCACGGAGGCAAACCCCACTTCGTGCCGACCAAAGGTCTCAAACAGTTCAAAGGTGTCATACAGCCGTCGCGACAACCGCGATAACTCGTGCACCAGCACTACATCGCATTGCCGCTGCTCGACGGTCGCCAACAGCGCCTGCAAACCCGGCCGCTCCATGTCCGATCCCGTCAGCCCAGGATCAATGAATTCCGCCACTATCTGCCACCCCCGCGAGCCAGCGTACTCCCGCATCTCATTCAGTTGCGCCGGAATGGATTTGCCTTCCTCCGCCTGCGCCTCAGTTGACACCCGCGCATACAGCGCTACCCGCAGCGCCTGCCGTCCGCCACCACTTCGGTCCGTCATGGCCCACAGTATCAGTGGGCGCAACATCCCCATTGCCATCGCCATCCACCTCCGCTCCTCACTGGAATTTCCTGTGATTATACTAACAGCGGCGCCTGTGCCAACTCCTGACGCGGGTCAGAGGTTGGCCAGCCCTCTGACCCGCCCCGCTCACTTGCCGCTGCGGCGTATTCGCTTCCTGAGCAGCTCCAACAGCAATTTCAGAAAGGCTTTCTTGCGCTCGGCATCACTCTGATTCGCGGCTTTCGATGTCACAACCAACCTCCTCACCCTCAGTGTAGGCCTGCCGGCAGGCGCAACGGCGTTTCCCAACTGGTGCACACAGTTCCACACGTTGCCCCTGCATTGTAGAATACTCCGCGTTGACAGCGCCCCCCCACGGTTGACGTCTGACCAACTCACGTTGACATTTCTACTTCCAGGAGCATCCCCCATGCCAGCTTCTTCCCCTCAGGTCGGCATCTGGCTGGCTGACCTCGCCGCCTACTGCGGCCTGGGCCAGGCCGAGATCGCCACGCGCCTAGGACACGTTCGTTCGTGGGTTAATCACATCTTTCAGGGTCGCCGGAGCGCCCCCCCTCAACTCTACTGGACTTTGCTCGCCTGGACTTGGGAGGCCGGCGGCTTCACCGACCCCGGACAGGTGTTTGCCGCCCTCGGGCATTATTTGGACTTATCCCCCGCCGCGGCCTTAGCGCAACTCCAGGCTCTCCGCTTCTATGATGAACCCCTCGCACGCCCCTCCCCCATGACCTCCACCCGGCAATCTTCAACCCGCAGCCCCTCTCCCCACCAGCTGCGCTTACGCTTCCTGACATGGTTACAGTCCTGGGAACGTCAACGCCTGGATCCGCGGCGACAAGGGCTGCGCCTTCCCGATTGGTATATCCCGCGGCAAGGTGAACTGGCCGGCCTGCACGCCCGGCTCTCACGTCCCGCCCCTCCCCCCCTGGTTTTGTGGGGGCCTGCGGGGACGGGCAAAAGCGTCCTCGCTCAAGCCCTGGCCCTGGATCCAACCATCCAGCAACAATACTGGAGCGGTGTGCTCTGGGCCCAACTGGGGCCGCAAGGAGATCCGTATGCCTGGCTCTGCACCTGGTGTCGCCTCCTGGGCTGCCCGGTCAACGGCGATCAACCGCCAGCATGGCGCGAACAATTCCGGCAGGCGGTGGCCCAACCGGGCAAGCGCTATCTGGTTATCGTGGATGACATCTGGGACTTTGCGAGCCTGGAGCCCCTCCTGCTGCAGGAACACCACCTCACCTGGCTTCTCACCACCCGCGACCGCACTCTCAGCACTTACTTCCCCACCGGCGACTTGCTCCAGGTCTCGGCCATGCCACCCGTTGAGGCGCGCGCTTTGCTGGAGCGCCTGGTGGGAGCCGAACAGTTGCAGCAGGAACCCCCAGCGGCAGGGGACACCTTGCTCGCCGAGGTCGAATATCTCCCCCTCGCTGTGCGCTTGCTGGGCAGCCTGATCCGCTTGCGCGGCTGGGCGCCGGTGCTCCGCGACGTCAGCCACGAGCGCACCCGCCTCGTCACCCTGGCCTTGGGGCCGACGCCTACTGCCGAGACCAGCCTGCGCCTGGCGCTGCAGGTGAGCTATGCCGCCTTGCCGGCGCACTTGCAACGGCGCTTCGCCCAGCTGGGCGTCTTTGGCTCTGGACATGCCTTTTCCGGCCTCACCCTCGCTGCCTTCTGGGAGGCGGAAGCGCCTGATGACGACGGGCCGGTACGCGCCGCCCGCGCCGAACAGGCTCTCGGCTGGCTCTACGATGTGGGATTACTGGAACTGGTCTCGACCGCGACCGCCTTTGTGGAATACCGCCTGCACACGCTCGTGCATGATTACGCGCGGTTACTCCTGCGCGAGCAGCAGACCTTTGAAGCCACGCAACAGCGCTATGTGGCGGCCTATCTCGCGCTGCTCCAGCACCCCGACCTTACGGTGGCCGCTCTGGAACGCCAGTGGCCCAACCTGCAACTGGCGTTTACCTGCGCTCTGCAACTGGGCTGGTACGAAGCGGGGGTGCAGCTCTGGCATCGGCTGAGGGCGTTCATGCTGGCGCGCGCGGCGCCGGAGCTGCTGGAAGTCTGGCTGAGGGCGCTAGAAGCCCAGGAGGAGCAGCTGCCCCCGGAAGTGCAGCAACCGTGGCGGAGGGCCCAAGCGTCAGGCTTGCCGCCAGCTCCATGAAGCCGCCCCAAACGACTTCCGTGCGCTCCAGGCATCGCCCGACCGACGAAAATCCGGTGGGACCATGACCGCCGTGAGCGGCTCAGCGCTCCCCGCTTTGCCCAATTCCTTAATTTGTGCTAAACTGAAGGCGTGGTCAGGCCATAAAAAAGCCCCGCAACTGCGAGATTGCGGGGCTGGCTTTCCCTCTGGGAAAGCCTTCAAGGCGCCGACACCGCCCTGATGGGAACAGTGTAACCCCCAATCCCGTCGGTGTCAAGCGCACCGGCGGGATTGCTTTCTACAGTTAAGTGAAGCCCTGGCTGGAATCGAGACCGCGGGACCTGCTCCAAATACCAGAGGTGTTGAGCGCGGCTTTGGCTTCCTCCCAACGCCCCCGCCCGAAGCCGGTGTTAGTACGCTCGTGCAGAGGAGGCGTTGATGCTGGCAACGATAGCCCTGGCCGCTGGATATTTCTGGGGCATGTCGTGGCGCTCTGGGGTCACGGCGTGTTGACCTGGGATGTGAAATTCCTGGTCCGCCTGCCAAGACTGCCAGGCTAAGAAAGAGGAATAGCGCGCCCTGACGCCTCCGAGACACACCTGCACGGCATTGACTCGTTCGCGTCGGGCACCTGCGGCCTGTTTATGTTTCCCGGCGTGAACTTGATGGCAGGTTCACGCCATGCGCTGCGCAATGCGCACTTTTGCCTTTCTATTCACTCATGCTACACTAATGTCAGCAGGTGACACAACACAAGCTGATTCGAACGGGAGGTCCCATGCGCCCGGTCTTTGAAACCTGTTCTCCCCGTCCCGAAGTACTGCAAGGTGTGCTGACGGAGGACATCTTTGCCGCCCGGCTCAAGGATGTGCACGATGGCATTGCCGCGCCGGTGTATCAAGATCCCGCGACGTTTTTCGCCAACACCTATCCTACAGCGGGCTTGCGCCTGCTCCTCAATGAAGCGCTTGGACGGCTCAGCGGCGTGAACCCGGCCAGTAGCCCGATCTTGCGCCTGGAGACGGCCTTCGGCGGCGGCAAGACTCACAATCTGATCGCGCTTTATCACGCCGCCAGCGGCAAAGCCACAGCCGCGATGGTACACGGTATTGTGGATGCAGCGTTGCTGCCCCAGCCAGGACAGGTAAATGTCGCCGCAGTGGTTGGCTCCGACCTCGACCCTACGACCGGCATTCATCACCCAGAGAGCCATCTGCGGACCTACACGCTATGGGGTGAGCTGGCCTATCAGTTAGGCGGCTCAAGTGGTTACGAGCTGGCGCGGGAAAGTGATGCTAACCGCTCCGCACCGGGGACAGGTCTCTTTGCTGAGTTGCTGGGTACGCGCCCCACATTGATCATGCTAGATGAGGTTGCCCGCCACATGCGCGCGGCCCAGGCATTGCCCACGGCCACCGGCAAATCCGACCTCGCTGAGCAAACGGTGGCTTTTCTGATGTCGCTGCTGGAGTTTGCAGCCAGCCGCGCCAATGTCGTGGTAGTGCTGACGTTGGCCAGCGCCGAGGACGCTTTCGCCAAAGAGACCGAACATCTGCGCACGCAGCTGGCTGAGGCTTACAAGGTGTCTGCGCGGCAGGAGCGGGTCATCACACCCACCGGCGAGGCGGAGATTGCCGCCATCGTGCGCCACCGGCTGTTCGCCGAGATTGATGCTGCCGCGGCGGCCGAGGCGGCACAGGCCTATACCGCGGCCTACCGGCGCTGGCACGAGCAAAACGTCGCGCTGCCCAGTCATGTCCTCTCCGCCGAATACGCACAAGCGTTGGCCGCAGCCTATCCCTTTCACCCGGAATTGCTCAACGCCTTGACGTTGCGCGTGGCTACCATCCCCAACTTCCAAAAAACGCGCGGGGCCCTCCGGTTGTTAGCATTAGTGGTACGTCAGGTGTGGGCAGAACGCCCAGCAGAGGCTATGTTTATCGCGCCTTACCACCTGGACCTCCGAACGTCAGAAATTGCCGAGGAGTTGACCAGCCGCCTGGAGCGTCCGGCTTTCAAACAGGTCATCGAAGCCGATATCATCAGCCCCAAAGGGGCCGCCCCGGGTCACGCTTACCAGATAGATGGTCCGTGGGTGGCTGCCGGAAAGCCGCGTTACGCGCGCCGGGTGGCCACCACCGTGTTTTTGCATAGCCTGGTACAGGGAGCAATTTCCGGCATTGATCCGGCTGAGCTGCTGGTGGGCGTGCTGGCGCCAGGTGATGACCCCGTACTCGTCCATAAGGCTGCCGAACGGCTGGTGGAGCGCGCCTGGTTCTTTGAATGGGATGGCCTGCGCTATCGTTTCAAGCCGGAGCCTTCCATTAACAAGATCATCAATGATGAGATGCAACTCGTGGGGCTGACAAAGGCGAAAACGGAGCTGGATAGCCGTATTCGCAAAGTGTGGAAGAGTGGCGTATTCAAGGTCATACCTTTCCCCCAAGAAGCCAACCAGGTAGATGACGACGCCGCTGCGCCGAAACTGGTGCTGGTGCACTATGATGCGGCCGCAGTTGCCGCCGCCGACCCCACGCCGCCGGAGCTGGTTCGCAAACTGGCCAGCCATGCCGGAACACTGGAGGGGTTCCGCCGTTTTCCCAACAATGTGTTATTCCTGGTGGCCGATAGCGAGCGCCTGGACGATATGGTAGAGACCGCGCAGCGTTATCTGGCGCTCAGCCGCATCACCGCCGATGGGCAACGCATGCAGAGTTTTACCGAGGAGCAACGCAAGAAGCTCAAAAAGTTGGGCGAAGCCGCGGAGCTGGATGTGCGGGTTGCGATCACCAAAGCCTACCGGCATCTCTATTTCCCCCGTGCAGATGCACCCCAGCAAGACGCCCATCTGATCCACGACTTGCTGCCGGCGCAAGATCAGGGAGATGTGCCCCAGGATCAATCTGAAGTCGTGCTGCGCGTGCTGCGCCAACAGCAGAAGGCGCTCACCGGCAACGAATCCATGCTGGCGGCGGCGTATGTCAAATCGCGCGCGTGGGATACCCATGCCGTACAGATGACGACCGAGGATTTGCGCAAAGCCTTCGCCCGGCGGCTGAGCCTGCCCATGCTGTTCGACCTGAATCAGCTGAAGAAAACTATCCTCAACGGCATAAAAGCGCAGGTGTGGGTGTACTACGATGCGCAGAGCGAGATGGGCTATGATCATGAATCGCCGCCGCCGGCAGTGCAGATCAATGATGAGGCCTATCTCTATCTGCCAGAAGAAGCTGCGCGCCTCAATCTGCCCATTAGAGGCAAGGAGAAGCTCGTCCATCCCCCGGAGGATGAGGAGAAGTGTCTGGTCTGCGGGCGGCCGCAATCCCAGTGTACCTGTAGCCAAGAGGTCATCCCATTATCCCCGCAGCCCGAACCGCTGCGGGGACAGGGTGTGCCACAACAGGCGCTCCAGCAGTTGCTGGATGGCTGCCATGATCAGCAAGTGACGCGTCTGAAGGAGTTACGCATCCTCGTACATGGCGAGGAAAAGACAGGCGCACAGAATTTGCGAACGCTGGGAGTGGTTATCCCGCAGCTCAATGCGCCGGAGGCGCACATCCAGCTGAGTTATGCAGCGCAGTTTGATGCGGATGAGTATATCACCGTGAACGCAGCGGTGCCATGGGAACGCTATCGGCAGCTCAAGCAAGCCACCGACGAACTGAGCAAAACCGCGACGAAATTTGCCGCAACATTGACGCTGACCCTGCGCTTCCCAGAAGGGTTGGCCGTAGATGGCGACACATTCCGCACCCTGCACGAGGTGCTGACGACGGTGGGGTTGGATGTGATCCAGGTGGAGGGAGAAGGCTGGAAGCTGGATGCTTGATGCTGGATACTGGATGCTGGCGGCTGATGGCGAGAAGGGGTGAGGATGGCGGGGGTGGAAAGTTATCGGATTTGGAGGTATATCAGTTGGCGTTTGCGCTGGCGGTAGAAGTGGATGGCGTTTCAAAAGCGTTGCCTAAACATGAGATGTACGAGGAAGGCAGCCAACTGCGCCGGGCGGCGAAATCCATCCCGGCGAATATTGCAGAGGGCTTTGGACGGCGGCGTTACACCCAGGAATATATCCGTTTTATCATTTTCGCTTTGGCCTCCTGTGATGAAACGCGCGTTCATCTGGATTTGCTCCACCGCACTAGCAGCCTGGCCGAGGACTTGTATCAGCACTTGACCCAACAATATGATATACTGGGCAAGAGGCTGAACAAGTTCCTTCAAAGCGTCATCAACCAACATCAAGAACCCTACCGCTAACCGTCAACCAGCCAGCATCTAGCATCCAGTATCTAGCATTTCACAGCGAGCACTCATGAAAACTCTAAGCTTTCATCAGCCCCGCGCCGAGCAGATTGTGCGCGGGGAGAAGACGGTGGACATCCGCAGCTGGCAGACGGCCTATCGCGGGCCGTTGGCAATCCATGCGACCGCAGAGCGACGTGAGGCCCGGTGTCGCGATTTGGGCTTTGACCCGGAGGCGTTGGCCTACGGCGCGGTCATCGGCACGGTCGAGCTGGTGGAAATCCGCCCACTGGACGCCGAGGCCTACACAGCACTGCAACCCCAGCATCGCTCAGAAGCGCCCTTCGCCGGGGCGCCATGCTATGGCTGGTTCCTGACCGGGCCGCAACGCCTGCCGGAGCCGCTTCCCGTCGCCGGCCGCCGCCGTCTCTTTGACGTGCCAATCGGCGAGTCAGCGGAAAAGCGAGAAGGCGAAAAAGCGCCTCGCCCCCCCGCTTCCAGCATCCAGTATCAAGCCGCCAGTGCGCCGCAACCCGATCCCACCCGGCCCTTCGCGCTGTATACCTTGCCGGACGAGGAGGGGAGTTACCGGGTCGCATTGTACCAGTGGGTCAATGTGGGGCAGATGCTCCCCTCTACTGCCACCCCCCAGGCGCCTGGCGCGCTGTGGAGCGTGGAGTTAGGCGGTGATGTCTTGCGCGCGGTGATGGATCACCTGCTGGCAGCGCTGCGCGCTAACGATTACAAAGCCACCGATCTGGCGCGGGCGGTAGGAAGCAAAACGCCGTTCTATCTGGATGAGTTTTCGGGATTGCGACTGGCGCTCATCCTGATGGCGGTCAAACCGCTGGTGCGGCACGACCGGATTGAGGCTATCGGGCAGGGCATTCAGGCGATGAGCGCCGAGGAAGCGTATTACTGGTTCAGCAAGTGTACCGCCGGGCCGGATGCCGTTCGCGCGCAGAAGGCGTTAAGGGTGTTGTTGGCGGGAGAGTGAGGTTGGAAGCCGGATGCTGGAAGCTAGAGCCTGGATCTGGCATCTAAAATTCACTTCTCAAATCACTTGAAAAGCGGTATACTTTTGGTAGATTCAGCAGTCGTTTGAGCTAAAGGTGGTGGCAAGTATGTCAGGTTTTCCTGAAGTAGATGATATTCGGTTGCAGCGGGCGCCTTTGGCTGAGGTGATTGCTCAGGTGCGGTTCCCGCCGATTTTGCGCATCGCTGATGAAAGACCGGTAGAATTCCAGGAAAAGATTCGGGGCCGTTTCCCTCAATGGGCGGAAGAAGAGCAAGTTTTAATCGCTTCAGGGCCCGCCGAACAGCAATCTAATGTAAAGAAAGTGCCATCTATCTTTCGTTTCCAATCAGCAGATGCCAAAAACACCGTGTCGTTGGCGCTGGATTTCTATGCGCTTTCCACTACGGATTATGCCCACTGGAAAGATTTTTGGGCCGAGTTGCGACGTCTTCAGGATGCAGTTCAAACTGTGTATGCTCCCAGTTATGCCACCCGCTTGGGGTTGCGGTATGTGAATCAATTTACGATGAGTAACAGCGGGGTGCCCTCTGTTGAGGAGTTAATGACCTTACTTCGTCCTGAATTGATGACTTTATTGAGAGATAAGCCATGGACGTTGCCGTTGGAGTTGTTGACCCAGCTCGTGTTGGAAGGAGAAAAGGCGCCTGAAAAGCTGGCGTTGCGCATAGGTTTCAAGCAGCACGTTCCGGAACCTTTTATCCTGTTAGACCTGGATTATTTTGTTGAGGGCAGTATTTCCTTTGAGCAGTTGGAAGATTTTTATCAACGCGCCCATGATCTGATTTACCGGGCCTTTCGTTGGGCCATCCGTGAAGACAAACTGGTTTTGTTTGAGCCTCTTCCGGTTGAGGAGGTTTGAAATGACCGTTGGTTGCATGGATTTTGGCAGCGCCTTTAATCCAAATTTGGGATTTCTCTCACGTTTCAATGTTTGGGAGAGGAGCCGCACTTTCCGCTGCACGGCAGTTGAGGTGGAACCCGCTGTCACTCCTCTATCTCCAACGATGACGACAACGGTAACGGCGGAAGAGATACGGCCTGTTTTGCCGGCGTTCAAGCGCGATGTTACGGGCGAGGCCGATCCTCTGGCGACGTTGACCGCGTTGGCGGAAGCGCGGAATGGCTCAGCCTTTGCGCACGCGGTAGCAGCTATGGCCTGGGATGCCTTCACTCCGGGTGAAATTGCCCAGGCGGTGCGGTTGGCGTTGGCGGCAGGCGCATTCTTGCCGGCGCGATATATCTCCGCGGAAGGACACCGTCTGTACCCGGAAGATGCGGAACTGGCGAACATGGCCCGCATCCTCGCGCCGCCGAAGGTGTTGGGAACTCGTCCCGCTAATCCATCCGCAGGGCGCGATCTGGAATGGTTGCGTCAACATGCCAGTGAGTATCGTGGACAATGGCTCGCGCTCAAGGATGGCCAATTTCTCGCGGCTGCGTCTACGGCGCGGGAGCTGCAAGCCGCGTTGCCGCGTATTCAGGGTATCTTCGTCACACGGGTGGCCTGATGCTGCTATTCGACGCCGCTGGAGATCTATTTGCCTCTGGCGCATTTCCTTACCTGGATCACCATCCTAATGATGAGATTAAAACTGCGCGCATTGTGGTCAAAGTCGGTCTAGGCAACATCGAGACCGATGCCGTGGTAGATACCGGCGGGGTGTTTTTTATCTGCGATGCGGACGTACTGGCCTTGAGTGGATGTGAGTTGGGCACGCCGCTTGAAAAACATCGGGTGAACACTCGCGGTTATAATTTTGGCGGCAACCTCTATCGAGTGTCTATTACGCTGATAGCGCAGCGGGGTGAAAGTCTTCCGCTTGAAGTAACGGTTTTTGTCCCCGATGATCCGTGGCCTTTTCCCTCTTTCCTGGGCCTGCAAGGCTGCCTGGAGTTCGTCCGCTTTGCGGTTGACCCTGGAACAAACACTTTTTACTTCGGCGCATCGGCTTGAACTGCAAGCTGAAAACTTCAAAATTGGTTATCATGACGCTATCCTCCAATGAATCAGGTAAAGCATGTTTTCCTTCATTACTAACCCCTATGTCCTGGCGTGAAAAACTTTCGGACGTTGTCCCATAGGCTGAACAATGACGTTATATGGAGGTGTACGGAATGGCTGACTCCTCCCGCCTCGGCAAACTGCCGCCCAAATATCGCTTCGTCCTCAACCCCTACGTGGACGCGCGCTTCTCCACTTGCCCCGGCTGCGGGCAGCCGACGAAGCTCCGCAAATTGCCGTTCTTCGTCCACGTGGACCCGAATTACCCCCTTGCCCTGAACCTGTCGCACCGCTACTGCCCGGCCTGCGACCTGATCATCCTCCACCGTGACAGGTTGGAGGCCCAGCTTGGCCGGCTATTCCCCGACCGCGACCCGGCAACGCTCCGCGAGCAATATCTGGTGATGGGGACCCTGGAACGCAGCGCTTTCCGCGCCGGCCAGAAAACGCCCCTGCCTATCGCCGAGGCGCTGGAGCACCTGCATGACTTTGTGGAACGCCTGACGGTGCAATGTCAGCCCGCTGGGTGGTATAAATCTGAAGGCTAGAAACTGGATACTGGATGCTGGATGCTGGATGCTGGATGCTGGATGCTGGATGCTGGATCCAGCTTCTAGCTTCCAGTAACAAGGAGACCTCATGCCCCGTTCTCTGATCGAATCCTGGCTCCCCTTTGACGCCATCGGTGCGGAGAGCCTGCGCGACGCGAGTGCAGCGCAGAAGCCCCCGCTCAACCGTCTCCACGTCTGGTGGGCGCGGCGCCCGCTGACCGTTTCCCGCGCGGCGATCGTCGCCTCGCTGCTGCCGGCCTGGGAGACGCTGGCCGCCGATCCGCAATGGCGCCGCCGTTTCCCCGATGAGAAAGCTTACCGCGCCTGGTTCACGCGCTTCCTCGGCATTAAGGGCGACCCGGCAGCAATGCGTAAGACGCTGCAAAAGGCGCGTGAGACAGGCGAAGACCTCGGTGCGAATCCTTACGGCTATGAGCGCGCTTTCACCGTCAGCCCCGCCGCCGAAGATCTGGCGCTCTTTGAGCAGCTGGTACAGAGGCGCCTGGCCAGTGCTGAGGCCCGGCCCCTGTCGTCAATAATCCTCTTAGACCCCTTCGCCGGCGGCGGCTCCATCC
>Ga0208824_1001533_pt1 | contig 20173 bp, 16 predicted proteins | sample AD_JPNTR3_MetaG_FD_184447 | JGI IMG/M metagenome (GOLD analysis project Ga0208824, IMG submission 184447) | Active sludge microbial communities of municipal wastewater-treating anaerobic digesters from Japan - AD_JPNTR3_MetaG (SPAdes) (version 2) | ecosystem: Engineered > Bioreactor > Anaerobic...
CATTCTCTTTGACACAGAAGTACCCTGCACTGGAATATACAATGAAGAGTTACTTATTAATGTCTCATATGTAGCAGGAGGAGTAGAGTTTACCATATAGTAGTAAGAAACAATCTCTCTCCCTTCAAATGGGATAGCAGGAGACCATGACAGTGCAAACTCATTCGATGTATTTTCAGAAGGAGTAATAATTAGCTGTGCTTCATCTTTAAATGTAGGAGCAAGACCTCCATAGGATATACCTCCACTAATATACCCGCTTGTATTTCCTGCCTTATCTATTGTCCTAAAATATATAATATTGTTACCTACTACTATTTTCTTCCCATCCTTCTCATTAGAAAAATAATGGGTATATGTAGAATCTTTGTATGGAATATAATCTAGATTAAGCCAATCATCGTGTACTGGTCCTGTCCAGTTATTAACCCCATTTAAGCTATACTGCCAACCTAATATCCCATTTTCATCTTCACTTGTAACACCAGCAGAGCTTGGCCAGCTAAAAAACATATCATCAATATTTCCGAAATTACCCCCAGGTGTAGTTATATACTTAACATTAGTAGGAGAAACTAAGTCAGCATTATATTCTAATATTGTATACTCCTGATCAGTATTGGTATACATATTCCCTTGATTATCAACTGCCTGAACATTTAAGTAGTATGTACCACTAGAAGGAATATCTACATCAACAAAGTTGTCAGTAACAAAACTACCTGAAGAAGAAGGTATTGCAGTACTGCTTACTCCCCAATATACATAATAGCCAGATATTCCACTTGCACTATATCCATGAGATTCTCCACTAGGGTCTTGAGGCTTATCCCAATACAAATGTATTGATGTAAAACTAAAAAATTTACCTGCAGACACTGGTATTTCTTTTGTTCTATTCCCATCTGTATATGCCTTTGCCTCTATAGGGTTATTAGGGGGAGTACTATCTTTTACATACACATTATTAACTCCAAAATCTATCCACCCTATATCCTTAGACCACGCATATCCTGTAAACTTTCCTGTTTCTGTATTAACTACCACATTAGCATTATTTGAGCTAAACTCTATTCTATTTCCAGTATTTATTACATATGCAGAACCTGAAACTTTTCCTGTACCATAATCAACAAACACTCCATCTGTTTCTCCCTGTGTAAATTTTATCCATCCTATATCGTGAGACCATGCATATCCAGATATTGTTCTTTTATTATTATCCTCAGGATTAGAATCTGATATTACTACATTTGCACCATATGTTTCAGATGTAAAGAATATTTTATTTTGTGTATTTATTACAGTAGCACTTCCTAAAACAGATGTATTATTTAAAGCAAATACATTAGTTATTAATAATACAAATGTAATGCCTATTACAACAACAAACAATATTAATATTGGTATCCTTATATGGACAGTATCCTTCATAGTTATAAAAGGATATCATAAAATTCGTTCTAAATTCAACAACTTGCGTGTAGGTGTATAAACTGTATTTAGGAAATACATACAAATGAATTTCTTAAACAAATAATAGGGGATTCCTTCCCACTGTTTTTGTAAGCAATAGTTAAATACATAAAGTAGTTATTCATAGACTGAGCTGTGGATGAATATTGATTATCATATTTAAAATAATCTCCCCATATCTCCCTACTTCTAGTTAATTCTCTATACTGTGAAGATGTTAATTTTGATTCTTTAGATAAATCAAAAAGTTCTATGGTCTTAGATTAATCATTGAGTCAAACTCTATTCTCTCTTCTCTATCTAAAACAAGACTACCAAACATCTTAGACGCCATCTCTTTTAATTCTTGAATGCTAATTTTGTTTTCTACTATTTTCAAATCTCTAGTATATCAAATTTCAATTAATTCTTATCGTTTGCTTTATATTGGATGAGAATAAAAGATGGGTAAAAGAAAAAGGACTCCCGACCTTTGAGGAACACAAAGTAGGATATGAAAGAATTAAAGATGTATGTAGATGGTGCCTTAAAAGAGATATTTAGAGAAACATAATATCAATATTGGAAATATATTACATAGCTATTATTCATTTTAACATTAATTTATCTAGTAGCAATGTACAATTCATCATAAATTTGTAATAAGAAAGGAGACTCATTTAACCTAAGGAACAATAGTTGTTAATGGTATAGTGTAAATACCAACTCTGTGGGATTGAAGGCTCAACCAAATATCCCACGGTTAACAGCATAATGAATAATACACAAAACAATGTTTGATTTAGAATCCATTATCTCTGCATACTACTCATGTAGAAAAGGAAAAAGGAATAGCACATACCAACTTCTATTTGAAAATCATCTTGAATATAACTTGGTAAGTTTACAAAAAGAACTTAAGAATAATTCCTATATGATTGGTAACTCCATATGCTTTATCATAACATACCCCTCCACTAGAGAAATCTTTGCTGCTAACTTCATAGATAGAGTTGTACATCATCTCTTAATTAGCTATATCGAACCCCCAATCGATAAAACCTTTATCTACGACTCATTTGCCTGTAGAAAAGAGCATGGAGTCATATGTGGAGTCAAACGATTGCAATACTTTCTAAATAAAGTTACAAACAATAAAAAATCTAATTCTTACTACCTAAAATTAGATATAAGTAGTTTCTTCTACAGTATAGACAAATCAAAACTACTAGATATCCTATCTGACAGGATATACAAACTAACATATAGCCAAGAGCAGAAAAGGGAATTGTTAAAACTCTCAAAGCAGATAATTCTTCATAATCCCTGTACAAAATATATACCTAAAGGAGATTTACAGCTAATACAGAAGCTCCCTCCCAACAAGAGTCTTTTTACCACAGATGAAAATAAAGGACTACCAATTGGGAACTTAACATCACAATTTTTTGCTAATTTATACCTAAACGAGTTAGATCAATTTGTCAAAAGAGAATTAAAAATTAAATACTATCTAAGATATGCAGATGACCTACTGTTTCTCTCAAAAGATATAAAAGAATTAGAAGAAATTGAAAAAGCTGTTACAGAATTCCTTGAAAAAGAGTTGTTACTTAAAATAAAGTCAGAAAAGACCACCTATGGGAGTGTATATCAAGGCATAGATTTTATTGGCTATATAGTCAGACCAAACTATATACTAGCTCGAAACCGTACAGTCCATAATCTAAAAAGAAAACTACACTATTTTAACAAAGGATTTCTAATAGATAGATCTATGTGTAAAGAGGAGGCAGTTGAAATACACTCACCTCCAACTGAAGAAGAAATCACAACAATTTGTAATAGTATAAATTCTACATTTGGACATCTAAAATGGAGTAATTCATATAACCTAAGGCAAGACCTTTACTTCAATCATTTTGGGGAATTAAATGAGTATATAGAAGTACAGGGTAATTTAGAATCTTTTAGACCAAGAAAACCATCCTTTTAACATTTTCTCTATTTCAACGGACTGTTTAATGATATAGGCATATTTCTTGTGGCTTAAAATTTCGGTATCACTAGCAACTCGAAATCTGTATTTTAAACTATTAAAGGTTGAAACTGCTTTTGCAATATATTTCTTCTTTTCTCTATTTTCTACCGTATTAGCAAGTATTACCCAATCTAAGGTTTTCCAAGCAAGAGAAAGTATGTCTTGACCAAGAGTGTATTTGTACTCTTTAGGAAAATTTCTAATACATGTATAAAGATAAAGAATTAATTTGTATAAAGCTAGATATATTGGTTTGTCTAAATCTGCTTGAGGCATATTATATACTCCCTAAGGACACAACGTACTGAATAACTATTAGTCTTATTATTGTTGTTCGTATTTCCATTGTTCAGATTTGTATACCAAGCGTTACTATTATTATTCTGATTCTCAGTACTCGACCAAAAATTGTAAACCTGCTAATTTTTTAACTCCACCAAAGACCTGATACTAGACATATTTAGTGTAAAAGATCTTTTGTATCTCTATACCACTTGGGTATAACAGGTAGGATTATATATTTATGCCTCCCTTACAAGCCATTGCCTATGCCGAGGTTGAGAGTGTAAGATCTTGCATGGATACATACTTTCATATTCCTGTACAGATTGCAAGCTCAAATTTTAAATTAAAAATAATTTGGTATGGCTACTGGACTTACGCCAGTATCCATTCATATTATAAATCCCTAAGGACACAACGTACTGAATAACTAAGAGTCTTAGTAGTGTCTGACTCTCAGTACTCGACCAAAAATTGTTCCCTGTAACCCATGCTGTACTAGTACTAAGATATATACCATTTAGATAGGCCTGCATCAATTCTGCCTGGGTTGGAAGATACCATGAAGTATCTGCAGTACCATCTCCATCAGCATCTAATGCAAGAGCCCCACAGGTGTTAATAGCATTACCACAATCAGCATCCGTGCCATCATAATCCCCCCTAGGTGTTGTAGTAAAGAAATCACATGTTGAAATTGTAAACTGATTTGTCTGAGAACTTTGACTTGCACTCCAATATAAACCAGTCCTACCATCATACCAAACCTCTGGAGTTGTATTTGTCTTTGTCCAAGAAGACCAAGAATCAGAACCATTTGAATCCCTGAAGTCTTTAGCTTGTAGGGATTGCGCCTCATAACTTGGGAAATCTAAAGTACCAGTCTTCTCTGTACGACTCCCATTATAAAAGGTATAGCCAGATACTACAGTATCCTCTGAAACTGTACCATTAGGCACCCACTCAGCAGAAGATATTATCCTATTCCACATACCTCCATAACTACCCTCCTCACTACCATACCCTAAACCCTTTAAATTATCATATGTTTCTTTTAATATAGAATCTTCCTCAGAATCAGGAGATCCTGGACTTTGCTCTGCTAAAGTATCTCCTACTACAAATATACCAATAGAAAGTACTGCTATTATTAATAATAATATAATCTCTAAACTATTTAACTTCTTCATACTATTTTTAGTGTAACAAAATACATATTAACCGTCAACAGTACTATTTCTTTTCTATTACCTCCAATTTCTTCTTAACAGCAAAGAAGTATACTAAAGAAACTATTAACCCAAAACCTGTAAATGCTCCTACTATTAATACAACAAGCCATACAGTTCTATCTTTAAAATCTTTCTCATCTCTATTTATACAATCAACTATCATAACAATATTAAATACAAGAGAAGCTATAACAATAGCAAAAATAAAGAAAAACAAAAAGAAAATAACAGTAATACCATAACCATTTAAATTGTTATACCTACATTGACATTCCCTATTAGTATTTATTGCTTTCTCATCTTGATAATCATATAAAACAGGCTGATCATACTCATAATCAAGGTTAAACTCTTCTTCGTTTGTTAACTCTTGTGTTTGAGCATATATTCTACCTGCAGAAACTAAAGAAAAGAATAAAACAAAGACAGAAACAGTACCAAGAATTCTCTTTATATTTTTACTCATTTTTATGCATTTAGATATTAATACTATATAGTATACAAAAAAAAGAGCATTGTAAAATCTTAAGAGTATATAGAAGGGAGAGAGCTAAGCCCTCTCCCTGTACAACTTACTCCTTTATCTCTACCTTCTTAGGCATATACTCTTTTGCCTTAGGAAGTTTAATAAGTAAAACACCATCCTTTACAGAAGCCTCTGCTTTATCAGCATCAATTACAGTTGGCAGATTAAATACCTGCTCAAACTGACTCTCAAGACTTCTAAAGTAATACTTTTTCTTCCCTTCTTCTTTTTCTTCTTCTTTCTTCTCTCCTCTAATTCTTACTGTATCTCCATCTAGCTCAATTGTAATATCCTTCTTAGATATACCAGGCATAGCCATTTTTACAAAGTAATTATCTCCTTCCTCCCATACATCTGCCATTAATGTATTGTAGCTTGGCATAATTGATCTATTTACTAATGAATCAAATACAGAAGGAAGTGTAAAGAAATCATCAATTATATTTCTTACAGGAGAGTAAGATGTTGTAGCTAATTCTTTGTTTGTATTTTTTCTTCTTTTAGTCTCCATAAGCACACTAAGTAACAATTTAGATAAAAGAGTAGCTCTCCTCAATCTTTTAAAAGCCGAGGAGACATGGCTTTCTTAGTGACTTACAACCACAATACTGAATTGATATTCAGTATTACCTGACCTGCATCAGGTAAACGCAAATTTTAAATTGTTAAAATTGCTTGTGGCATTAGATGAAGCCACTAAAAGAAGATTGTCCTCTTCATATACTACCAACTTTTACAAGTTAAATAGTATATAAAGGTGAACAAGACAAAGGAAAATCTGTAGAAATTACTTGGAAATAACCAAGAAATCTCAAACAGACTCCTTAGTCATTGTCCTATTAGCAATGTAGCATATTGAGTGCTAATTGTCAAGAGGTATATAACTTATTTTTTCTCAAAAACTATCTTACCGTCCTTTACTGTTGCAAAAATAGTATCTCCTTTATTAAATTTCCCTTCTAGCAATGCATCTGCTAAAGGATTCTCTACTACATTTTGAATTACTCTTTCCATAGGTCTTGCACCAAATTCAGGATCATAACCAATACTAGCAACAAGCTCAATTACACTATCATCAAATTCAATCTCCATACCTTGAGCTTTTACTAAACCTTTAACATCTTCTAAAAGTATTCTTGCAATTTCTTTAATCTGTTTTTTATCTAAGCTCTTAAAAACAATAATGTCATCAAGCCTATTAAGAAATTCAGGCTTAAAATATGATTTAAGATCTGCCATTAACTCTTCTTTTAACTTGTTCCAATCCTTTTCTCCCTTTTTTACAAACTCTTGTATTTTGTTTGCACCAATATTACTTGTTGCAATAATAATAGTATTTTTAAAACTAACTGTTCTTCCCTGCGCATCAGTAAGTCTTCCATCATCAAGAACTTGAAGAAGAATATCAAAAACATCACTGTGAGCTTTTTCAATCTCATCTAAGAGTATTACACAGTATGGTTTTCTTCTAACAGCCTCTGTTAACTGTCCTCCCTCTTCATAACCAACATATCCTGGAGGAGAACCAATAAGTCTGGATACAGAGAACTTCTCCATATACTCACTCATATCTATACGAATAATTGCATCTTCATCACCAAATATCTGCTTAGCCAATGCTTTTGCAAGCAATGTTTTTCCTACACCAGTAGGTCCCATAAAAAGAAAGGAAGCAATAGGCTTTCGTGGATCTTTAAGCCCTACTCTAGACCTTCTTACTGCCTCTGAAACTGCTTTTACAGCTTCATCTTGACCTACAACTCTTTGATGTAGTGTTTCTTCAAGCTTAAGAAGTCTATCCCTTTCTTCCTCACACAGCTCTGTTACAGGAATACCTGTTGCTCTTGAAAGAACCTCTGCTACATCTTCTGTCTTAACAACTGGTGTACCAGTTCCTTTTACCTTATTCCATTTCTCAACAAGTGGTTCAAGCTTAGTTTTAAGTTTCTCAATCTCCACTTTTATCTCAGCTGCTTTCTCATAATTACCACTCCTTGTGAGAGCTTCTCTCTCTTTCTCCATACTCTCAATCTTTCTTTTTAACTCTCTTAACTCTTCAGGCTCAGAAGATACTTCCAGCTTAACCTTACTTGCAGCTTCATCAATTAAATCAATTGCTTTATCTGGTAAAAATCTGTCTTGTATATACTTTTCTGATAGTACAGCAGCAGCAGTTATTGCCTCATCAGAAATCTTTACTCTATGGTGAGCCTCATATCTATCTCTTAAACCTCTAAGTATTTCAATTGTTTGATCTACAGTAGGTTCTCCTACAAGTACTATTTGGAATCTTCTTTCAAGTGCTGCATCTTTCTCAATATACTTTTTGTACTCACTCAGTGTAGTTGCTCCAATGATTTGTATATCTCCTCTTGCAAGTGCGGGTTTAAGCATATTAGATAAATCCATTTGTCCTTCAGGAGCACCACTTCCTACAATTGTATGAAGTTCATCTATAAAAAGAATTGTATCTCTCCCTGATTTCTCAAGCTCTTTAAGTACTTTTTGTATTCTCTCTTCATACTCTCCTCTGTGACTTGCTCCTGCTATGAGCGCTGCAACATCAAGCTCCTTTACTGTTTTATGAAGAAGTACCTCAGGGACATTTCCTGTTGCAATACGATATGCAAGTCCTTCTGCAATTGCAGTTTTACCTACTCCTGGCTCTCCTATTAAAACAGGATTATTCTTTTTTCTTCTACAAAGTATTTGTATTACTCTAGTTATCTCATCACTTCTTCCAATTACAGGATCTATTTTCCCTTCCTTCGCTAACTTAGTTAAATCCCTTGAATATTTATCAAGTGTAGGGGTAATAGAGGATTCCTCAACCTTTTCACCACTTTCATCTCCTTCTCCCACAACTTTTATTACTGCCTGTCTTGCCTGTGTAAGAGATATCCCATACTTTTCAAATATCTGTGCAGCAATACCCTCCCTTTCTTCTATAAGACCAAGAAGAATATGCTCCCCTCCAATATAGTGATGACCTAACTCTTGAGATTCATAAAATGCAAGCTGTAATACCTCCTTTGCCCTTGGGGTAAGCCCTGGAGTACCATGTGTAATACCTTCATCACTTCCAATTACTTCATTCAGTTGATCTTGCAGCAATTCATTATCAATTTTTAGCTCTTTAAGTACTCTAACAACAACATCATCATAATTTATGGCTGCCCACAGTAAATGCTCTGTATCAATATTTCTACTTCCACTATCAATAACCTTCTCAGCAGCCATTTGTATAATATCTTTAGCTCTTTGTGAGAAATATGCCGATATATCTACTGACTCTTCTGACATATCATTTAATAAATAAATTAAAGACTACAAGAATATATACCACTTAATCATCATCAGTCAATTGGAACTGACTGTTATACAATGAAGCATAAAACCCATTTTCTTTAAGAAGTTCTTCATGCTTACCTTTCTCTACAATATTTCCATGATCCATAACAAGAATAAGGTCAGCATTCTTAATAGTTGAAAGTCTGTGAGCTATTACAAATGTAGTTCTTCCTTTAGTAAGCTTATCCATTGCTTTTTGAATTAAAAGCTCAGTTCTAGTATCTACAGAGCTAGTTGCTTCATCTAAAATAAGCATTGGAGGATTAGCAAGCATTGCTCTTGCAATTGTAAGAAGCTGCTTTTCTCCCTGAGATATATTATCTGCCTCTTCATTTATTACAGTATCATATCCTTCAGGAAGAGTACGTATGAAGTGGTCAGCATATGCACTTTTTGCTGCCTCAATAATCTCATCCTCCGTTGCATCAGGTTTTGCATATGCAATATTTTCTTTAATAGTACCATTAAAAAGCCATGTATCCTGCAATACCATTCCAAAAAGCTTTCTAACATTATCTCTTCTTATATCCTTTATATCTATACCATCAATCTTAATACTTCCACTGTTAATATCATAAAATCTCATTAAAAGATTAACCATTGTTGTTTTACCAGCACCTGTGGGACCTACAATTGCTACCTTCTGACCTGCTTTAATATCTGCACTAAAACCTTTAATAATAACTCTATCAGAATTATATCCGAATTTAACATTCTCAAACTTAATATTTCCTTTTACATTCTTGATTTCTTTAAACTCTTTAGCAGTTTCTTTCTCCTCTTCTTCACCTAAAAATTCAAAAACTCTCTCAGCTGCAGCTGCCATAGATTGAAATATATTAGAGATATTGGCAGTCTGTGCGATAGGTTGTGTAAACTGATTCATATACTGCATAAATGCCTGTATATCACCAATGTTTATTCTTCCCTCTATTGCGAATTTCCCTCCCAGTACTGCTATAGCCACATACCCACCGTTACTGATTACATTCATAATAGGCATAAGAAGACCTGTCAAGAACTGAGACTTCCATGAACTATTATAAAGCTTCTCATTTATTATATTAAACTTCTCGATAGATCTCTCTTCTCCGTTAAATGCTTTTACAATTATATGACCTCCATACATTTCTTCAATATGACCGTTCACCTCTCCCAAATACTGCTGATGAGCAACAAACAATTTTTGAGATCTCTTTACAATGAAGGAAACAAGGATGGCACTTATTGGGAGAATTACCAAAGCTACAAGAGTAAGTACAGGATTAATACTAAACATCATAATAAGGATACCAATGATCATTGCAACAGAAGTAATAATTTGCACAATTCCTCTGCTTAACGTCTGGCTTATTGTATCAATATCATTTGTCATTCTGCTCAGAACATCTCCATATGAATTTGTATCAAAGTACTTAAGAGGAAGTTTATATATCTTAGCAAATATCTCCTTTCTTAGTTTATATGTTACCTTTTGTGTAATACCAGACATTATCCATTCAACAACATACCCAAATACTGCACTTGCAAAGTATATCCCTATAAGAAGGACTATTTTGCTCCCTATATAATCAAAATTCATTGAAGGTTTAACAGAAAGATCCATACCCTCAACTCTATCTATTACATCCTCTGGTATTTTTTCTAATTTATCCTGAGGAAGCTGTTTTAATATGTCTGCACCTTTAGTTCCCTCTGGCAGTATATATCCTTGGGGGAGGTTTTTCATAACCTCGTCGTAAACAGTAATATGAATATAATCATTAACAATCTGATTAGTTATATTTCCCAATATCTTAGGACCAATAATAGAAAATGTCGTACTTGCGATAGCAAGAATAAAAACAGCAATAAAAGCTTTTGTATATGGAGAAAGGTATTTTATAAGCTTTTTAATTGTACCTTTAAAATCTTTGGCCTTCTCTCCTCTTCTCATCATTCCCATTCCACCTCTTTGCTGTGGTGAATGTGAACTTCCTAAATTATGATGTTTCTGTGTATTATCCATTTTCTTCAATCTCCTTCTGAGATAATTGTGACAAAGCAATCTCTTTATATACCTTACATGTTTTAAGCAATTCTTTATGCTTACCTACTCCAACAATTCTTCCTTCATCAAGAACAACAACCTGATCTGCATTAATAGTCATACCAATTCTTTGGGCAACGATTATTACAGTTGCATCTTTTGTTTCTTTTATCAAATCTCTATATAGCTTTGAAGAAGTTTTAAAATCTAAAGCAGAGAAGCTATCATCAAAAATATAGATGTCAGGATTGATAAGCATTGCCCTTGCAATAGAAAGCCTCTGTTTTTGACCACCTGAGACATTAGTCCCTCCCTGTGCAATAGGATAGTTATATTTCTCTTCCAGCTTTGAGATAAATTCTATTGACTGAGATATTCTTGCAGCTCTCTCAATATCTTTATCAGTTGCTCGTGGATTTCCATACTTAATATTCGATTCAATTGTTCCAGAAAATAAAACTCCTTTTTGAGGTATATATCCTATTCTTTTTCTTAAATCTGTTTGTCTCATATCCTTAACATTGATACCATCTATAAGAAGCTGTCCAGAAGTTACATCAAAAAATCTTGGTATTAAATTCACAACAGTAGACTTTCCACTTCCTGTTCCTCCAATTATTGCAGTAGTTTCTCCAGGTTTAGCAGTAAAAGAAATATTGTATAAAACAGGAACATCAGCATCTGGATATTTAAATGTAACATTCTTAAACTCAACAAGACCTTTAGTTTTTCCATTCGGCTTTTTAGGATTCTTAGGATCAAGTATAGATAACTTTGTATCTAAAACTTCTGATATTCTCTTTATAGAAACAGAGGCACGAGGAACAATAATAAAGATAACAGAAATCATTAGAAATGCCATAATAACCTGCATAGCATACTGCATAAATGCCATCATATCACCAATATACAAGTTATTTTCCTCTATTAAATGTGCCCCAACCCATACAACCAATATCGTAGTCATATTAAAGACAAGCATCATTACAGGCTGCATCATGCCTAAAACCCTATTAACAAATAGATGAACCTTAGACACCTGTCTATTTATTTCATCAAAATTCTCTGTCTCATATTCCTGCCTGTTAAATGCTCTAATAACCCGTATACCTGTTAAATTCTGCCTAGTAAAAAGATTAAGTTTATCAATTAATTTCTGCATTAATGTAAATTTAGGAACAGCAAACACAAATAAGAAAATTATCAAAGCAGTAAGAACACCAACTGCAACAGCCATAATCCATGTCATTGAAGGAGCTATGGTATATGCCTTTTGTACAGCCCCTATCCCCATAATTGGAGCAGCCAGAACAATTCTCATTGCCATAATTAAAACCATTTGTATCTGCTGAATATCATTTGTAGATCTGGTAATAAGAGATGCAGTAGAGAATTTATTAAATTCCACAAAAGAGAAAGACTCAACCTTACTAAACACATCTCTTCTAACAGTTTTAGAAAACCCAGACCCTATCCTTGATGCTAAATATCCATTAATAACGGCACATACAGCACTAACTGCTGTAACACCAAGCATCTTAAGACCAGTATTCCATATAAAATCCATATTTTGAGCAATAATCCCCTTATTAACAATACTTGACATATAATCAGGAAGTTTAAGGCTTGCCATAACCTGAACATATGTAAGTCCGATTAGAATAAGTAGCTGTAGAATATATGGTTTTAAGTACTTAAGTAGTTTCAGCATTTTAATATACTTTAAACATAGCCTTCTACTTTAACATAAGCAAAAAAAATCTTCAACAGAAATAAACATTCTTAATTACTCTTCCTTTTTATTCTTTAAGCTCTTAAATATATACCCAACTATATAATGCAGTTCCTCTCTTGAAACTCTAACTTCAGGATTAGCTGAAAAGCCTAAATCTTTCTTTAAATCCTCAAACAGGACACCGTCTAATAACTTCATTCTACGTCCACTTGTATCTAATCTATTCTCAGAAAGAAAAATATTAGAATACTCAACCATTTGCTTAAACTTATCTTCATAATTAGAGTCTCCTTCAATCAGTTTTCTTGCTTTCTCCATTGTAAGTATATGCCCTGTTACTATAAACATAGTAATAGCAAGAGGTCTACAATTCTCTATAAGTTCTTCACCATCTTTAAACCACTCTTTAGGGATATCAATCCCAATATTATTTAAATATTCAATCTTTTCTTTGTCATACTTTGATAAGAATGATGTTTTTCCATCTCCTTCATATGAAGGAAATTCTTCTATATTTAATCCTTCAAAATCTTGTAGTGTAATATACTCAAAATCATGATTTAATGTTTCTCTATTATTACTTTCATATTCTGTCATAATATAATAATTATTAATTTAATGTAAATTAAATTTCAACATTAAGAACTTTTCTTTTCTACTCTCCTACTCATTATTCTCTTTACATAATTATCTCTCATAGAAATACCTGCTATATATATTTCAGGAGACATATATGTAATAACATATGGTTTATTCTCAATTATTATATCCTTAGAAAACATAGAAACTGGAGTCTTTATAGTAAGATATTCTTTACTAATATTTTTTAAGATTTCTAAACCATTATGAATTAAAACTTCATATATTTCATCTTTATTCATCTCTAAATCCCATAACTCTTGATTTCCTTCAGCACTTTTATTCTCTTTAGAAGTTAACTGAAATAAAGCAGGTAAAGAATTCTCAGGCATATCGTCTGGTATCATAGAAAAAGCCCTATCATATGATTTATTGTGATTTAAGAAATTTTTATCTTCCCATGAAAACTTTATACGTTCATATTCATAATCTTTATCTTTTCCTAATTCTACAAGCACACTAGGAAATTTATTTGTAATATCATCAATATTATTCTCAACACTATTTTCAGAAAACATAATATTGTTATTAAAATTAAATATTAAACTATACTATCTATTATATATTATTTTAGCTATTTATTAAAAGATCATTTTTTGATAATGTATATAATTATGGAAGAAATTAAAGAAGAAGCTATGCCTAAAATTGATCTTGTGGATAATAGTCAAAAAATATCAAGAAGAGAATTCCTTGAAAAGACAACATTAGGATTAACAGCTGTTGGAGTTGCACTTGCTTTCGGTGGATGCTCACCTAAAGATACTCTAGGTGCAGAATCTGAAAAAGACAATTTAAAAAAGAATATAGAAGAATTAAATAAACAGTATATTCAACTAAACAAAGAGCCTTTCTCTTATGAGAGATATCTAAAAGAATATCCTAAATTTGAGCAATATATCCCATTCATTGATACGGTTTCTGATTATGCGGCAAAAAGTGATGGAATTAATACAGATGCTATGAAAACTATAATATCTTCTATAATAGCAGCAAATATAAACTATGAAGAGAATGAGGATTCAAACAAAGACCCAAATTACAAAAGAACTGGGCCAATGCAATTTTATCCAATTCATTCACAAAAAGCATTAAAAGAAAGGTTAAACGATAATACAAAATATACACAAGATAAGCTTGAAGATCCATTTTTCAACATAATAGTTGGAAAGGAATGCATACTTTATACATTACAAACAATTAAGAATGATGGGAAAAATAATAATATCTTTGCTTTAACATTAGCAGGATATTATGACCCATCAAATAAATTAACAGATGTCGTTAAAAACAATTTAGATATTAATAATTTTGAATACCTAAAATCAAATTACCATTTATACAAACGAACATTAAATATATTAGAAGGAAAGGAAAATAAAGATACACAAACTAAAGAAATATTAAATAGAGCTATACAATATTGGCCTGATACAAATATAAAATTTTTAAAAGATGTTTTTATTAATGAAGCGAATAAATACTATAACGATGAATACAACACAAATCCTAAACTTAGTAAAGCTGAGCTAACAGCAATTTTCATATCTGTAGCTATGACAGAGAGCAATGGTGGAATATTCAAAGAATCTCCTTATTCAGGTGCAGTCGGATGGTATCAACTTATTCCTCAATGGAAACATCTTGAGAATTATAACAATGCTCATAATACTAATTATACATATGATGACCTTTATAATGATGATAAAATTAGTATTGAAGTTGGAATATGGACATTAATGAGATATAGAAATAGTATGAATATATTAGAATCTTTAAAATTCTTTAAAGGAGGACATACATTTGGACAGAACTTAGATGATGGAATATGGTGGAATAGAGTTTCATATTGTACTCAAAAATTATTAGGAAAAGATTCCCTAAATATGGGATATTTAGATTATTTCTATAATGGAATTCCAGTAGATAAAGAATATTTTTTACAAAACACAGACCATATAGGAAATGTTTTAATATCAGAATCTAAATAATTAGAATTCTATAATCCTCTATAACAAAATCAGAAAGCTGATATACAAAATCATCGTTCCACCCTTTATTGAGTATCCCTATTGTAAATATTCCAGTACCTTTTGCAGACTGCAAACCGAAGAAAGAATCTTCAAATATAACACACTGATCTTCTGTATATCCAAGATATTTCATTCCCTTAAAATACCCTTCAGAATCAGGCTTACCTCTAACAACGTCAAACCTGTCAATTACTTTATTGAAATATTTATATATCTCAAAATATCTGAGAATATACTCAACAAAATCTTTTCTAGATGAAGTAACAATTATCTTTTTCTTTGTTTTAATATTAGAATCTTTTAAGAATTCTTCTATTCCTGGAAGAAGATATATCTCATCTCTTATTCTTTCATTAATAAGTCTCTTTTTATACTCATAAAAAATAGTATTTAATTTCTGGCTAGAGTATTCTCTAATACCTTTTGAATTTAAATATCCAACTATTCCATTCCTAGATCCTTTACCTGAAATATATTTCATAAACTCGTCTCTAGTAAACTCTAAATTAAACATCTTCCTGAATACTAAAGTATATGCATCAACATTGAGTTTATCTAAATTAACTAATGTACCATCAAAATCAAATAATAAACCTTTTGCTTTACAAATATTCTCTTTTGCAATTTTTAATGTGTTATTCACAAGACAAATTTTCTTATAATATAAATTATACTATACAATTTTATCATACATATATTACATAAAATAATTTAAAAATACATCTAAAAGATGTATAATATGGGGAATAACTAATACATTTTAGTAATATCCTTTTTTTAAAAAAATACTATGGAAAAAGAAAAAGCTAATCTTATAATTGCAGCATCTATTCTAGGTTCAACCCTATCTGGATCAACACCTATACAAAAGAATATAGAAGACAAGAATTCCTCTTTTACTCCCTGTAATACACAACCTGCACTTATTGAAACATTATCTGAAACACCAGAATATATAGAGCCAATAAAAAAGGAAACTCCTACATATTCATATGAACAGAAAGAATTCAATAATGAAGTAATCAATACAGAGACATGGGCTAATTACAATGAAAAAAATAGCTATCAAAAGGAATTCCAGAAGACTCCAACATATAAGTATGAACAGCAGGAAACTCCTACATATTCATATGAACAGAAAGAATTCAATAATGAAGTAATCAATACAGAGACATGGGCTAATTACAATTTAGAATCTATCGAGAAAATGGAGCCTGGATATAAAATAACAACAACAAAAGAAACTCCTATGCTTCTCATACCAATAAAAAATGATTATTTTATAGACAGCAAAAAAGAATTAAAAGAATTTCTAATCTCTAAGGATAACAACTTTGAAATAGCAGAGATAAGAACACTTCGAGGAAAAAATGGAGAAGAAGTAAAAATAGGATTAATTGCGAACACATATAATATAAAAAGTACAGCAGCAATTCTCCTAAAGGCTAAAGATGAAAATAATACTTCAATAGAATTCTCTAAGGAAGAAGAAAAATCAAGAGTAGTTACCTATATTGGAGATGAAAATTCAATATATCCTAATAAAATAATAAATATTTTAAAAGCATTAGAAAATATTTCGGAATTTCAAGATAATAATGGACAGTTAAAAAGTGAAACTAAATATTCTTATATAGATTTAATTAAATTAGCAGACCCTTCTGGGATAAGAGAATATAAATATGGTCTAACAAGCACAAAAGCAGAGGTCAAAGGTGGAGGAGTATGTGCAATTGCAACAGGAATATCCTCACTTGTATATTTACAAGAAAATGGGAAATATCTTACTACTGAGCGATGGGATCATCCAATATCATATAATCAAGGACCATTCAGTCCATCAAGATACAAAGTAGATGCAACTGTAGACCTTGCTCAAAATGGCCCACATGATTTTAAATGGATTCAAGGTGAAAATAAATACTTGCAAATTAAAACTAATATTATTCCCACTAACATAACATTTGAGCAAACAGATCCAGATGGTCTTGGAGAATTATCTGATGGAATTTTAATAGTTTCTTTATCATTTATTAATGAGAAACCATTAAATCAAACAGAACAACTTACAAAAACACTTAATCGTTATACTTTATATAGAGAATCTAAACATGAAATTCCTCTTGATTTTAGCCAAAATGAGATAAATGTTATTAACTCAAACATAGATGGAAAGATAAAAGACTCTTTGGATTTAATTTACAATCCAGAAAACCCTCTTCAATTCCAAGAGGAAATAAAGGATAGTAAATCAATTCAAAATATTTTTGATTTACAAGATGCAGTAAATAGTTACCCAAACGATTCTGATGTCCGATTCTCTGTTTATCTTAAACAAACTCAATGGTATAAAGATTTTGTGGTTGGGAAAAATACAGATGATATTAACACAATAATTGGGCAATCAACAACAGTAAATGTAGAAGGTCAGCCACTTCAATGTGTTGGCTTTGCTATGTTAGCATCAGAGTTATACCCAGATTTAAATATCCCATATATTGGAGGAGCACCAATAACAACAGCAAGAGAACTTATACCTACACAGCTAGTTGATAATAAATATGGAGAAGTCACTAAAGCATATACTAATTATGGTGCATTAGCACTTGCTGGTCCTTTACAATTAGAAGATTATCAAGCAGGTGATCTTTTTGTAACAACAACAGGTGGAATATCAAAAATAACGGAAAAGCCATTTGGACATGTTGGAGTAATATTGGCAAAAGTTGTAAATAATGATGGAACTATTTCACTAATGGTAGCAGATTCAAATAGACATAATGATGGAAGAATAAAGATTTTTGAAGTTAATGAAAAGAATTTAGAAAATATCTTCGGTGCTGAACAAAGGTATATCATTAGAAAATATAAACAGTAAAATATTGATATTGAATATCTCTATGATATAATAACACCTTGTAATATTTAAGATAATAATCAAATTTAATGAGCATTGAGAAATTTTTTCCCAAAAAGAAGATCCCTACTTACAACGGTGAATTAGAATATAACAGCTCTTATACAGGTTTTCATATAAACTGTAATCCTAAGGATAAATTCGAAGGTATTGTAAATAGTGTTGTTAGAATGATTAATAATCCTAAAATAGATATTAACGATTTAGAGTACTGCATAGATAAAAATGCACAATCGTTAAATATAACTTCGGAAGACTTACTTCTAATTGTAGAAGATAAACTTAATACAAAAGCTGATTCAAATTCCGATATCTGCTAAACATATTTAAAACCAATTGCATTTCTGACTTCTTTTATAGTCTCTCTAGCATTTTTCTTTGCGATTTCACCTCCACTTTCTACTAGATCCAATACATAAGAGTCAGATATATTTGCTTTTGATTTCTGGAAATTGATTAAGTATCTTTCAATTGCTATCAAAATAATTGATTTTAGTTCTCCCATTACATTTTCTCCATGCATATGTTTATCCAATATATTACTAATTTTAATTTTTTCATCCTCATTTGAAACAAATTCCCCTATTTTAATCAAAGATTTAAGAGACTCTGTCATCTCACCAGCAAATGCTGTCTTTGCTCTTTTTACCTTATTCAATGAAACATCAATTGGATCGTCAAGCAATATTGCTCCACTTGGATTACTCTTACTCATCTTTCCTTCACCAGTTAATGACATAATTCTCACAGGTTCACCCAAAGAAAGTATTTTAGGCATAGGAAATACTTCATTATTCTCCTTGTTAAATTTCTTTGCTAAAAATCTTGCCATTTCAATATGAGCACTTTGATCCTCCCCAACTGGAACATATTCAGCTTTTTGAAGCAGGATATCAGAAGACATCATAATCGGATACATCGCAAGAAGTAAAGAAGCATTAGAGGTATCAACATTTTTCTTTATCATTTCTTTTAAGGTAGGTACCCTTAAAAGTTCTGAGATACTAATCAATCTTGAGAAATAAAGATTAAGCTCTGAAATCTCCTCAACTAGATGAGATTGAATAAACACATCAGAGTTATCCTTATTAAGCCCAAGTGCAAAGTAATCCTTAAGAATATCTATTACATATCTTTGTGTATCTGAAGGTTTTGAATCTGTAATAGCATGCAAATCTGCTACAAAAACCATAGGTCTTTGTATTTTACCTTCTCTTTGTAAAGACACAATTGTATTAACAGACCCAATTACATTTGCAATCGTAAGCCCACCTGACGGCCTTATTCCAGTAAAAACATTTACTTTGTATTCAATCTTTTTCATGCTTTTAATTATACACTAAACAATAAATTAATATATAATCGGAAAGAATGAAACTAGAAGATTTTAAAAGCCTAAAAGAGATACATGAGTATTTTGCATTACACAATAACTGTAAATTAAAGAAATATGCAACACAACCTGTGTATGAACTAACACCTCCAAAATCAGGAATAGTATTCATTGGAGAAGCACCTGGAGTAAATGAAGATAAACAGGGAAAACCTTTTGTAGGAGCAGCAGGAAAATTGCTAGATGAAATGCTAAGAAGTATTGGATATACAAGGGAAGATGTTTATGTAACAAATGTTGTTAAGTACAGACCACCAGAAAACAGAGAACCTCTACCTGATGAGAAGGAATCATGCAGAGTATGGGTAAATGCAGAACTCCTCTTTATTAAACCTAAGGTAATTGTTGCTCTTGGAAGACATGCCCTTGAAAGATTTCTCCCTCAGGAACATATATCAATAATACATGGGCAAATGTTTATACACAGCAGTGGTGTACCAGTATTTGCAATGTATCACCCTGCAGCAGCTCTTTACAACCCTACCCTAAAAGAAACACTACAAGAAGACTTCTATAAACTTAAAGATTTTCTTGATGGTA
>Ga0208824_1001546_pt1 | contig 20051 bp, 14 predicted proteins | sample AD_JPNTR3_MetaG_FD_184447 | JGI IMG/M metagenome (GOLD analysis project Ga0208824, IMG submission 184447) | Active sludge microbial communities of municipal wastewater-treating anaerobic digesters from Japan - AD_JPNTR3_MetaG (SPAdes) (version 2) | ecosystem: Engineered > Bioreactor > Anaerobic...
AAGTTGTGCAACTTTTTTTCTGTAAAATCATTTAAGCCACGATTAATTTTTTGACATTTAGAGAAGTATCCGAAGGAAGAGGAGCATGCTCCTCTTCCTTCGGAGCGTTTTCTTTTTCCCATATCCAGAGAGGTTCCATTTCCATATACCTCCTCCCGCTTATCCAGTCCTCATCCCACTCTTTGGCTATTGCTCCATATAAACGGATACAGCTCTGGGGATTAGGAAAGATCCTTACAACACGCCCACGGCGCTTAAACTCCTGATTAACGCGTTCTACAATATTACTGGTACGAAGTTTTTTCCTGTGTTCCTTTGGACAAGTTTTATACACTGTTAACGTCTCCCAGCCTTCTTCTGATATGAAATTACTAAATTCCTCAAATGCTCCTGACCATCTCTCCGCCATCCCTTCAAGCCTGTCTTTCGCTTGCTCCCATGTGTTACTTGACCATACCTCTGTAAGCTCATCATGTACCCTATCCCGATAACGCTTCGGTACCTTATCCATTGCATTCACAAGAAAATGCCTCTGACATCTCTGCCATGACGTGCCCGGAAAATACTTCTTTATCGCATGCTTTATCCCAGGATGATCATCACTGGTAAACACCCTTACTCCTCTTAGACCTCTATCTTTTAAATCCCCTATAAATTTATCCCAGCTGCTATTATTCTCACTCCAACTTACATCCAAAGAAAGAATACGACGATATCCCTGAGAGTCTATCCCAATTGCAGTGAAAATTGCAACATCAATTATTTGTGCCCCAACCCGGCACTTATCATAGCGAGCATCTACTATCACATATAAATACTCTTCTTTTAATGGCCTATCCCTCCATGCATTAAGCTCTGAATCTAACTCCTCTGCATACCGGCTTATGGTCATCGATGAAAATTCCTTCCCTAATAACTCCTCTGTGATCTTTTTCATATTTTCATTTACGATAAAAATACCTATGGAAAATTAAGGACTATTTACTGATTTTTTCAGTAATTAAATTATTTTTACTATTACATTTCCCGGAAATGAGCATCTTTAAAAAAAAGGAGAATGTTAAAGAATCCATTGTTCTGACACGAATATTTGTTTCAGCAGTTTTCATCTTGCACTTTATTTATTTTGCATTTTACAATAAGTACCATCTTGCCTATCAGGAACAGATTCAACTCTTCCGTTATGATTGTGAATATTTTAAAGAATTTCTTTTAAAACCTGGAGGTATTTCTGAATATGCAGGAACATTCCTGATGCAATTTTATCTTTTTCCTACAATAGGTGCATTTATTGTAACATTTCTAGCTATTGCTTTATTCTTTCTATCAAAAAATATCCTCAAAAAATCAAATATTAACAGTTTACTCTGGCACCTTATTCCCGTTCTTTTTGTGACAATATTACAAAGCGATTATGTGTTCTATGCCAGTTATACTATAGGATTTCTGATTTCATTGTCATTTTACATTATTTATTTACAACTGAATAACAATTACATACGTATTATTTTTTTTATTTTTTCAATCATCTTTGTATATGTAATTGCAGGTGAATTTGTTATTTTAACTATCACATTGATTCTTTTTTACGAATTTTTCAACACCCAAAACAAATTTATGTTTTTATTAGTTTTTATCTCAGTGGCTTTAATAATATCAGCCCATTTCATTTTAAAAAATCCTTTGTATTTACTACCTCCTGATTATCTATGGCTTAAACCTTTAATCATTTATGGCAACACTTTCACAAGAGTAAGCATGTTAATTATGCTAGCTTATTTTCCAGTCCTGCTTCTTTTGGGGAAAATATGGCAATTAATGTTCAAAGGTAGGCAAGTACAGATACTAATGAATCTTAGATTATTTATAACAGGTTTGCTCATAATTATTTCATGCTCGTTTTTAATCTTCTTCTATGTTTACGATTACAAAACTGAGCTATTGCTCGGAATAGATAACAATATACAGAAAGAAAAATGGGAGAATGTTTTGAAAATTTCGGCAAAAGCGCCCGGATTAAATCAATTGGCTGTTTACTTGACGAATATAGCTCTTTATAAGTCGGGCAAGCTTGGTGATGAGATGTTTCATTATAATCAGATTGGCACACAAGGTCTGTTTCCAGGATGGGGTGGGGAAGCTTCTCCGTTTTTCGGAAATGAAGTTCTCTATCATCTGGGATATATAAATGAAGCCCATCGTTGGGCATTCGAGGCAATGGTATCAAAAGGTCAAGTTCCCAGACTATTGAAGAGGCTGGCAATTACCTCCATAATTAATGGTAACTATGAAACAGCCAGAAAATTTCTGAATGTTCTCAAAAAAACCCTTTTTTACAGGAAATGGGCTTTACATTATATTAATTTAATATCAAATCCTGATAAAACCTATGAAGATGAAGAAATAAGAGAAAAACGACATTTTCTTATCAATTCAGACTTCTTCGCTAACGTAAACGACTATGAAGGAGAACTCATTAAACTTCTTGAGAATCATCCCGATAACCGGATGGCATTCGAATATTTGATGAGTTCATACCTCCTAAGAAAAGATCTGTTAAATTTTGCAAGAAATATTTATAGACTTAAAGAATTGAATTACAAAGAGATACCGGTCCATTATGAGGAAGCTTTGTTGATGAGTGGTTTGACAAAGCTTATTCCTGAAGGTTATTCAATAAGAGAGTCAACTTTGCAGACATTCAACAACTATATTATAACATACAGTACATACACAGGTACTCCTGATAAGCTGCAGGAAATATTGTTTAGCCGTTTTGGTAAAACTTATTTTTATTATTACCAGTTCAGATAAAAATTAAAAGTAATTTATTATGAAATTACCGTACATTCCTATTAATAGTCATAAAATTTTTACAACCTGTTTTTTTATTTTCTCCGCTTTTTTGATTATATGCTGTTCTGGAAATGACTGTAATGAAATTACAGTAAACAAAGAACCGGTGATAATACCTGATTATTCAAATATAACTGTTCCTCAAAATATAGCTCCGATTAATTTTTATATTGCTGAAGAAGGTAAAAGATACAGGGTGGTTATTAAGTCATCAAAAGGAACCCAAATAATTGTCAAATCATTTGACAATAAAATAATTATACCCATAGGAAGATGGAAAAAGCTTATTAAAGAGGCCGCTGGAGGTGAATTAATTTTTGATATCAGTGTAAGAAAAAACAAAAGCTGGATAAAATATAAATCTATAATTAATCATGTGGCAGCTGAGCCAATCGATAGTTATGTTGTTTACAGATTAATTCATCCGGGTTTCGAGATGTGGAGCAGGATGGGAATTTATCAGCGATGTCTGGAAAACTTCAAAGAACTGCCAGTTATGGTTAACACACTGAGCCAGAACAATTGTATTAACTGTCATTCATTCCTGAAAAATGAGAGCCATACTATGTTGTTTCACATGAGGGGCAACATGGGAGGTACCGTTATATACCGAAACAGGGAAATTAAAAAAGTAAACACCAAAACCGACGAAATAATTTCTGCAGGTGTTTACCCCTCATGGCACCCTTCGGGACGTTATGTGACATTTTCAGTTAATAAAATAATGCAGGTGTTCCATGCAGTCCCTGATAAAAGAATTGAAGTTATCGACACACTCTCGGATCTTATAATATATGATACTGAATCCAACATCGTATATCAATGTGAATCAATTGCATCAAAGGAGCGATTTGAAACATTCCCTTATTGGTCTCCTGATGGTAAATATCTCTATTTCTGCAGTGCAAAAGCACTGGACAAAAGCCGCTACAATGAAATCAGGTATGATCTCCTCCGGATTTCCTTCAACCCAGAAACACGAAGATTCGGTAATGTTGATACTATAATATCTTCTTCAAAAACAGGGAAGAGTATTTCATTTCCTGTTGTATCGCCTGATGGAAGATATATTTTGTTTTGCATGTCTGAATATGGGAATTTTACCATCTGGCACAACGACAGTGACCTTTATCTGTTGGATATTGAAAATAATGAAATAATTAGACCCGCAATAAATAGCAATAAGTCTGAAAGCTATCATTCATGGTCATCAAACGGGAGGTGGATAATATTTGCTAGCCGCAGAGATGATGGTCTTTTTACGCGGCTCTGGATAGCCTATTTCAGTTCGGACCGGCAGTTCGGGAAACCATTTACGCTGCCACAAAAAAACCCTGAACATAATGAATCATTTTTGAAATCTTACAACAGACCAGAGCTTATCCGGACAAAGCTTGACCTACACCCACGCAAACTTTTTAAGCATATCAAAAAAGATCCTCTGCCATCAACTTTCAGCTTATGCAATTAACAGTGATTACATCAATTATAAACTTAGTGTCAGATTTTTTATAATTACCTTTTTTAAAAAATTGAATGGTCGGACTCAATACAGTATAATTCAAATTCATCCAAAACCAAAATCAGTGATTCAGAACCTTCATCAGTTGATGCAATGCCTATTCTTGAGTTTTTATTTTGGAAAAGAACAGTTCAAACAATTTATTTAAGGAGGTGAAGTAATAGGAAAAATTAAAGAGAAAAACATTAGTGGTTTCTCTTTCCAGCAAAATAATTAAACCCTTTTTAAATCAAGCCTTGGAATAACTGCTTTTATAATATGCTAAAACACATCCGTCCAAAATAAATTTTTAAGATAGAAAAAAAGGCTGGTTGATATACCCAACGAAGTGGTATTTTTGTTTTGTGCAACAAAAAAACAACCAGCCATGACAAAAATATCACTTTTCAGTCAGATAATCAGTCTTCTTCCCCGAAATTCTTTTGATAGATTAGCCAATAAGTACCAAACCGATAAAAGTAATAAAGGCATTAATAGCTGGACACACCTTGTTTCCATGTTGTTTTGTCATATAGGACAGGCCTCAAGTGTCAGAGATATTAGCAATGGATTGCGGAGTATAACTGGCAACCTGAACCATCTTGGGCTGGGATGTGCACCCTCCAAGTCTGCCATATCTTACATCAACAAACATCGCAATTGGCAGTTATTCAAAGATTATTACAATGATTTGCTGGAGCATTTTCAGAGTCAGCACACTTTTATCCGTTCCAGACTAACCAGGTTACGTCGAAAGATATTCATTCTTGATGCCACTATAATCCCATTATGCCTGAGTGTCTTTAACTGGGCTAAGTTCCGAAGTCAGAAAGGTGCTGTAAAGCTTCATCTTATGCTTGATTATGACGGTTGTTTACCTGTTTTTGCTGATCTTACCAGCGGGAAGGTTCATGAAATAAATGTTGCCAGAATAACTGAGTACCCAAAAGGGAGTGTACTGGTTTTTGATATGGGATATATTGACTTTAAATGGTTGCATATTTTGGACAGCAAAGACATATTTTTCGTGACCCGTGCAAAAGATAACATGGATTATCAAATAGTGAAGGATCATGATACTCAAACAATGGAAAATGGTTATATAGTTGAAGATGTAAGCATCATGCTTTCAGGCTTTCAGTCTTCTCAGAACTACCCCCAACGTCTCCGCCTGGTTAAGATCTGGGATAAAGAATTGAATTGTGAAATGACATTTATGACCAACAACTTTTTTTGGACAGCAAAAACTGTTGCAGAAATATATAAGGAACGTTGGAACATCGAGATTTTCTTTAAAAGCCTTAAACAACACCTTCACATAAAAACCTTTGTCGGAACTTCTCCCAATGCGGTAATGATCCAGTCCCGATTATTATCGGGATGGACTGCACTCATTGCCATGCTTGTGCTGACATTCCTGAAAGCAAAGGCTGAATATCAGTGGCATTTGTCAAACCTGATAACATTCGTAAGGTTGAACCTCTTTGTAAAAATTGACCTTTTCTCCTGGTTAAACAATCCATTTTATAAAAAACCAACTCCAACTGAATATCAACTATCGTTATTTTCAGGATAATGGGGGCTTAATTTCAAAATCCGTCCAAAATCATTAATAAATTATTGTATATCAGTTGCAATTTTTGTTAGAAAAATTTATTTTGGACAGCAGTGATGCTAAAATAAGACTTAATATAGGAACTCAATTTGCTTTAGTAAAAACCAAGATGGATGATCCGATAATAACCACTAATGGTTTTGGATTTCAGGCTGGTTTTTCTATTTATCTCTTATAAAGCAGCTTCTGACAGCCGAAAAAGTTATTTTTTTATTTAGAATTCCAGACTTTCTGGCAAACTTAAGCATTAATTAACTCAATATTTTTGATTATATAATACCTGATGCCATAAGGCTCCCTAGAAAAAGCAATTGTTAAGAAATGCTATCAATTAAATAACATTCTTAATATCATTATATTAACCTTCGTCATACCTAGAATAAAATTAAGTAAATATTTATTCAGTTTTTCTTTTTAATTTCAAAAATTTTAAGTAAATTAGAAGGGGAATTTTTTCAAAAATAACATTTATGTCTAACCTTAAAATCTTATACCTATGATGAACACCTAACTATTTCTTAATTAGTGAGTTAATTGTTTCCGGCTCACATCAAACATGTTTAAATCTTTTTAACTTTTTTATTAACCTAAAAACTAATCCATAAAATATGAAAAAGAAATCTTACCTTTCAGAATTATTAAAAAAGTTCTGCAAGAATTTTTTGCAGAAATTTAAAGCCGGAATTTCATTACTCCTGATTGGAGTAATAACATTTTTTTCATATGCCTACGGCCAGGACTCAAGTCATAGGCATATTAATACTAAATTTTCCGGCGATTTGCTCTCCCTGGTTACAAAAGATGCCAGAATCTCTTACCACCTTAAATATGGTAAACAAACTGCTGAAATAAAAAATGACCAGCAGCAGGTGATTACGGGAAAGGTCACAGATAGCCAGACAGGTGAACCTATGCCAGGTGTAAACGTCGTCATAAAAGGAACGACTGTTGGAACAACAACAGATGTTGAGGGTAACTTTTCGATTTCAGTCTCCGACAAAAATGCAACTCTTGTATTCTCATTCATTGGTTATACTCCACAAGAAATTGCGCTCGCAGGAAGAACCACTCTTAATGTATCACTCGTCAGTGAAACTGTTGGTCTCGAAGAAATTGTAGTAGTTGGTTACGGAACCCAGCAGAAAAGGACAATATCAGGTGCTATTACAAACATAACGGAAAAGAACTTCAATGTTGGTGTTAACAGAACTGCTGTCGACATGATACAGGGCAAAGTTGCCGGACTTGTAATAACAAAGTCATCTGGTGATGTTACCGCACAGCAGAGCATGAGGTTGAGAGGAACCTCATCCCTTACTGGAAGCAGTGAACCTTTTGTTGTGATTGACGGCGTACCCGGACTGAACCTTAACTCAGTTGCAGCACAGGATATTGAATCCATAAGCATTCTAAAAGATGCCTCAGCTGCAGCAATTTACGGATCCCGTTCTGCTAGCGGTGTTATCCTGATCACTACTAAAAAAGGTAAATCAGGTCAATTTACTACTGATTATAACGGGTACATTGCCATGGATGTTGTATCAAACAAACCCGACGTTCTAACCGCTGAAGAATGGCGTACCTACTGTCAGCAAAACAATCTATCGTACCAGACCTTCGACAAAGGTGCAAATACCGACTGGTTTGGCGAGATTATGAGAACAGGGATAACACAGAATCATGATCTCTCATTCTCAGGTGGCGGAACAAACAATAATTACAGAGTATCAGTCTCATATCTCGACCAGGAAGGTGTTGTAAAGGATAATTACCAGACAAGGCTCAATATGCGTTTTTCAGTGACGCAAAAAACCCTTAAGGACAGATTATCCCTTACTCTTATTGGGGCAATTACACAAAGAGATTATCAGCCTTCCGACACAAGGAACTTCGTTCTTGCATATAACATGGTTCCAGCGTACCCTGTGAAAAATGATGATGGTACCTGGTTCGAAAGCACAGATTACGATCAGGGTAACCCTGTTCATAATATAGAGCTTAATTATGACAGGCGCAAAAACAATATAAGTTATTTCAACCTGAAAAGCGAACTTCAGATAATCAAAAACCTCTTTTTATCGGTAAACGCATATTTCCAGAGACAAACAAATGACAGGAGCCGTTACTGGAATTCAGAAACTGAAAGAGGAAGAAACGAATATGGTGTTGCACTTCGTTCATTCAACAACGACAATACCAAACTTCTTGAGTCAACAATTAACTACACAATTAGAACAGGAGGCCATAATATAAACCTCCTTGCCGGTACATCATTTGAGGACAATTATTATCAATTTGCACAGGCACAGAATCGCAAATTTGTGACGAACCTCTTTGGTGCAAATAATTTATCGGCTGGAGAAAATATGCAGGTTGGCGATGTATCATCAAGCGCAAGTATGAACAGGCTCCTTTCATATTTTGGTAGAGTTAATTACACATTGAACGACCGTTATATAGTTTCTGCCACATTACGTCGTGACGGCTCCTCAAAATTCGGGGAGAATCATAAATGGGGCACCTTCCCGTCAATATCTGCTGCATGGAGAATAGGAGAAGAATCATTCATGCAGGGATTAAGCAATATTTTTGATGAACTAAAACTCCGTGCAGGTTATGGGCTCTCAGGAAACCAGGATGGCCTCGCCCCATATCAGTCTATGCAGTTATACGGAGCTTCAGGTACCTATTACGATAACGGAGCATGGCACACTGCTTATGTGGTAAGCCAGAATGCAAATCCCAACCTGCAATGGGAACAGACGGCAATGGCAAATGCAGGTATTGATTTCAGTATTCTCAATGCAAGACTTAACGGCACAATCGAATATTACAACAAAATAACTTCGAAATTGCTTTATACATATTCAGTGCCTGTACCGCCATTCCTTTATGGTTCAATGGTTGCCAACGTGGGTTCAATGGAAAATAAGGGAATAGAGTTTTCACTAACTGGAGACATTATCAGAAGCCGTGATATAAGATGGACTGTTTCATTGAATGCCGCCCACAATAAGAATAAGATTACAAAACTCTCAGATGAAGAGTACACAACACAGTCAATAAGAACAGGAAGTGCGTGGGTCAGAGGAGGATCTGCAAACACCACACATATTGTCGAAGAAGGGAAACCTGTCGGACAATTCTTTGGACTGGAATGCTTTGGACTTGATGAGAATGGCCTTTATAAAATCAACGACATGGTTGATGGACAACCAGGTGTGACTGTTTCTGATTATACATATATTGGTAATGCACAGCCAAAATTAACATACGGGATTGATAACTCTTTCAGCTACAAGAATTTTGAACTAACCTTTTTCTGGCGTGGTGTCTATGGAAATGATGTACTCAATTTCTCAAAAATGTCGTACGCAACAACACAATGGCTCCCTGGTGCAAACGTCCTAAAGGATGCTCTAACTTTAGGTCTTAAACAGAGTCCCTTTTACAACAGTTTCTATATTGAAAAAGGTTCTTTTTTAAGACTCGAAAATATTAACCTTGCCTATTCATTTAATCCCAGACTTCTAGGAATAAAGTCCTTCAGGGTGTATTTCACTGGAAATAACCTGGTTCTTTTAACAAAATATAAAGGCGTGGATCCTGAAGTACCAATGAGTGGGCTCGATCCAGGAGTTGAAGGAAGGGAATATTACCCGAAATCCAGGACATACCTGTTTGGTATAAATGTAAGTTTTTAATCCATAAAATTTTTAAGTATATGAAAAAGAATACATTATATATTACTGTGATATCGCTTCTGATGATGCTTTCAACAAGTTGTACTGATTGGCTGGATGAAAAAGTATATACCCAGTTGCCTGTTGCAAGCTACGGAAAAACAGAAGCTGAGGTAAATTCCCTGATTGCACCGATTTATACCGGACTCAGAACAGTTAATAACCCTATTACAATAGCCGTAAACTCTTCCGATATGGCAATTACTCCCACAAGAAAAGGTGGTGACTGGTGGGATGGCGGAGTTTTTAAGGAATTGAGACTCGGTACCTGGACTCCGATTACAAGTCATATCAGAAGTTTCTATAACTCGGTTATGCAACGTATTTCACAATGTAATCAAATTCTTTATCTTATTGAGAATTCAGAAGGAATATCCGACAAAGAACCTTATATCTGTCAGGTAAGGGCAGCACGGGCATTCTGGTATTACATTCTATGCGATTATTTCGGAAACGTTCCTATAGTCACTGATTTCACAGACCTTTCAAAACCTGCAACAAAAACACGAGCAGAGGTTTTCAACTTCGTGGTTTCCGAACTTAATGATATTAAGGATAAAATCAGGTCAGATGTAGGACCAGCCAGTTACGGAAAATTCACAAAAGGTGCCGTATATACAATACTGGCAAAAATGTACCTCAACGCTCTTGAATGGAATCCTGACGGAGGACCTAAATGGCAGGAATGTATCGACGCATGCGATGTTGTTATGAGTCTTCCATATAAACTTGTAAGTAACTGGTACGATAATTTCAAGGTTTTTAACGAAAATTGTCCTGAACATATCCTTACTGCAATAAACAGTCCCTCAGCAGGGATGGGAGTTCTGGCCTATACACTGCATTATCTGGATTATAAAGCCCTTGGTACTACAAGACGTGGGAACAACGGACTTTCTGCCATGCCAGATTATGTAAGACAATTTGATCTTGATGACAAAAGAAGAGGTGATGATCTCGATCACAAACCCGGCAGCTTTCTTATAGGCCCAATGAAAGATTTAAGCACCGGACAAATAATTATGACTGCACATGGACGGCCTTTAATCCATACTATTGACATAACAATGAAGTATGGAATTGATGCTGATGGATGGGGTCAGGTTGAACAGGAAGATGGTGCCAGATGCTTCAAATGGGAAATAGAGAAAGGCGTTAATTACATGCAGAATGACTGCGCAATCTTCAGACTGGCTGATGTGTACCTGATGAAAGCTGAATGCCTTGTAAGATTAGGACAGAACAACGAAGAAGCTACAAGGCTTGTGAATGAGATAAGAAAGAGGGCTTTCGACGATCCTGCCAAACTCAAAACCAGCGTTACTCTTGATGATATTTATCTTGAACGCAGACTTGAGCTAGCATGGGAGTCATATTGCCGCCAAGATATGATACGTTTCGGAAAATTCTGCGATCCGATACCAGGATGGAGGGGCGCAATTCCTGAATACCGGAAACTTTTCCCCATACCACAAACTGCAATCGATGCCAATCCCCTGCTAAAACAAAACCCGGGTTATTAATAAAGTTTTTTATAGCATAAGCTACAGAAACTCTTAAAAATGATTAAAAAGTGCGTCTTCTTTCACATTTTTAAAAATTATAAGACGCACTTTTTTATTTTTGTAATGAATGAAATCAATAATTAAAAACTGTTAATTAAATTCTTAAAAACCCCTGGATATGAAAAAACTTTTCACAATCAGTTTAATGCTGTTAGCCATTGGTGTTGTAACAGCACAGCAACAGACAAGGCCTGCACAGCAAGGTCAGCCTGGACAGCTGCCTCAGCCGGCAAGGATGACACCCGAGATGACAGAAATCTGGGAGCCTGAAGTTCCGATTGTTGAACCCGGTGCCCAACCTGGAATGCCACCTTCCGATGCAATAATCCTGTTCGACGGCTCAGAAGCTCTTCTTAACAAGGAATGGGAAGACGCCAGAGGTAACCCAACCAAATGGATTGTTAAAAATGGTGAACTAGTATGCGTTAAAGGCTCAGGTCCAATCAAGACAAAAAGGAAATTTACAGACTTCCAGCTCCATATCGAATGGAAAACCCCTTCGGAGGTTACCGGCGAAGGTCAGGGCAGAGGCAACAGCGGAGTCTACCTCCAGGAACTATACGAGGTGCAGATACTCGATAGCTATAATAACCGTACATACAGAAACGGACAGGCAGGCAGTATCTACAAGCAATACGCACCTCTGGTTAATGCAAGCAGAAAACCCGGTGAATGGCAGACCTACGACATTATTTACACTGCACCCCGGTTTGGCAACGACAGCACTTCATATTTTACCCCTCCACGAGTGACAGTCCTGCATAACGGAGTTCTGATTCAAAATAATGTAAGTCTGAGAGGACCAACACTCTATATAGGCATACCTGAATATTCTATCAAAAAACACGGACCGGGCTCCATACTGCTGCAGGACCACGGTAACCCGGTTGCCTTCAGAAATATCTGGGTAAGGGAATTGTAATATTATCTGGAAATATTCACCACAGAGAACACAGAGGTACACAGAGAATCATACAATATTACTTTGTACCTCTCTGTGCCTTCTCCGTGCTCTCTGTGGTAAAAAATGATTTTTTGTAATCAATTAAACCAGTACGTCAGCTTAATGACAATCCCGTTATTCTTACTTTTGAAATCATTCGTAAATGAATTGTTTGTATATACAATGAAGAGATCCGATACAGGTGCAAAACGCCATTGAAACCTGATATTGGTATTAATATTATCAATCTGATTATTGTACTGAACAAACGTTGTAAGAAATATTTTATCAGTAAAGGTTATATCGAGGCGCGGACTTATCAGAATAAGTTCTGCACTACTGTATGGCTGCGGCAATGTAATATTGTTATAATCAGCCGATACCGAGATGCTGCCATATGGCTGGAACCTGTATCCCACCGAACCATTCACACTAAACCTTCTGCCATTGAAATACGTCCCGTAACCGGTTGAAAGAGAATATGTAAAAAGTCTCCTTGAATCCGAAGAGAATCCTGCTTCGCCACTAACCCAGTTGTATGCCTCCCCTGCCTTGAGAGTTTCTCCTCCAGTATTCGTTGGATCATAATCACGGTCGAGCAAAATATACTCTTCTGCTATTTCAAAATCAAGCTGGCTCCTGTCCCTGAAACCAATTGAATATCCAAAATTTGTCTCCCTGTCAGTTACCCCGAAAGCGGGGTCAGTTATCATGTCAAATTTTACACTCGGCCCATGACTTAGAATTCTGGTTTGTGATGGATAAAAAGTATATCGTAGTGACGGAGACACTTCAAAATAGCCTTTTCTTCTGATATATCCAACCTCTGCCACATAATCATCTCCCACCCATGCAGTAACAAGGCCTGCTTTTAGATATCTTGACGAATAATTTAGTTCACCTGCAGCGGCAGCATCATCACCAGAAGCACCGGGATAAAACGATTGATGGTAAAAAGCTTTACCTGACCATATATTATCCGGACTTGCCAGATTATATTCCAGACCAGCCACACGGTTATAATCGTAACCCCTGTAGAGCGAATCGTTGTAACTTCCTGTGACCTCTTTGTTAATAAAAAATCCTGTTATACTCGACCTGCTGAACACCTGACGTTGTAGTGCCACAACTGCAAAATTACTTGCGGGTATAATATCCTTTTCACCGGTCTGAATGTCCATCAGTCCAACCCTCCATCTGTCGCCTATTTTACCGCTTAATCTCAAACCTGCATTCACAGGAACGTTAAGGCCTATCCTCCTTGAGAAAAAAGGCCTGGCATTGCTGTTTCCAAGATTTGCAAAGAGGTCGCTGTTTTCAAGAAAATATTGCCTGCGCTCAGGAAAAAAAAGCTCAAACCGTTGAAGATTAGTAACCTGGCGGTCTTCTTCAACCTGTGAATAATCAGGATTAACCGTTACATCCAGATTGAGCGATGTTGAAAGCATCACCTTTGCATCAAAACCTGCACCCCAGTCTTTTACAGTATTTTCTTCGGGAATATTTTCCTTAATGATCTTTCCAGTTACATAAGGAATTACCGAATAATTAAATCCTGATTTTTCAAGTGGCTTATCCCATATCAGTGTTCCGGTATAGGTAAGGTCGCAATGGCTGAACTGTCTTGGCATTGGTGCCCATGCCGATTTTTCGTTTGTTTTCAGATCAAGCCTGCCAAAATTTACTCCCCATTCGTTGTATCCTTTTATATATCTCAGGCTACGGAAAGGTATCGCCATCTCAACAACCCAGCGGTCGTCATAATTCTTAACTGCCGACCTCCATTTCGCATCCCAGTAAATATTGAATCTGTTTCTTTCATATCCCAGATGATCATATTGTGCACCCGCAGGAGAAACATAAAAACCGAAACCGTTTGTCTGGTCATTGAACGGATCGAAAAATACTGCAAAACTATCATTCCCCATAAAAGTAAAATCCCTGCGTAATGATTGAACTGGTCTTTTCCCCGGAGTAGGATCATAACAGATTGCACCCACATAAATATTATTCTTATCATATGCGATCATTGCAACAGTCTGAGCTATTGCATACCCGGTGTCCGTTGGTGTAACACGTTGAAAATTAACTGCTTTTTCGACAATCTGCCAGATATTCTCATCAAGTAACCCGTCAATTGTAATTTTTTCTTCGGTATATGTAATGTGTATCCTGTACTTATCGCGATTAACAGCTTTATTCTGAGCCGATAGCATTAAATTACATAACAGAAAATAAAATAATGCAATAACAGGTTTATATAAATTCATGTTAATATTTTAAAATTGGCTTCCTCATTGTAAACGTTTCTGGAAATCTTCTCCAGGCTGAATTAAATTCAGACTCCATAAAACAATTACAAGAATTCTTAAAATAACGAAATAAAATTGCTATTCTTCAAAAGGAAAATGTTAAAAAATATAAATCAAACCAAAATTGTATCGTCCTGAAGAAACATGTACTTACCCCCCCGCCCCAAGCAGGGTGGCACCCCCCACCCCCCCGGCAGGGGGGCAAAATGTCATTTGATATAAGTTTCCAAATTTTTTCTTTTCCTGTTATACTATTTCAGTGCAAGTAATACATAAGTCCCCCTCTCAAGGGGATTAGGGGGTGAATTCAAACCAGGGGTATCAGGGGGTGTATCCTTCCAATGAATTAAAACTTCATTATTATACAGAGCTATGACTAAAATATTAGTCGCAACAAATATGTAAACAATCCAACAGGTGTTGTCGAAATCATTGGATGGAATCCTCTTTTGTATCCGTTTAACCTGTATTTTTTAACTAAAGGATAATTTTTAGAATGAAAGAATTTCGATTTTACTTTATTCAGATGGTAAATTGACATTGTAACAATTCCGCCTGCAATTAAAATCGAAATTGAAACTAATAATTTAGTTGCTAATGTATAATACGTTAGTAAATCAGAACGATAAATGACGACTGCCAGAATAAAGAAAATTCCTTTAATGGATAATCCGATTTGATGAAAAAAATATGCCTTTTTACTTCTTGGTATCAGAATATCGGTCACTTTTGATTTTATACTCCCCATTGGTCCTACCCCACCTGAAATTCCAACATTCCTGTGCATACTATAGACATATGGTTTTCCATCAGCTTTTAATCCGGGAATAAAAAAGCAGTCGAGGTCTTTAATGAAATCCCTGTATCTGGTTTTTGCCTTTTGCCTGGCCTTTTCTCTTGCTGAATTTGAAACATTCTGAATATCAGTCTTTATATATTCTTCATCCGGAATTTGAATTCTGGCATTATTGAAGTATTTGTCATAAAGCAAATCATATTTGATTTTTTTATCAGGCTGACTTAAGATGTGATATGCCTCATAGATTTCAATGAAAACTTCATTAGCGTTTTTATTATCACTTATATCTGGATGATTTTCAAATGCGAGTTCCCTGAATCTTTGCTTAATTACTTCCAGAGAAGCAGTCCTGTCTAAACCGAGAATTTTATAATAATCTTTCATTAGTTAGAAATTTCATTAACTGAAGCTGTTTATATTGCCTTCCGATTGCCCCCATAAGCAATAAGTGATTTATTAACAATTTCAACCAGCTTTTTTATTACAATAAATTATGCTCTTTCAACCATGCCATCAGGTCATCATCAGCTGAAGCAACCATGCTTCCGTAAACAGCTAAACCGGGGAGCACTGTGGCATCCGGACAAAGTTTTTTAATATCACTCTCGCTTCTGCCCATACCACTACCCTCGTGAGTGCAAAATGGAATTATAGTTTTCCCTGAAAAATTGTATGATTCTAGAAACGTAAAAACCGCCATTGGAAAGGTGTTCCACCAGTTGGGATAACCAAGATAAATGACATTATAATCGTCCATGTTTCTGACAGTCTCGCTTAATTCGGGCCGGGCATTCTGGCGTAATTCAACCCTGGCAATTTTTGTTGCTTCATTATAATCTGATGGATAAGGCTTTACAGTTTTGATTTCAAATAAATCCCCTCCTGTTAAGCTTTGTATTTTCTTTGCTAAAACTTCAGTATTGCCGATTGTCAGGTTTTTAATTTTTCCGTTGAAATAATTTTCGCCTTTACGTGAAAAATATGCGATCAATATTTTTCTATTATCATTTGCCATATTTAAAATTTTGTATTTCAAACATACAGGCCTTCATCTTTGTTTTTTAATTTTTATCCACCATTTTTTCGCTGCTCTCCGAATATCGATGTCCGGCAATTTTAATTTCAGAAAGTGCTATTTGAATTTTTTCCAGCTCGTCGTTTGATAAAGTTACATATACCGAAGCTGTATTTTCTTCGAGGCGGTGAATTTTTGTTGTACCTGGAATTGGAACAATCCATGGTTTCTGAGCAAGAATCCAGGCAATAGCAATTTGAGCCGGCGTGGCATTTTTTTCCAGGGCTATCTGTTTTATCAAATCAACCAATACCATATTAGCCTGCCGGTTTTCTTTATTAAATCTTGGAACGGTATTGCGAAAATCATTTTCTGCAAATTCAGTGTTTACGTCAATTTTCCCTGTTAAGAATCCTTTACCGAGCGGACTGAATGCAACAAAGCCAATTCCAAGTTCTTCGAGTGTGGGAAATGTCTTAGTTTCAGGCTCCCGCCACCATAAGGAATATTCGCTCTGCAAAGCTGTAACTGGTTGTACTGCATGAGCCCTGCGGATTGTATTGGCCCCGGCTTCGGATAGACCAAAGTATTTCACTTTTCCTTCGCATATTAAATCTTTAACCGTTCCAGCTACATCTTCTATAGGCACCTCCGGATCGACACGGTGCTGATACAGCAAGTCAATAACGTCAACCTTGAGCCGTTTAAGAGAGCCTTCAACCCGTTGCCGGATATTTTCGGGTTTGCTGTTCAGTCCGGCTGGTTGATCATTTACATAATTAAAACCAAATTTTGTAGCCACTGCCACGTTTTGCCTGAATGGCGCAATGGCTTCACCAACAATTTCCTCATTTATGTAAGGGCCATATATCTCGGCCGTATCAAAAAACGTAATCCCCAGTTCATAGGCTCTCCTGATCAATTTAATAGCTTCCTGCTTGTCAGTTGGCGGTCCATATCCAAAACTGAGACCCATACATCCAAGTCCTATTTCTGACACTTCTAATCCACTGTTGCCAAGTTTTCTCGTTTTCATTTTGCCTTTACTTAAAATTCAACTTCTTATATTCAATATCGACTGTAAAATTGCATAATTTCCTGTTTATCCTGTAAAATTCTATACAGAGTATTCGTATTTTTTATTTCCATTACGACGGAGGTGTTCAATATGCTTGCAATGACTTTGCAAATCTGCTTTCTTCATGCAAACTAGTGGAAAGAAGCATGAGTCGGAAAGGTGACTGTTGGGATAACCCGGGAGCGGTAAACTTTTTTAAAACACTCAAATAAAGACGATTATGCTCTTTACATTTTTCTATTTAAACAGCCGTGCCCTGGCTAATACAATCAACGTTATAGAAAATCCAACAGATCAAAATAAGAATAACAACTTTCATTGTGCTGTTTTTTTTTAATGTGCCTGACGGTCCGGCGTAAAGATTAGTAAGTGTTCCCCGACGAGGCACCGGCCATGTTATGCGTTCGTGTTTTAATTTTTTAATTACTTGTTAGTCTTGGTATTAAAAATCCAAGCAGACCCCCTAGAATCAAGGTCATTACAAAAATGGGAATTAAGGATTTGGGTTCTTTCCATCCAATAAGTACTGCACAGGGAGTTAAAACAAGGAAAGCAATCAGGATGCCTTTTAAAATGGGATTCATGTTTAAGTTAATAGTGGCAATAAAAAAGCCAACGATTACCCACATCAAAAATGCTGAGATATTTGCATCCCGAGTCAACTTTTTAATGATCATTGGTGTCACGTCTATAACTCCGGCAGCAATACCTGGAATTATTCCGATAATGATTGTTTTCATGTTTGGGTTTTTATGTGGCTATTATCATTGTGCAGGAATGTTTTACATGACGCATAACGGCCCGGCAATATGGGGAGGTTGTGTTGGTTTGAGAATGGAGGCTGTGACCACAAAAGCTTCTTTGAGGCAGGGTACTGGCACACAACCGTAATGAACAAACCATGACAATTTGTCCCGAGACTTCGGGAAACAACTTACCCATATTGTCCGCGTTAGTGGCTGTTATATTTTCATAGGATCAATTTTTATTCATAGAGATGGGTAGAATCTGGGGGGAATTACATTATGAAATAATAACCCTGCAAATCCCACACTTAATGAAAAGATGTTACCAGAGATAGAATTGTCATTGTGATTGTCTTTTAAATTTAGCGTATGATAACCTCCCTCAAAGACTAATCCGATGTGTGATTTGACAGGGATAATCATACCAAAGCCAAAAAATATATCATATCCTGAAGCATTAGCATAATCAAGACTGATTTCATAACGACGTATTCCTAAGTCAAGAAAAGGGTAAGCTATACTTTGAGCGTTTCCAAACACATAACCCATTTGGGGACCAAAGCCAGTGGAATTAGATTTATAATTTTTTGTTGACTCATTTGAAAATTCAATTCCACCTCCAATAAAGAAATTCTTAAAGATAAAATAATTGATATTTGCTGCTAAGTTTATGATTTTTGCATTATTACCACCGGGATCCACGAAAAGATCACCTCCCTGACTCAAATAACTGCCTAATCCAGAAATGATTTTTGCATTCTTATCGATAGCATACGTTTGTGCTGAAACGGAAATGCAAAGTCCAAAAAAATAGAAGATTAAAAGTAAAGCTTTGTTTCTCATGATATTATAATTTATATAGAATGTTTTTATATTTAAGTTTATGTTTGGTGTACGTATAAATGGCCACTAACTTGTTTTTAGTGATATCAAAAATAATTAAAAAGGTTGAATCAGAGTAGAAAGCGTCATGTATTATCCTTTTCCTTGCTCCTTTTACCTTTTACCTTTTACCTTTTCACTTTCCCCTTCCCCCGGGTATGCTTCCGCCCAGTCAGTCACAGTGAAAAACCCTGCTATCGAAATCTGAAAATTCCAATATTACTGCATCTGACAAAACCACTACCTGAGATTTTCTAAAATAGAAAATAATTAAAAAAACAAATCAATTAATAACATTTATTAAATATAACCATTTCATTATAAAAAAATTATTGAACCTGGCGTAAGCCGCCTCCTGAGTTAAAAAAATCTCCTGAACCATACAAAAACAATAAAGCCCGGCATTTCCTGCCAGGACTTTATTGTAGCGAGAGAGGGGCTTGAACCCTCGCGCTCTAACCACCTGTATGGAAAATACAAAAAAATCCTGCGCTCTATCCACATAGACCTGAGAAACATTCAACTATTTAAGGCCTTACCTTTTCCCGCAATAAGCGATTCAATATATTTCCTGCTTTTCATCCGCTTGATCTGATTCTCCCTTAAAATAGCTTCTGCCCTGCTTGAAAATTCCTCAACATAAACAAGCTCCCATGGCTTCCCCCTCCTGGTATAATTCGTAGCCCCCAAATTGTGCTTAACCAACCTCTCCTGTGGATTCCTGGTATACCCAACATAATACCTGTCAAGTATTGAACTGTAAATTATGTAAACAAAAAAACGCACGAAAAAAGCAGCTAATTACTCTTTATACTTAAATCTCGTAGCGAGAGAGGGGCTTGAACCCTCGACCTTATGATTATGAATCATACGCTCTAACCACCTGAGCTATCTCGCCATAAATATTTTTTCTTATTTCATTGAACTCTCGACCTTCCCGACCTTCAGTCGGGACGCTCTAACCACCTGAGCTATCTCGCCATAAATATTTTTTCT
>Ga0208824_1001548_pt1 | contig 20021 bp, 17 predicted proteins | sample AD_JPNTR3_MetaG_FD_184447 | JGI IMG/M metagenome (GOLD analysis project Ga0208824, IMG submission 184447) | Active sludge microbial communities of municipal wastewater-treating anaerobic digesters from Japan - AD_JPNTR3_MetaG (SPAdes) (version 2) | ecosystem: Engineered > Bioreactor > Anaerobic...
CAGCAACCGCTGCGCCTCTTCGTCAGAAAATCCTGCAAAATCCCTTGCGTGCAGGCGTGGCACGGGCATCCTGCCCGTGTTTCATGGGCGGGACGCCCATGTCACGAGGGGGTTTTGCAAGAGCCTCGGGGGTCAGGAACGACGGCGGAATGTTGTCGGTGGCGGAGAACCAGACACGCTCGCCGTTGGGGCCGGTGGCGTGCACCAGCACCATCTCGTCGGGGATGCGGTCCACCACGAAGGTGCCGCGCGAAGGCGCGTCGCCCGTGTTGTAGAGCGCCAGCTCGTAGTCGAGGGTGCCGCCGGAGGGGATCAGGTCGAGCACGTCGTTCTTATGCACCTTCAGGCTGGGTGCGAAGCGCACAACGGCCGAGGCGACGTCGGAGGCCGGGCCGGGCGAGCAACGCGCCGTGGCCGTGGCCGTCGAAGAGAAGGTAAGCTGCTGGCCGAAGACCAGCCCGCCGCTGACGGAGGCCTTGAGCGTCGCGGGAGCCGTGGCTCCAGGAGCGAGGTTGCCCATCTCGAGCACAAGACGCCCATTCTCGGGGTCGAACTCGACGATCGAGGCCGGTGAGACACTGTCAAAGGAGATGTGCTGGCGCACGCCGTTGACGTTGGCGCTGGGCCAACGGATCTCAAGCAGCACGTCCTCGGCCATGGCGGTACCGCGGTTCATCACGGTCACGGTGTAGGCGAGCTGTCCGGGCTTCTCAAGCACGGAGGGCGCCACCTTGCCAGGAGCGGAGAAGGCCAACTTGGGCTTATCGACTGAGACGCGCGTCGTCTCGTCGTTGGTGGCGCGCAGGGTAGCGGCCATCTTGGTACCACCGGCCAACGGCGTGTAGCCGAACGCGTTGAAGATACCACGGTTAGTGATCAGCTTGTCGATGCAGGGCGTAGGTTCAAGCAGCGTCGGGCTGACCGTCACGTCGAAGTAGCCGACTGCGGAGCGCGGCGCGCCATCGATCCAGCCGGCCGCGCCGGGCTCAGAAAAACGGGAATTAACGGCGGGGATATAGAACGCCACCCATTTGACGTCGGCGGGGTTCGCGGGCAGCTCCGTGCTCCAGAAATCGCCACCATCGACGTCAATATCGGCGGGCGCGTTGGCCGGACCGTAGGCGGGCGGCGCGCTCACGTCGCCGGTGTCCACCGTGGAGTAGAAGATGACCGCGTTGGTCTGGAGCCACGGGTCGGTGAACCACGCGCTCTTGAACGTGGTGCCTGCGGGCACCATGTCGACGAAAATCAGGTCGTTGAGCGCCACCATGCCGGAGTTATGGACGGCCAGGCCGTACGGGAAGGAGGCGCCGGGCTTGACAAAGAGTTCGCGGTCGTCCTCGCCAGCGGTGATACCGAAGTAGGAATCGAGGTTGTCGCCCTTGGCGAAGATGCCGTAGGGCGTCTCGTCCACGGGCCATGAGACCTTAAGGGAACTAGAAATGGGATCGGTATAGATGGAGTCAAGCCACACGGTATTGATATAGCTGCCGATACCGGGCAGCGGCGGCGTGTCGAGCAACCGCACACCGAAGGAACCGGTGAAGGTGGCGCCGGGGGTGAGCGTCGGGTAGTTCGTCCAGACCACCGCCGGGAAGGGCTCGCCGCCGGCCGGCGGCGTGTAGGCGGGTACATAAAAGCCACCTGCGGGCGAGATGTCCACCACCGGGATGTCTGTCCCGCCAAGATTGGGATCGATCTTACCCATGAGGTCGGAGAGAGGTTGTCATAGACAACGACGCCGTACATCGTCTCGCGGCCCTCGCTGACGTAGCTATTGCGGGCCTCAAGGGTGAAGCGGTTGACCGTGCCGGGGAAGGTGTAGTTGCCGGAGGCGAGCGTGTAGATGCCCGCGCCCGTGCGCTTGGTCACGCCGGGGGCGGGAACACTCTTGATCAGCGTATTGACTGTGGCGGATTTCACCGTGTCGGCGTTGGCGGCCGACGCAGTGGCGCTATTGGCGGTCTTGGAATCGTTGAGCGTGCCGTTCTTCGTGCGGACCGCGAACCAGAGCGTGTCGGTCGTGCCCTCGGGCTTGGTGCCGAGGTCCCAGTAGACGCTACGGGCGGGGATCTCCACGCCGTGTACCGTTACCGGCACCGCCGTGTAGGTGCCGCCCTGCGAAGCTTCAACAAAGGAGACATCATCGTTCTGGCCGTGCTCGGCCGGGTAGGTCATCGTGCCGTCAGCCTTGAGCGGCAGTTTATCCCAGACGACGAGGTTCTTGGCCTCAACATAGCTAACCGAATAACGGATGCGGTAGACGATGCGCTGGCCCGCCAGCACCGACTCGGGAGCCGATTTGTCGAGCAGCAACACAGAAACCGGGGTTCAGGAGACCGCAAGGTCAGAGACCATCGGCGACACAACACCTTCATTAAGGGCCACGATGACCGCCAATTCCGGGTGCGCCACGGGATCAATCTCCGCCAGCGATACCTCGCCGTCGTAGTCGACAGGGCCGAGGACGGTCGCGCGGGTGAGCGCATTGATCACGCTAACCCGAACATCGGCAGGAGCCGACCAAGTACCGGAGAGCTTGAGCGTCCCCCAAGCGCCGAAGCTCGGCGGCTTGATGCGCACCGTCTCGTAATTGCCCGAGGTCTGGCCCGCGATCAGCTTGACGACGCCGGAGGCGGAGACGACGGTCGTTCCGGAGGTGGTGCGCACGCCCAGATTGTCATTGTACGTGTCCGTCCATGTGCCAGCATTGTTGTCGATGACCGGCGCGGCTATAGCGGCGCCGCCTAATGACAGAACCGCGGTCAGCGTAGCGAGCAAGCTGAAACCGCGGCAGATGAAACCCTTGGTCATTGCATGCACTATCGTCGTCCCTTTCTAAGCTACCGGGGTACATCCCACCCATACCGCGACCGCACGTCCGCAACAAGCGGGATGGCATTACCACAGCACCTGAAAATTGATACACTCCGGGCGTGCCAGTAAGGTTTACATGAAAACAAAACCTTTTCCGCCCTCGAATGCGACATTTTATAGCCGATTTTACCCCCAGAAGTCAAGTGAAGTCCCGGATTTCCTAAATTTTCACACTCACTCTTGACCAACAACCATCCATGTGTTACGTTTTTACAAATCGTAACACCAGCAACTTCACAGTAAGCCATGCGAGGGTAGATCACATGACACTTCGGAAGCTCAGAAACCCGCTGTTCGCGGTACTCGGTACGGGCCTTTTGTCAGCAACAGCCCAGACGACAACCAACAGTGCGGACGCCGCGCGCGCCCCCGCATCGGAGATTGAGGTTGAAGTGATAGCATCACCTATCACGCAGTTTGAAGAGACCACCCTCGACGGCGCGAACCGCGTGGTCGTGGGGCGCGACCAGCTTGATCGCCTGAGCGCCACCGACCTGCCGACTGCCCTGCGCCAAGTGCCCGGTGTCTCGATCTCGCGCTACAGCCCGGTCGGCGCCTATGGTGGCGCACAGGGCGGATCGGTCTACATCCGCGGAGCGGGCACGGCCCGGCCCGGCGGCGAGGTCCGGATCTATAGCGACGGCGTACCGCGTGAATCCGGCGTCTGGTCGCATCCGTTGATGGATATCGTACCCATTGATTTCGCCGAACGCATCACCGTCGCCAAAAACCCGCAGCCGCAGCATTACGCCGGTACCTTCGGCGCGGTGGATGTCGAGACCCGCAGGCGGCAGACCGAGGGGCACGAAGCCGAATTGTCCGCCGCTTACGGCCGTTTCAACACGCTGATCAGTTCTGCCGCAGCCGGTGGCAAGATCGACCTGTTCGATTATTACGCCGGGGCCGCCTACAAATACTCGGAGGGCGCGCGCAAACATGGCGAGGCCGAACTGCGTAGCGCCTTTGCGCGGGCCGGATGGGATCTCTCCCCACATGACCATCTCTCGTACATCTTCCTGGGCACCGACAACTGGGTGCGTGATCCCGGCCCGAAAGGCGGTCCGAGGCCGCAACGCGACCAGTTCAACACCGAGACCCTGACCCACGCGGTTCGCCTCGAAACCCAACGCGACCGCATCCGCGGATACTCCTTGCTTTACTACGAGGACGGCGAAATCCGCTGGCGCAAGGACCATCTGTCCGACGGCGTCCTGACCTCACCGGCCGGCTTTTCCAACACCGACTGGGACAACTACGGATTCCGTTCGTCGTATGACATTCTGTTCGACCGCCTCACGCTCACCGGATCGCTGGACTCATGGTCCGAAGGCGGCGAGACCTGGAACATCCGTTCATTCGACAACCGGCGGGTCTGGGGCTATAACGGACGTTTCTTCACCACGGCCCCCTACCTCGGTGCACGTTATGATTTTGACGTAGGCCACGACTGGACCCTCACGCCTTCGGTCGGCGCACGCCACTACATCAGCACTGAGTTCGACGACAAAACCGCGCCCTGCGCCGCATTGACCCTCTCCCGCGAAAAGTTGAACATCTTTGTCTCCCACGCACGAGGCGTCCACTACCCCGGCGTTTACATCCGCGGTGTCTCACCCTCCACCTGGCGCACGCTGGAACCCGAAACGCTACACACCACCGAAGCGGGCGTCCAAATGGGAATCGGTGAGCAGGCGGCGTTGCACACCACGTTGTTCCATACCGAGGTCGAAGACCGCATGGACTCAACCTCGGCCGGTTACTTCAACACCGGGGACATGAAGGCACAGGGAGCGGAAGTTTCGCTGCATCTCTATCCGCGCAATGACCTCTCATTTTTCGTGGGCGGCACCTACACCGATCCTGACACCCATCCGGTCTCGCGCATGCCGGAAGTCACCTTCACGGCGGGTAGCTCCTACCGCATCACGCACGCGCTCCGCTGGGATTTGGATGCCCAATACGTTACCACGCAGTACGCCTACAGCATGCGCTCGATCAACCCTGACCTGGAAAAGCTCGATGACTATCTGGCCGTCAACACGCGCCTCTCGCTGGACCTGCGTGCGCTTTGCCCGCTGGACGGCGAATTGTATGTGGCTGTCGAGAATCTGACCAACCGGCATTATGAATATTTTCCGGGCTACCCGATGCCGGGCATCATGTGGTACACTGGCATGAAGGTGAAGTTCTGATGCGGGCGGAGCCCGCAACCCAGTTTAATCTCACACAAAGGCACAAAGGACACAAAGTTTTTTCACAAGAGGCTCTTACAAAACCCCTTGATTGCAGGTGTGGCACGGGCATCTTGCCCGTGTTTCATGGGCGAGACGCCCATGTCACGAGGGATTTTGCAAGCGCCTCACAAATCCTATTCCCTTAGTGGCCTTCGTGCCTTCGTGTGAGGAACAATTTGCTCAATTTCGATGGAAGCTGGAGCCTGAGACCAGAAACCACATGATTCGGCCTAGAGAATATGCCTTTTGCGGCCTGTTCGGTGCGGCGGCGCTGTTGCTACCGACGCTTTTCCATCTGCTACATCTGGGGCATGTCTTCATGCCGATGTATCTGCCGCTGGTGGCGCTGGCTTTTTTTGTGCGCCCCGCTGCATCCGCGTTGACAGCTCTGCTGGTACCGTTGCTCTCCGGCGCGGTCACCGGCATGCCGCCCTTCATGCCGCCGGTCGCCCCGGTGATGGCGCTGGAACTGGCACTGATGGCGCTGATGATCGGCGTGTTGCGCCAAGCGGTGCCGCGCATGCCGGTCTGGTGTCTGCTCGCGCTCGCGTTGGCTGTCGGACGGATTGTGAACGCATCCCTGTTCTATGTCGCCGCGCGCATCTTGGAGTTGCCAGCCGGTTTCGTGGCCGGCATCTCGCTGCTCAGCGGCTGGCCGGGTCTGCTGCTAATGTTGGCGGTCATCCCCGGCCTCGTGCATGCCACCGGTCACGCGCAGTACCATATCCATGACCCCGGAGCCTCCCATGACGAATCCCCTGTGTCCTGATCCGCGACAACCCTTTTTCGACAGTATCGCCGACGCCTGGGACGGCTGGCACGACCTGCCCGCGCTCAACGCGCAACTGGCCGATTTCTTTGAGCACGTCGGCGTGCAACCGGACGAGTCGGTCGTGGATGTCGGCTGCGGCACCGGCAACCTGACGCTCGCCCTGCTCGCGTGGCTCGGCCCGCAAGGTCGAGTGACCGCGCTCGACATCTCGCCGGCCATGTTGGCGCGCGCCGCGCGCAAGACGACCGACGCGCGCGTGACGTGGCACGAGGCACCGGCCGACCGCATACCGCTGCCAAACGGAACATGCGACCGCATCCTCTGCTTTTCCGCCTGGCCTCATTTCGACCGTCTGGACCACGTAGTCGCCGAGTTCAGCCGCGTGCTGTGTCCCGGCGGTCAGGCCCACATCCTGCATCTGATCTCCAAGGAAGAGGTCAACCGCATTCACAGCGAGGCCCATCCCACCGTCCGCGCCGACCGCCTGCCGCCGGTTGACGATGTGGCCGATCTCTTCCGCGCGAACAGCTTTACGGTGATCGAGACCGAAGACAACGCATCGCGTTACCTGCTGAGCGTGCGCAAGGAGCCGAGAGCATGATCGCTTTCAGCGAGGCTTTTGGTGGCGGCAACGGCGCGGCGCGGCGGCTTGCCCCCGCCGTGCGCCTGTTGTGCGGCGCGTGGGTCTTTGTCTGCTGCGCGGTCGTCCCGCTCGATTCGCCGACGGGCATCGCGCTCTTTGTTGTCGCGTGGTTGGCCTGGCTGTTCGGTTGCGCCATGCCGCCGCGACGGCTTGCCCTGTCGCTGGGCTTCGCCATCTGCCTCTTCACGCCACTATTGCTGCTGGCACCTGTTGCGTACTGGAACGGCTCCGCCGCAACGTGGACCGGGGCGTTGCGGGCACCGCTACGTGTCGGTGTGCGCGGCGTGGCGGGCGTCACGATAGGCGTCGGCGCGCTATCGCTGATCCCGCTCTCCGAGTTTGCCGACGCGGTGGCGGCCTTGCCCTTGCCGCGCGCCGTAACCAGCCTGCTGGTGCAGATCGTGCATCAGGCCGCGTTGCTGACCGACGAAACGCGACGCATGGCCGATGCCCTGCGGGTGCGCGGCGTAGCCTCAGCGCGACTCGCCGTTCGGCTGCGCGTGGTGACAACGTTCCCGGCCAGTTGGTTGACGCGGCTGGCGCTGCGTGCCGCGCGCGCAGGCGATGCGATGGAGGTGCGCGGTTTTGACGGCCTGCCGCCGAGTGTGCCGCCCCTGACTTTTTCCCGTTCCGACTGGCTGGCACTGACCGCTACCACCCTGCTCGCCGTGGGTGCGCTTGTGCTGCGCTGGAGGGGGTTCGCATGAGCGCGGCACTCGCCATCCATGATCTGCGTGTCGCCTATCGTGCGGGCGACCCCGAAGTTCTGCGCGGCATCTCCCTGACGCTCGAACCCGGCGAACACTGCGCCCTGCTGGGGCTCAACGGCTCGGGCAAGACCACGTTGCTGCGTGCGGTCGCGGGGTTGCAGCCCTTCAATGGAACGATCACGGTCTGCGGCATCGCGCTCCAGCGCGAGACGGTGCGCGACGTGCGCGACCGGATCGGATTTCTCTTCAGCACGCCCGATGACCAGCTCCTGTTTCCGCAGGTGCTGACCGACGTGTCGTTTGCTCTGGAACGAGCCGGTCGCCCGCAGGCGGAAGCGCGCGAAGCGGCACTTCAGACGTTAGAGGCGCTGGGAATTGCGGCCTACGCCGAGCGCGCGCCGCACACGCTGTCGCAAGGCCAACGCCAGCGGGTGGCGTTGGCGGGAGCACTGGTTGCGCAACCGCCGCTGCTGTTGCTGGACGAACCCACCGCCTCGCTGGATCCGGTCGGACGCGATGAACTCGCACAGGTGCTGACGCGTCAACCGGCGGCGCTGCTGCTCGCCACGCACGACCTCGCCTTCGCGCGGCAGGTCGCCCGGCGCTTCATCATGCTTGAAGACGGAAAGATCACCGCTGACACCGACGCCCCCGCGCACATCGAAGCGGCCTTCGCGCGGGAACGAAGAGTTTTTTGATTTTAACGTAGAGGTGCAGAGACGCAGAATTTTTTGCGGGGGCTGCCGGGACTGCGGGTACTGTGGGCGGCGTTCACGCCGCCGGTCAAGCAGACGCTTGACCCTCCCGGCGCTTCGCGAGCCTGACGGAAGTATCTGGAGTGCGGCGGCAAGCGGTATTCCGCGCGACGCCGCTTTTTGGGCAGGAGTGCAGCGGAGGGCGGCGCGTAAAAGCGGTGCCGCGACCCGCGCACAGCGCGGCTCTCTTACTTCCGCCCTGCCCGCTATTCACTATTCACTTCTTTTGTCATTTTGAAGTTTTAACTTGCGCATGAAATCCAAACTCTCTTCAGTTGATTGACACTCCTTGAAAAGAATGAGCATCGCGCAGTCAACATCTGCCAAGCTATGTTCGACTTTTGCCGCCTGATTAAAGAACGGCACGGGGTCTTTCGGCTGAGAGCTAAAGGCTCCCGCCAGCACCTTCATCCCTTTGTATTCTGTTGCTAGGTGGATTGTAGCCTTATACTCCCCTTTTGCCTGCCCACCCGTAAAAACGAATTTCTCAAAAATCGGCTCCGCCTTGAAATCGTGCAACGCATCGCCAGCCACTAAAGCATATCCATGCTGGCCGTTTCTTTGCCCCCATACAAGCTCAAATGTCGCATCCTTCAGAGGCGAGAGATGCCCATTGCTCAAGCATTCAAATTTGACGAACTGCCCTTTTTCGATGCGTGCAAGCGCATAGACATGGATGACCTTCCGCTTGACCGCTGTTAACGTGGTTCCCGCTGACCTTAACCCCAAAAACGCTCTTACTCCCCGATCTGGACCAGCCATCGTTGACGCGGCAAAAAAGAGTGCGATAAGTACAAGTGTCTTCATTTTTTCTCCTTGAAGGCACTGGGATCGACTTTGGGGGGCGAAGCTCTTGGGTGCCCCCAATTCGGCTCGCCTTTTCTCAAAATGGGGTTGCCGTCCGCGTCTCTTGGCTGAAGAACCGAAAAATCCTGAGGCAACCTGTACTGCCAGTTGAACAGGCCATAAACAACCTTGAACGAGAACCCAGCATCTTGGTGTCCAGTAAGAGGAACAAAGTTACCGTTGGAGTCCTTCTTCAAATAAGCCAAATAGCCCGTCCTCCGTTTTTCTGGAAGGCAAAGCTCTTCATAGAAGGGCGCGGGCAGAATGCCGTTGAACCCTGGACGGCCACCTGGATCTTGGACAAAGGTTATCGAAATCATATTGGTGTTCAAGTCACCTTTGAAACATGAGCGCACGTAACAGTTGGCGGTAAAAACCGAATACTCGCCACCATTGTGTAACCTGACAAATTCAGCAGGAATATCGGTCAGTTCAACAATGTTTGAGACGCTCAAGAGAAGGATGTAATCGGACTGCTTCTGAAAGTCGTCGTAGGTCAGTCGCATGTCAACCGGTCTCGCCTTTAGAGACAGGACTAGCAACACAAAACACATGATCGTTATCTTACACGTCTTCATACTCATTGCTCCAACGCACAGCGTTATCGAGTCCGCCTCGCGAAGGCGGGCAGTCCCGAATGATGTGGTCATGTTAGTTGCTCGGGCCATATAGGGTCAAGCGTACATTGTGGTCGGAAAGATTTGCCGAAAGGATCTGACCTAAAACGCGCGGTTACTTGGGGGTTCGGACATTGCACTTCGATGTTCGATGTTGGGCGTTCTGCGTTCAGCGTTCGAAGTGGCGGCGAGACCGCCGCCGGTCAAGCAGACGCTTGACCCTCCCGGCGCTTCGCTAGCCTGACGGAAGGTTCTGGAGTGCGGCGGCAAGCGGTATTCCGCGCGACACCGCTTTTTGAGCAGGAGTGCAGCAACAGGGCGACGCGCAAAAGCGGTACCACCCTTACATCTTACCTATTACCTCTTACTTCCGCCCTGCCCTCTATTCATCTTGTTGTCACGAGCGTGTTAAGAATACCGGTATCGCTCAAAGAACTGGTCAGCCACAACGCCGCGAAACCCGTTGTAAATAACAGCCACGTTGTTCCAAACACGAGCAAAATGATCGTAGACAGGTTTAGTCCGTACGACAACACCGCCCGCGACGGATTGGCGGGGTCATATCGAACGAGTACGGTTTTGGCCGCCGCAAGCCTATCCGCTATTTCTTGATGCATCGATCTCTGGCCACTGCCAGCATAACCAAATGCGATTCGATCACCCGTATGCTGCTTGCCGGCAACCGTATAGTTGTACCGCACGTCTACCCTGTAAGTTGGTCCCCCTTCCGAGTCGCTTGATTCAGTGACCATACAGGTTTCGATGTGCCCTTTAGTCGTCGGCCATGTCTTCGCCTTGTTGGACAGGACCAGGCTGCGTATGCCGTAGCCGAGGATGCCGAACCCAACGACGAAGAACAACGATATGAACAGCGTGAAACCGATTGTAGGCATGACCTTCATCTTTCTCCTGCCAACGTTATAGTGTCATCGAACCCGCCCCGCGAAAGTGGGCAACCTTCAAATGAAGTCGATACAACTTGCAAGTTGACCAAAGCCAATAAACAACCAAAAAAGGCATAAAGGGACGTAGAGCGCGATGCAGGCAACCGTGACCCATTTGTTTGTGATGCAAAAGGGAACAATGCCTGAAATCAACAAAATCAGAGTATAAACCGCAATCAGATGTTTTGTTCTGCGTTTCATTTTTGTTGGCGCACTATTGCATTTCATGAGAGGAGGGCGAAAGCCTTAGCAAAGACTTGATCGGCATCGCAAAGGACGACATCCCCACGATCCATCTCCGCACAACGCCGACACACCTCCTGCTTCCATTTCTCAGGAAGCGAGGGAGAATCAAGCGCATCAAGGCTTTCAATCAACTTTTCTGCAACAAATGCTCTCAAAGGCGTCGGCAACTCGAGGGCATCCATGATAACCTGCTCGGCTGTAATGCTCATGTATTGATCTTGCTCCTTTCCCGAGTTAACTCTGGAAGCAACGTAGCATAGTTGGGAAAGGGGGCGCAATGAAACTTCCAAAAATCTGGCGAAACAGAGCTGTTTCCCTTTCGTATTTTTGGTGTTTTTCGTGGTTAAAAATCTCCTATTACCAAAAAAAGCGGCGGGCAGACTTGACATCCACCGCACCGCTCTTTTGACCGGAGTCAGGTACCGGAACAACTCCTTGCCTATAACTTGGAGCGTTAAACGTTTTTTAACTCAGAACGCTGAACGTTGAACTCTGAACTCTGAATTCAAAAACTCCTAAATCCTAACTCCTCCCTCCTAACTCGCATCAGGGCTTGCCGTACACTTCAATCTCAGTGTAGTGGTTCATCTCGTTCGAGGTGTTACCCTTGCTGTAGAAGCGGACGTAACGGCCCTTCACGCCGCTGATGGCGAAAGGACGGCCCTCGTTGGTCTCGATGTACTCTTTCTCTTTGCCCTCGCCCAACTTTGAGGAGTTGTCGTGGTCGTTGTTGAAGACCGTGACGACGCCGTCAATGAAGTCCGGATCATTGGAAATCTGGCAGATCACGTCACGATAGACGCGCGCTTCGCCGTGGTAGTGCCATACGCACGCGGCATAGATTTCCTTCTCCTTCTCCAGATCGACCTGCACCCACTGCGTGCCGGGGCCAAGCTCGACATACGTCGCGGCATCGTGCTCTTTGTCGCCATCGGTGATGAACGACAACTCGCCGATGATCGGCTCCGGATCGCTCGACGTGACCTTGCAGTCCCGCGAGAGCACCTTGTCAGCACCTGCCGGAACACTGATCGGGGGCCGCGGCCTGCCGCCGCGAGCCGGCTCGAGGTTCGGCGAGCGGATGTCTTTGGGCGTACCCGTGAACTGCGGTTTCGGCAGTTCGATCTTCAACTGTACCCTAGCGCCGTCCTGCGCACCCGCCACCACGGCAAGGCCCATCACAACGGCTGCCACTATCATTCCAGTGTGTTTCATATGTCCTCCTCCTTCTCTCTTCTGTTCATACCCGTCCAACCTGTCGGCCTTATCCGACCCGTCAGACCCTAAAAGCGTTCACTTCATTAAACGGCGGGAAAGGCACCATATTGCCTCACCGGACTTCTCACCCGATCCATCCACGCGGGCTGCGCCCGCGCCACCAAAGCACCGCATCCTTCCAACGCCGCGCACGCAGCGCAAATCTCTCTCCATCCCAGTCCGAGGTAGGCGGTCGAAAGCGCATCCGACACCGCCGCCGTCGGGGCGTACGACCATGCGGCAGGATGCCGCGATGCCGCGACACCGCGACGCACATCCACAACGTGCGCGCCTTTCACATCGAAGCCCGACCCGCTGATCGCGCCGCCGCTGAGCCGCACATGGTGCAGCCCAGCGCGCTCGCGCCAATCGCCGCCTACGCTTACCGGCCAGCCCGGCTGACCGTCGCCCATCGTCCCGCGCGCGATCACAGTACTGGTGCCGCTGTGCATCAGGAAGTCGGTAAAATCCCAATCCTCCGTCAACATGCGGCATGCCACGTCCAGCGCGTAACCCTTACCAATAGCTCCGAAATCCAGTTCCAACGGCGAAGCGCGTCCCATGCGGTCGGGCTGCACCGCGATCAACAAATTTTCGGTGTCAATGACCAAGCGGTTCATGCCGCACGCAGCCAAGGCGCTTTCGCGCTCTTGCGGCGTCAACGCACGCCAGCGGTGCTTGACCTCGCGCAGAGCGTCCATCACTGGACCGACCGTCACGTCAAACGCGCCTTGTGTGGCCGCGCAAACGCGCGTAGCGGTCAGCAGCAGATCCATTAACTCTGGCGCCACGCGAAAGGTCTCGCCCGGTTTCAGGCGGCTGATCAGCGCCACCTCGCTCACGTCGAGGAAGCGACTGATCAGCTCCTCCAGACCGTCCACCTTTTTGAACACTGCATAAGCCGCGCTTTGGGCGAGCTGCCGATCTTCTGTCGCGATCAACAGCTCGAACACCGTCGACATGGCCTGATGTTCAAACCTGTGGACCTGAGATGTCATAGAACAAGTGCTGCGCTACTCCTTGCGCCCGCCGGTGAGCAGCATCCAGACCGCAGTGGCCAAGAACGCCATCGTCACGAAGCGGTGGCACCAGAGCATCAGCCACTGCCAGCCCTCGCCGAACCAGGTCATCATCGGCGCCACCGCAGTGAAGACCACGCCGACACCCAGCAGCATGGCGATCATCCAGAGCGTGTTACGCTTGGGATTCGCAATGCGACGCCCGCCGCGCAGCCAGATCAGCACCAACAAGCAGGCCGCGAAGAGTCCACCGCCCACCATGTGGAAGACCAAGATGTAGCCGGTCATCAGATGGAAGCCCCAGCCCAGCAATCCGGAGAGACACAGGTAAACGCTGGCGAGTGCCAGAGTAATCGCCGTGCCGCGGTCGATCATCACCATCAGCCGTTCGGACGGCTTGCCGTACGGGATGCCGCCCTTGTCGAGCACCGCCGGCACCGCCGCTGCCGCAAAGGCCACCGTGACCAACATCAAGATCACAAAGACCGTCCAGAGGAAGGCCTTGAAGAACGGACGCATCAGGAAGGTGGTGCCGAAGACCTTGTTGTAGCTGCCGCTGAGGCCCATGAAATCGTGCTGCATCTTGACCAGCTGACGTGCGGTCAGCAGAGGACCCGTCGACGTGACCTTGGCGAAGAAAAACGTGGAGCCCACCGTATGGCAGTCGTTGCATTTAGATGGCCGCGCACCGCGAGCCATACGTGCGGGGCGCACGTCATGCCCCACCGCCCAAGAGACCGGTTCTGCGACTTTCGCGACCTTGGCGCTCAGGCTGCCATCGGACTTCAACTCCCAGACTTGGCCGTGCGCGACGTAAACCGCGCGGGCGTGCCCAGCCTCGGCGAGCCGCTTAAGCACGGCGGCAACCATCGTCTCGGTGATTGAGCACGTGCTGTCGCCCAACTCTTTGACATTCTTGGTGGCGTAGTCAGAAACCAGCGCGGTAAAGGCACCGTCTTTGTACCAGCCGACGACTGCGGCATCGACCTTGGCCGGCGCGTTGGTGCTGATCATAGCATCGTCATCGCCCCCGCGGAAGAACAGCTTATCGCCATAGACCACCGCGCCGAAACCATTGGTCACAGCCATCGGCGCGGCGTCGAGCGTCTGTAAGAGATTCCCCAGCAGTTTCGCACTGTTCTGGTGTGCACTGAACTGCTCATCACTCATCTTCTCGGTATCGGCGTTTGGATCAAAGGGCGGGATGACAGCGATCAAGTTCGTAGCGGTCTGATAGTAAAACCCGTCCGCCTGCGTCGTGTCGCCGGTCGGCTCGGCATAGCCGTCCAGATGTCTCTTAAAGAGCTTGCCGTCAATCGCCAGCACCGGGATTCCCGGAATACTGGGGTCGGTCGCTAGTGCTCCCAGAACCAACCCGACCTGCTCGCGCACATCCAGCAGGTCCGTGCAAGTCTCCGTCACGGTTTCGGGACGGAGTGGCGAGATCGATGCAGCGTCGTTTTCAGCGCGGACACCCCAGAAAGCCGGCCAGACCATACGGCGCGGCTCAATCTTGCCCGCCTCGTTGCGCACGAAGACCGGCTCCAGAATGAACGGCTGCGGCGTAGCCCAGCGGGCGCGCCCGTAGACGCCCATGCGGTTGGCGCGCGAGGTGCGCACTTCCGCCAGCGCCCCATCTTCGGTCACGCCGGAGTGACAAGTCGTGCAACTCAGGTTCCTGAAGTGACTGACCGGAATGCCGACATGCTGCGGCGCGGGAGCGCCATGGCGGCCGGCGCGCGCAACATCCGAACCCACGTGGCAGCCCACGCAGCTCGCGCTGGCGCGGGTCTTATCCATCTTGCCGGTGGTGTCGCCTTCGTAGCCGCGTGCAATGGCGTGGTTTTCGCCATTGCTGTGACAGTCGGCGCAACTCATACCAGCGCGCAGATGCACGTCGCCGTCGATGTCTTTGTGCGGCATGCCGACCTGCGATGTCGAGTGGCAACTCAAGCAGTTTTCATTACGCGGCGTACCGACCTGCAACACGGTGCGGTTCTTGGCATCGAAATGCCGCATGTCATAGACCACGTGCGGCGGCACGGCAAAGACCGAGTCGTCCCGGTTCAGGCCGCGCAACACCCCCCAATAGTCAGCCACACGCGAGCCCATGCCGCGGATATCGCCCAGTCCGAGAGCACCGGTGGCGGCCCAGCGGAAGTTCTGGCGCAGGATCAGGCGCACCCACTCGCTGTGATCGTATTCCGCGCTCTGGCTGTGGCAGGCGAAGCAGTTGATCTCGACCGGTCCCGACACGTCCCAGCGGGCGCGCGGCCCACCTTCAGCGTAAAGATCCTTGGGATCGGCACGATCACCACCCGGCATGTGACGCCCGAAGGCATAGACCCACTCCCAGTCGGTCATACCGAGTTGACCGGGCGTATGCGTGCCCTGCCAATCGCGCAGGCTCATCGGAATCTGCGACCCGCTGAGCGAATCGACCAGAAACCACGGCTCACCGCGACGGCCATGCGCCGCGTTCGTGCAGGACATGTTGAAATGCCAGCCAGACGCGATGGTGTCGTAATCATGGCACTGACCGCAGGTTTGACGCGTACTCAGCGGCAGGGCGTTAGGTGCGTTGGGCACGATTACATCGCCGAACTCGTCATTCAGGGTGAGACGGTGTACCGGCGTGTTACGCCCGCCGTCCCAATGCGACTCGACCTTCGCGAACGCCGGAACGACCGCGCAGGCCAGTGCTATAGAGAGAAGCTTTTTCATTCGATGACTTCCTATCCGTCCGACCTGTCAAACCGGTGGAGACCTGTCGGACCTGTCCGCTGCTTAAACTTTGAAATCTTCCGGCTTGAAGGTAATGGTCTTACCTTCAGCAACCGAACGGTTGGCCGCCAACACCGCCACCGCCGACTCGTAGGCCAACTCGACCGGGCAGGTCAGCAGCTCAGGCTTGTTGCGGCGCACGGCAAGGAAGAAGTTTTCCAAGTGCGGCATGTGCGCCGGCTTGAGCAGGTCGACCGGCAACGGCCAGCCATCGGCCTCGGCGGTCACGCGCACGTCGAGCGCCGCGTTGGAGGTAACGGTCGCGGCGACCGGCTTCCTGACCGGCAGCACCAGCCCCTTCTTGGCGAACTGCTCCCAGTCCGGCACGCCATCGCGCACTTCACGCTGCACCGCGTTACCGCGGGCCGCGATCTCAGAGATGGTGAGCGAGCCATTCTCGCCCATGAACTGCTCGTAAAAGCCGCCGCGGCTGGAGGTCGTCAGCACCTGATAGTAGGCGCGGTTGATCACGCCCTCCTTGGTCTTAAACTCGTAGATCGCCATCACGTTGTCGTTCATCTGGCGGTTGTAGTAGTCATTGCCGCCGATTGCGGTGACTGTGATCGGCACGCAGTCCCAGACCCAGAAGAAGAGGTCGATCTGGTGCGAGCCGAGGTCGACCATCGGACCGCCGCCGTATTTATCGAACCAGCGCCAGTTAAGGAACTGCTCCATGTTCTCGTAGCCGTACTTCTGGAGCGTTTCCGTCGGGATGTTAAGGCGGTCGCGCACCGTCAGGAAAGGCGCGACCGAACGGTTCCACTGGCCGTAGGCGTGGGTCACACGGCCCAGCATATTGGCCTCACGGATCACACGGTTGATGGCATGGATGTAGCGCGGGTTGGAGCGGCGCTGGTGACCGATCTGGAAGATCTTGCCGGTGCGGCGCTGGCCCAAGACCATCTCCTTGGCCTTCTCCAGACGGTTGGACATCTCCTTCTCGCAATAGACGTGCTTGCCCTTTTCCATGCAGTAGACGCTGTGTTCCGCGTGCATCCAGTCCGGGGTCGCAACGATCACGCAATCAATGTTTTTGTCCTCTTTATCGAGCATCTCGCGATAATCTTCGTAGACGTTGACCTCGTGACCCAGCGCACGCATACGGCCACGCGCCATTTTGCGGCGGTAGTCCCAAATATCACAGACCGCCTTGAAGCGCACGCCGGGGATCTTCATCGCGGCGTCCGCCAAAATCTCACCCTCAGCGCCGTAGCCGATCACGGCCGCATTGACCTGATCATCATCGGGGCCAATGGTTTTCGCCTCTTGGCTCAGGATGTTGAAGGTCGGCAACACGGCGGCGGCAGCGGCCGTCGACTTGAGAAATGTCCTCCGGTTGAATGTCATCGTATCCATCGTCTTCTCCTTGTGATCGTTGAACGACTACGCCCGGGCATCCATGCCCCCCTAAAGCATTTATCTGCCGTCCTTCTCCGATTCGTGACCTAATTTAAGCAAAAAAAGGGCGGTTCGTCATGTCCACCATTCGGTTCTTTTTGCTGCCGCGCTTGACCTCGCACAGCCATTCCCTATAAAATGCCGCCACGAACGAGGAGGATTTGCTGTTATGAGAAACAACCGTTACACACGTCGCCGTTTTCTGGCCAGTTCCGCATCCATGTTGGCCGCATCGGCCCTGACCCCGGCTTGCGCCACACTAGGGAAGCGGCGCAGTGCCACTGACCGCGTTACGTTGGGCAAGACCGGCATCAAGATGAGCCGACTCGGCATCGGGCTCGGCAGCAATGGCGGCAACGTGCAGCGCAATCTCGGCCAGGAGGGGTTCAACCGCCTCGTGCGCGACGCCTACGAACGCGGCGTCCGCTATCTGGACTGCGCACAGTCATACCGGACTTTCGAGTGGCTCGCCGGCGCGATCAAAGACCTGCCGCGCGACCAGCTCTTCATCATGTCTAAAATCGGTGGTAACCCTGAGAAACCGGATGAAGTGATCGACCGCCACCTGAAGACTTTCCAGACCGACTATATCGACTGCGTGCTGCTGCACTGCGCCGTCACGCCGACCTGGCCGCAGGAACGCGCCCGGCTGATGGAGGCGATCGACAAGGCACAGGCACAAGGTAAAATCCGCGCCAAGGGCATCTCCTGCCACTCGCTTCCGGCGTTGCGCGTCGCGGCGGCGTCGGACTGGGTGGAGGTCAATCTGGTGCGTGTCAACCCCCAGGCCGTGAATACGGACAGCGAAGTGATGAAGTGGAACGCGCCTGGCACGACGATCGAGCCGGTGGTGGAACAGATCAAAATCATGCACCAGAATGGCCACGGCGTCATCGGCATGAAACTGATCGGTGAAGGCGCCTTCACCGACCCCGAAGATCGCGAGAAGGCAATACGGTTTGCCATGTCGATGCCGGAGATTGATGCCGCCACAATCGGCTTCAAGAACGCAGCCGAAATCGACGAAGCCATCGAACGCATGAACCGCGCTCTGGCGTAAGCCGGGAGAAGTTAATTAGTGCATTAGTTTGTTTGGCATGGCTCCGCTGTTTATTTAACGCAGAGGCGCAGAGGCGCAGAGTTTTTTTGAGAGTAAAAGCACTGCTCGGCTGTTTCACGCAAAGGCGCGAAGACGCGAAGGTTGGAGGACGAGCGTCTGCTCGTCCGCGGGCAAGCAGACGCTTGCCCCTCCCAGCGCTTCGCAAGCCTGATGACAAGGGTTGGAGGACGGCATCTGGGTGACGCGCAAAAATGGAAACCTTGGCCTTTGTGTGAGATTGAATTGGGTTGCGGACTGCGCCCTCCGCGAGAAAACCTATTACCTCTCACTTATTACCTATTACTTCTCTCGGCTCCACTATTCGCTATTCGTTATTAGTTATTCGTTTCCAACCAAGTGTCGCCGACGCCGATGCTGACATCGAGCGGTACGCCGATGTCGAGCACGGTGGTCATAGCCTGCTTGACCAAATCGCGCACGGTATCGACCTCCGCTCTAGGTACATCGAAGAGCAGTTCGTCATGAATCTGCAACACCATGCGCGTGGCCAGGCGGCGTTCGCTCAACTCGCGGTGAACGCGCACCATCGCCAGCTTGATCAGATCCGCCGCCGTCCCCTGCACCGGTGTATTGATGGCGTTGCGTTCGGCTGACTGGCGCGAGGTGGCGTTGCGCGAGTTGATGTCGCGCAGGAAGCGGCGACGCCCCAGCAGAGTTTGCGTGTAACCCTTTTCGCGGGCGTCGGCAATGGCGCGCTCCATGTAGGTCTTGACGCCGGGATACTGTTCGAAGTAGGTGTCGATCAGATCCGCCGCCTGCTTGCGCGGTACGTTCAGGCGCTGGCTCAAGCCGAAGGCGGAGATGCCGTAGATGATGCCGAAGTTTACCATCTTGCAGGTCGAGCGCATCTCGGGCGTGACGAACCCCGGCAGAACGCCGTACACGCGCGTCGCGGTCTCGGTGTGGATGTCCGCTCCACGCTGGAAGGCTTCGATCATCCCTTCATCGCGGCTGAGCGCCGCCATCACCCGTAACTCAATCTGCGAGTAGTCGGCCGAGAGCAGCACATGCCCCTCGTCACGCGCCACGAAGGCGTTGCGGATGCGCTGGCCGCGCTCGGTCCGGACCGGGATGTTCTGCAGGTTCGGATCGGATGATGAGAGCCGACCGGTTTCCGTCAGAGCCTGCGAAAAGGAGGTATGCACGCGGCCAGTGGCGGGATCAATGCAGGCCGGCAGCTTGTCCACGTAGGTGGATTTGAGTTTGCTGCACGCGCGGTATTCGAGAATCTGCGGGATGATCGGGTGCCGGTCTTGCAGTTTGACCAGCACGTCTTCGCTGGTGGCGTATTGGCCGGAGGGCGTGCGCGCCGCATTGGGGTCGAGCTTCAGGTGATCGAAGAGTACCTCGCCCAACTGCTTGGGCGAAGCGGGATTGAAGTTGCCGCCGCCCAAGTCGCGGATGCTGATTTCGAACTGGAGCAGTTCGCGATCCAACTCGCGGCCGTAGTCTTGCAGTTCCTCGGCGTTGATGCGCACGCCCTCGTTCTCCATATCCACCAGCACGGGGATCAACGGCTCCTCGCACTCGGTCAGCGCGCGCATGCAGCCGGCTTCCTGCGCTTCGCGGCGCAACAGCCGATCAAGCTGCAACGTGACGTCCGCATCTTCGGCGGCGTAGTCGCAGATTTCCTCGGGCTGCAGTTCGCCCATGTTGCCCTGCTCGACGCCCTTCTTCTTCTCGCCGATCAGCGTCGTGATGGGGATGGTCGTGTAGTGCAGATATTGGCGCGCCAGATAGTCCATACCGTGGCGTTCGGAGGCGTCCAGCACGTAGTGGGCGAGCATGCTGTCATGCAG
>Ga0208824_1001549_pt1 | contig 20019 bp, 35 predicted proteins | sample AD_JPNTR3_MetaG_FD_184447 | JGI IMG/M metagenome (GOLD analysis project Ga0208824, IMG submission 184447) | Active sludge microbial communities of municipal wastewater-treating anaerobic digesters from Japan - AD_JPNTR3_MetaG (SPAdes) (version 2) | ecosystem: Engineered > Bioreactor > Anaerobic...
TCGTTGTAAATTTTGTTTAATTCAATCATATTTTTAAATTTTTCAAATTTATTTTTTTTTTTGCCACCGCATAAATTTAATATTAATGGTTAGACAATAAACATAACAAAATAATAGTTATGGCAAATATAAGAATAAAAAAGATTATCTCCAAATAATTTTATTTCTATACTGATGATAGTTTGTCAAAATCCAATCAACCACATTTTCAATATAATCATATTCGTAATAAAATTTATTTGGATTATTTTTATCACAAACACCGAATTTTTTATTTTGTCCTTTAATTATTGGTATGATATTTTTAGCGGTATTTCCATAAAAAATTACTTGTTCTTCTTCATCACCATAATGCCAAACTTTTAAACCAGATGCATTAAAAATGACGGCATATTCACCATAATAAAATAAATCACAAAAACTATCACTGTAACAAAATTGTGTATAATCATTAATATCATATGCGAAATTATATCCACCGAATATTTTATCAACCTCATATAAATGGCAAGTTAATCCCAATTTAGTGTGATCACTAACACCATAAAGAAATCCATATCTTGCAATTTCAATTGGAAAATTTGTGAAATGTATTAACCAACCATTTTTTATGAATTTAGGTGACGAGAAAAAAACCCAAGCAGGATAATCACTTGGTGGAATATCTAATTCAAAATGAACTGTTTTTTTATAAAGATAAGTTGCAAAAGAGTCAAACACATCAGGTTCATGATATCTAAGCCAATCGATAAATTCTTGATAATTATTGATTATATTTTCTTTTTTATGTTGTGGTGAATCGAAAAAAGAATCGGGGATATTAATATTTATTGAATTTTTGATGGAAAAGATATCGTAATTGTTTGGAAACATATAAGGTAGTGTTTCTTTTTTTTCTTCGATAGTTAGATTAAGATATTTTCTTAAAGTAACCATTTCTCGATTAAAATATTCTTTAATTATATTAGATTTAGTTTTAATATTATTATCCATAGTTTAATATTTTATTTTATAAATAAATACTAAATTAAATAATATAATAATAATCGAGAATGTTTAAATGTATATATTATTTTTTATTTAAAAATTGTTAGAAACATACAAATACAAAATCCATATAATATAAATTTACATTAAAACGCATTGCATTTTGCTTCTGGATTTTTTTTACCGAAGCCATATTTACATTCATCGCAACTTATTTTAGTATTATATCCGCATTCAAATTCAATTCCTGAATAATAAGTAAAATATCCTAAACATTTTGGATGTTTATTGAATGTTTTTTTGGATTTATATTTTACTATTTTAAATTTCATATAATCGTATCAATTTGCTTTATAATCTCATTAAGATAATTATCGTTATTACTACTTTTGCAATCGATAGGATAGTCATTTTTATTTTTTTTATATCGTAACCAATTATTATATACGTAATTAGATTATTTTATCGACCAATTTATATTTAAGACAAACATCAGCATCCCACCAAATGTCGTGTTTTAGGATTTTATCAATTTCATTTGTTGGTACTTCTGAATATTCAGAATAGATTTTTTTAATTAAATTCATAAATGTATCGCAATTTTTCATATCATCAACCAACTCATTATATTTACCGTATAATTGTGATGATATTTGATGGATTAGAATAAATGAATTTTTTGTTATTAAACGTTTAGTACCAACAATTGATAATAATGTTGCAGCACTTGCACAACCACCTTCAATAATTGTAATAATATCAACACTATCTTTTAATGTTTGAATAGTGTCCATTGATGAAATTGCTGAAATTAAAGAACCGCCATAACTATTAATGTGCAAATATATTTTAGGTTTGTTATAACTAAATTCGTTTTTATTGAAACCATATTTATGTGAAATTTGTAATAATTCTTCTGTGGTATCTAACAATAATTTATTTAAATCCAAACAAGATTTTTTTTCCACATTAGAATAGAAATAAATGTGATTATTATTTGATTTTACAATCGATGGGTTTTCTTGATTATTATCTGAATTTTCTATGGATTCATTTATAGCCCATCCATCAATTTGATTGTTAAAAAAGTTAGGTGCTTTCATTATAATTATATTTTAGTTATTAGTGAATTTAAGTTATAGATTTGAAATAATGTTGTCAAAATTGATCACTTTAAATGGACTTATTATTCTTCATATATTTTAATTGGTGTATATATGGTAATATATTAATATATGCAAATATAATTTGCAATATTGCATTTACTATAACTGCAATAATTGATAAATAATGTTTAGACATAAACATCATTGGAAATATTATTAATAGTATTGCGAAGAATACTCTAATAACAATTAGAAATTTTGTAAATTTTTTTAAATTCATAATACATTAATTATTTGTTTTGAACACACAAGTTATACCTTGTGAATATTTATTAATTTCATCATTTTATTTTGTGTACTGTTGTGTATACCGTTCAAATGCATATCAGATACACCTGGAACTGGTACTATGGGTTCTGTGGAACTGTTGTGTATACCGTTCAAATGCATATCAGATACACCTGAAGCATTATTAGAACAAGCAAACTACTTGTTGTGTATACCGTTCAAATGCATATCAGATACACCATAGGTATATACTGTTATCTGATAGTACTTGTTGTGTATACCGTTCAAATGCATATCAGATACACCTTTCACCCTATATTTTATTGTTTCTAACTCGTTGTGTATACCGTTCAAATGCATATCAGATACACCATTCTTATTGGTGTCCCTAACTGTATCTTCGTTGTGTATACCGTTCAAATGCATATCAGATACACCGCTATTTATTTTTCCTTTTCTTCTCAATTAGTTGTGTATACCGTTCAAATGCATATCAGATACACCATACCACAATATAAAGTATTGTAATAGTGATTGTTGCATTTAGATTTAAATCAAAAAAAGAACGATATTTAGTGAGTGTACTAATGCTATTAAGTGATTTTTTTATTACAATTATATTATAGCAGACCTCACTTTAGGGGTGCACAACCACCCTCACATCCCAATAAAATATCAAATCGGGATGCCATTCAAAATATCAAAGAACCTTAAATTCAAATAAGAACATTTAACACAACAAATATAATAATAATATTAAAAATAAACAACTTTTTTAAAAATTATTTTGATTTTGCAATATTTAAAGCAGCATTATAATCAGCATGAATTTCTTTACCATAATTATGGCAATCAGGATTAATACATTTAAAAATATCACGGTCATTTCTATAACCAATATCGCCACAAACAGAACATTTTCGAGATGTATATGCAGGATTTACTTTTTTAAAAACAATACCATATTTTTTTGCTTTGTATTCTATTTTATTTAATAAATCGTAATATGCCCAATTTCTCAACACCCTATTATCTTTCGCTTCACGAGTAATTAATGATAAATCTTCAACATTAATTTGACCACATCCCCAATTAATTGCACATTTTATTATTTCTGAACTAACTTTATGGTTAAAAGTACTTCTAAATCTACTTTCATAATCTTTAATATTATTTACTTTTTGTAGTTTTCTAACCCTACCATGTGCTGACCTTGAAAATATTGTATTTTTTTGAATTTCACGTTTATTTTTTTCAATCGCTAATTTAACTTTTAGAAGATAGAAGTTTTTATCACCCAATGCTTTTCTTTCTAATGAATTGTTAGTTGCTAGATATGCAGCATATTTCATACCTAAATCAACACCAAGAACTTTATTGGGATCGAGTTTAATTTCAGTGTTTTTTCTATATTTAACAACGAGTAGTAAATAAATTTTTTTATTAGTAATAATAATACTTGAATCGCATAGTTTATAGTCAGGATCGTTATTATAAATTCTATCAACAATAATTCTGTTATTTGATTTATCTAAACCAAATAATAATTTTAATTCAATGTTATGTTTACAATATATTGATTTAAATCTAAAAGTATACGTATTATCATCATATTTATTGAACCAAAAACCACCAATTTCCTTTGTTTTATTACCATTACTATCAATACGGGATGGTGCTTTTATGTTTATGGGTATTGGTATATTTTTTTTATAAAATGTAATGTTTTTCTTTCCAAGATTAACATCTAACTTGTCATTAAGATATTTATCAACAACATTTTTATTGATTGCACAATATGTATACGAATTTAAATATCTAAATTGTTCTGGTAGTGATTTTATGTAATTGACAATTTTATTATATGTTAAATTGCTGATATAATCATATCCTAATGATTTTACATATTCAATTTCTTTATTTTTTATATAACTAAAATAATATTTTTTATTTTCTTGATTATTTCTATCAATTAAATAATTGTTTCTGATTTTAATAAAATTTTCATCATTATTTAATAAATCCCACACATTTGAATCAAAAGTCATTAAATTTTTAACAACAAAATTATGTAATTCAAAATTTTGTTGATTTGCATTTCTCAACAATGACCATATCTCATTTTTATACTCATTGCGTTCATTATCATCCACAATGTTGTTAGGTACATGAACCGTAAGTTCAATTTTTCTTGTTAATGTGATTTCTTTACTTTTCATAGCAATATCATTTTTTTCATAAACACATTTTTTTTTATTCAAATATCAAAAAATTATTTTTTTTTATATTCATTTGATCTTTAGAATAGGCATTGAATTTATTTAAAAAATAAGAATTCCAACATTTTTAGAATGATTAATTAATTTTACATTATTGCTTTTTGCAATAAAATCATCAATATTAATTGACATATATAATATAATTTTATGGTTTATAAATTTAAAATTGAGTTATTTGGTAGTGAGTTATATAGACTAAATCAAAATCCATGTCAATGTCAAAGACCCCTCTCCACTGCAATGGCAAGAACAATAACACAGTCTTTTTCCTAATAATACAACACGCCAGTAATATTATTAGGTAAATGTTGATTTTTATAAAAAACCAACAAAAAATTTATTTGTGGAAAGGGCGATATTGTAACATGTCACAACATTTGCATTGTTGGCGCAAACGTAGTCATTAGTCCCATAAATTAAAGAACTCACTACCAAATATAAAGTGTGATGTAATATCGCTTTTGCAAATTACATCACACACCTCAATATCAACTATTCATTATCATCGGATAACATTTCCAAAAATTTATTAATAGTTTTTTGGAAACGTGGATCGACTTGTATACGCATTGATGCAATTTCTTTAATTTTTTCTTGACGTTTTATTTCGAAATCCATTTTTATTTCATCAATCTTATTGAGATATTCATTATATTTAATTGTATATTCATTCAATAATTGTTCATATTCTTTATCAATATCACGCTGAATATCGGCATTATGTTTTGCAATACGTGCGTTTTCTTGTGTTATAAGATTATTTACTTTTGCCTTATAATAATTAACACGTTGTTCATATTTCCTATGTAGTGTTGCTAATTTTTCATGTAAGTTAATTAAATCAACAGATGTGTGGTGTACATTTATATTCACAGGTGTTTTTTCACCATCCTTAACATCTATCCATTCGATGGTAGGTATGGTTGGTAATTCATTACGAAGTTTAGTAAGAATACCATTTTTATGAATGAATTGACCGATATGTGATGCATATGCTTCTGCTTCAATGAATTCATTATATTCCTTAACACTCAACTGTTCAACACCCCATTTCATATCAACATTTTTTAGTAGTTTACTTGAAATATCATTTTTGGTTGGTTTTTGTGGGGGTGTTATTTGGGATAAATCAGGAGATTCTGATTGTGCATTAATTAAAAGTATATCTTTGGCTTTAATATTTTCCATCAAAAATGCCTGACAAGCATGTAATTCTGCTTTTTCCATTAATAATTCTATAATGTTATCTGGGATTTTATTTCCATTTTGTAACGTATATTTATAACCACCATAATTAATAGTTTTACTATAATTATTAATGGTTTCGAGTTTCGACTGTATTTCAAGTGCTCTTTGATAGCACATATTAGAAATTGATTGTGCTTGAGATAAACTTAATCCCTTATTAACTGCTAATGAGTGTTTCATATGATTATGTTTTTAAAATTAATAATTACAAAATTATAAATAATAACTTAATTATACAAGTTTTTTTAAACTAAATTTCATTAATATACTCACAATCATCATCTTTATCATGATAATTCCAGCACACCCAAATTTTATTTAATTCTTTTTGAATTATATTGGGTCTATGTGCTTGATTTAATCGATTTATTAGTGATAAAACTTTTTGCTTATCATATCCTGCAGAATATCTTTCACCACTTTTCGTTTTAATTAACCAATATCCTTCATCCGACAAATCAAGATAATAAAAATCGTTTAAAACACATGCATCAGTTTTGTTATTTTCACGTAAAACATTATTTCTTGCAACAATAACTTCACTAATCATACTCGATAATTTCAAAAGTAAACCATCAGCACCATATTTTTTTATATGATTTTCCAAAAAATTTTCTGGAAATAGTCCACCATCAATATCACCAATTTTATCGTTATGATTATCACTATCGGTAATAACATAAAGCGATGTAATTAATTTGGTTTCAAACATATATAATATTATTTTTTAAAATAAAACAACAATAATTTATTTATTTTCTGGTATATTATCTAACAACAATTTATTATCTTTATGTAAAATTGGGCATTTATTTTCGGATGCTAAAAATCCATACATGTCCTTTAAGTAAATGAATCCTTTTATATTTTCGTTGATTATATTGAAATCAATATCTGGTTTGTTATTTGATTCATGATCATCATCAAACATTAAATGATTTGTAATATTTTTTGTATAATCAAAAATTAAATTTGATTGTCGTTCAATAAAATATTTAATAACATCACTTCTTGATGGTATAGTAAAACACTTTGCAAAAAAATCGATAAATTTAATATATTTCAAATCATCAATAAACATATATTCACGGACATCACAAACTTCAATACCATCAATATAAAAGTACTCTTTACTACATTTATCAATTTTTTTTGAAAGTCTAAGACTGTTAAAAGTATTTGTTGTAAAATTAGTAGTTTCTGTCACAATTTTTTGAATATCACCATCACACCATTCACCAAAGTCTTTGTATTTAAATTCATACAATAATACATCCAATTCATAATAATTAACAAAAATTAATTTGGCAGTTGGTATCTTTAGGAGAAGTTCAGATGCTGTTTCTTTCAAACAATCCATAATTTCATCACTAAATTTATCACCACTATTACTTGTGTTGAAATTAGTATAGTTTGAATTTTGTATTTGAATAATAGTATATGTATTAGGTGGTAGAAAAAAGCGAGTGCTTTTTTCATAATACTCTGATAAATTATTACTCAAATTTTCACTCATTTTAATTTCCAATCATCAACTATAAGTAAACATGTATCTTTTTTTGATAAGAATGGTTTATTATTATCAATATAATGGGGTATAAATGATGCTGCGAGCCATTCAATCTTCATAACACGACGATCAGTTTCAAAACCATATTCTTGGTCATTAAAAATTTTCATCAAAGCATTTTCGGCTTCTGTTGGGTCATTAGCAATAATATAATATTGACCCAAACCTCTGGTTGTAACCAAATATAAATTTTTCATATTATTCATTATTTTTAATTAAAAATTTATTTGAAATCGCTTTAAATGATAGTCTACCGTTATTTGAAGTTTCATATCTTACGAAAACAACACCTTCTCTATCAACTTGAGGATTAAGTTTGCTTTTACCGTCAGCATATTTAAGAACTTCCTCAATTGTTGATGGTAGAATATAGTTCATATCAAGAATTGGTACTGTTTCCAATCCTAAACCATTAATTAAAGGTATCATATCTTCGTATGACAGGTATTGATATTGATCAATATCAAAAACCCTAAAAAATCTAACGGTATGTCCTTTTATTTTGTATTTATTTTTTTGAATACCTTCACCAATTATTTCACCTTGTAATGCAATATTCCTACCTAATGATTTTAATTTATTTTCAATATCATTTTCTCTTGCAAATTTCCACATTGTATTGGTTGGGGATTCATATAAATCCCAATTTCTACTACAAACGCCAAAAGTACCATTATACCAATAGAATGAACAAGAACTACCATCAAGTTTTTCTGTTGCAATAAAAGATTTTCCTGAATACTGTTCAACAATATTAGGTAGTGTTTGTATTCTTTCTTCATCGGTAATTTGAAAAAACGATGGAAATTTACCCTTAGCAGTTCCAGATAATTCTGCAGGTATTGGTGGTTCGTATTTAACAACACCTAATATTTCGGTAACATCAGCACCTTCAACCAAATCAACGTCTTGTTTAAGTATTGATAATGGAAAACAAATACCTTGTGATATTTGACCTCTTAACTTCAAGGTTTTTATTCTAAAGTTTGATTTTCTTAAAAATTCAAATTCGGGACGTTCTGGTAATTGTGAATCAATTTCACAATAAACACACAAGTCACCAACCTTAAATTCGTTTTTTTTAACAACAACTTTCCAACCTAATACTTCTGCAACTTCAATAGCATCAGCATCTGGTATTGGTTTTATTGATTTGATTCTTTGTATTGATGCTAATTTTCTCATAACATGAAATTTTTTATACTAAAAAGATATACGAATAATATAAAATTATGTTACAAAATTTCATTAAAAATTTTTTTCATCCAATAAATTTATATATTCTTTCCAAAATTTTATAAAACTAATAGCAAATTCACACATTGTTATATTTTTATCACCAATATTTTCAATAATATATGACGAGTAATTGTTTTCTTGTGTTACTATATCGTAACAAATATCGAAATGGATAATTTAATTGTATAATTGTAAATTTATTTTGAGTATAACAAAACCAACCCCAATAATCAGGTATTGATAAATCATCTGTAATGGATTGGTTTTCACTAACTCTTAAAACAACTTCAACAATATCATTTATTTTTAGAATTATATACTGCATTCACATGAAAAAAATATTCAGAATTTAATATCATATGGATTCCAATTTGCTAAATCCCATTCAATTTTCAATTTTTTACGTAGATAATTCACACAATTTCGCCATTTATCATTGTGTGTAAATTTATTGATATTCGTCAGATTTGTTTAAATCTTCATTGCGATATTCGTTTGGGAATTTCTCACCAGCCAATAAAATTGGTTTATTAACGGCATCACGTATTTTATCAATTACCCATAAAATTTCATCAATATCAGTACCGCCGATTGATATTGGATTTTTGGTATATGCTATTGGAATATTATTTTCATTATAATACACCTCATGTATTTGTAAATACATATCATCATTATTGCTTTTATGTGCTAATATTCTATAGTTCCAACTCATATTTATTTATAGTTATTATTTACGACTATGTATTACGAATAATATCAAAAATTGTTATAATTCAATTGCGTTTTTATCAAAAATTTTTACTTTTCTTTCAATCACAATATATTCACCAATATATCGGGGATAATAGTTTGGATTATCATTTTCAACTTCTTTTATTGCTGCAGTATATAATCTATATCTTCTTTGATCGGAAGGATGTATTTTAATTGCGTTTGGTTTATATTTATTAATAAAATCAAGAATTATGTTAATAATTGTTGACATAACATTTGAAATCTTAAATTCATTAGTAATTGATTCAGGTGTACCATCAGAAACACCAAATTGAAATGACCAAATTCTTTTATATCTATTTTCTAATTGAAATATTGCAAGATATTCATAATTTTCACTATCAAATTCATATTCAACATAATCGTAACTAATGTCACTACGTTTATACTTATATGGTTCTTTTGTAGTTAGTTCAATTTCATTCAAATTATGTAACCTATCTCCAAATTCTGGTAATTGTGATGTGTGTAAATTATTAAATTCTTCTTTAATTATTCGTCTTATTTTAAACAAATTTAAATTTTTCATATAATATATTTTTATATTGTATTATTTTAACAAGTACCTTTAATTGGTGTTGATAATTTTTTATCATTAATATGTGTGATTAAGCATTCCGAACCCTTTTTCATGTTACATTCTAATTCATATCTACCATATAATAAAAACGAATAAAAACCGCTTTCCCAATCAATATCAGCAGTTTTTACAATTGCAGTTAATATAAAAGTATTTTTATTTAAATCATCTGTATTGGTAATACCATAACTACCAACATTATCTTTACTAAATGACCAAAATACGCCAACGTTATTAATATCTAAATCATTGATTGTATTTAATTTTAACAAACGATATACTTCAATTTTTTCTTTACTAATCACATCATTATATATTGCTTTATAAGTATAAATTAACGTTTCTAAATCATCACCATACATTGGTTCTCTGTAATCCCAATCAATATTACCATTATCATCAAAAATACTTTCAGGTGCGTTTTTATTTAACCAATTAATAATATTATCCCAATTATTTAAATCTAAATTTTCAAATAAATTACGATGTTCATTAACAAATTCAAAAATTGTATTTTTAATTATATTATCAATATTCATATTTTATATATATTTACTAATAAATACATAAAAATACTATTATCGATATGGTGTTATAATCATATTTCCATTAAAAAATTAATATAATTATGTGAAAAATGAAAACGCAAACATACTAAAAAAAAACATAATTAATATGAAAACAATACCAATAATATCTTTTAAAATACTTATTTCAGTATTATTAAAACCAAAAAATAATTTCATATAAAAAACATCAAAAAAATTAATAAAGGTAATGCTTCGTATTATTTGTAAAACATGTTGAACAATATTTACCATTCAATGTATTATAAATTACATTAGGTTCACAACCACAACCATCACATTTTAATTTGATTGTATTGGTATAATTATTTGATTTTATTAAATGACGTATCATTTCATCAGAATTAATTAATAATTCAATTAATTCTTTTTTCGATAATTTCATATACATTGCATATTTTTCTTCTCTGGTTTGTTCAATCTCTTGAAGAAAATTATAATTTTTATTTTCATTCATAATTGTTAAATTTAATTAATAAATCAATTATTTTTTTTTGTATAAAATTTTTCTAATTTATCTCTAAAAATGCCAATTCTATTAATATTAACAATAAAATCATCATTAACAATATCAATTAAAATTCCTTCAATTATATAAGGGTCATCATAAATAACACTTTCAGAAATTGGATAATACACACAATCCCCTATCGATGGTGGATTATTAATATTACATCTTATATAATTATCCTGTAAAAATTTATTGAATTCAATGACATTCATAATAATATTTTTTTATAAACTTTATAATTATTTTAGCCAATGTAATGGATTAAATTCAAGGTAAATATAAACACCGATCATATACATTATAAAAATGATTAATATAATAACAAAACCAATTAAAATTGTATCGGAATTAAAAAGTTTATTTCTAAAAATTCTCATAATTATACTAATTTAACCAAATTTCAAAATATTCAAATAATGTATCTGGACTTCCAAAACAATAATATTTACTCATATCAACATCTGCATCAATTTTTAGTGAATTCCAAATATCTTCAATTTGCTTATCGGAAAAAAATCCATATCTAAAAACATTTTGCAATAAATTATATGCGTTTATTGTTGTATTTGATGGTAATACATCAAACAAATAATACACATATATCAATGCGGTTTCTTTTGACACAATTCGATATTTTAATGCCAACAATCCACCTAATGTTATTTTTAAGTTTGTCAGATTTTTTATAGTATTAATAAATAACATAGTATTATAACTATCAAAATAATCGACATTAGATTGATATATCATTGAATTTATGTCAATATTATTGATATCATCAATAATTTCTGATAAATTTGGATCGTCTGAATTTATTATATCTAATATAAATTGCAATTCATACGCACTTGCGTATGTTTGCGGTTTATTTTTTGAAAATGCCCTTTTTACAATTTTTTTTAATTTATTCATATCTATTAATTTATAATGAAATTTCAAAACGATTTTTCATTCTATTTAAAGTATCTTGGGGAACATTATGTGTATTTATGCCACCATGTCTATTTTCAACAATAACTGAAAAAACTTTATAACCATATTTTTTTGCCAAATCCATATATGGTTTTAATTCTTTTTCAGTTGTAGATGTATTGTCAATGACAATTTTACTCACACCAATATTCATATATCTTTGACATTTTCGCTGACACCATGCATGAGCATCACCAATTAAATTTGCTGACCAAATATATTCACCATTTCTGATAAAATAATCATCAGCACTGCAAATAACACCATCAATTACTTTAGCAAACGAACTTTTTCCCGAACCGGGTAATCCTCTAAGTATAATTAAATTTTTATTCATTTGATTTGTACTTTAATTTATCAATTCTACGAAATCTAATAAAAATTGTTACAAAATTTATAATTTAATGGGTTTTATTGGTGCAAAATAGATAACATCTGGAAAACGACCAAACACGAATTTTGTGACATCACAAAGCCATAATTTATGATTTATTGTTTTATTATCATATCTATCACAAATATAATTAGCACCATTAAACCAACATTTATTCACTAACTTAATTCTATTAGCACCATCAAAATCATTAAATGAAACATATAATGTAACTTCATTATTATTATTTGATATTAAATCTAATAGTTCATCTGCACCAGAAACCATTTGCAATGCAGATTTTCTACCAGTCCAATTCGGTAAATCAATATACCAATTATTATTATTTTCATTAACAAATTTTAAAATAAAATCTTGTTTCATATTCATACTAATTATCGTTTACATCGGTTAATACAATTGCAGACATACGTGGTCGTGTAAATGCAACATATTTAATTTGATTACGTTCTTTTAGTTGACGATTTAAATTAATATCATTTTCCATAATAAAGACATGTGAATATGTACTCCCTTGTGATTTATGTGCTGTTATTGCAAAACCATAATCAAGGTCTTTAACAATTACATTATAAGATTCACGATAACTACCATCACGATATTTATTAATTGTGGTCATTATTAAATTATCTCTTCTAAATTTATAATATTTAGACCACAGTTTTTTATTTGATTTACCAATATCTCTAAAAAAATCGTGCATTTCTGCGTATTGATGTAAATTATCATAATCATTTATATCGACTATAAAAACATCAGTATATTGATACTGATCAGACGACAAATTTTCTCTTAATTGAACATTAAATCCCTTAATACCATATTCATTTTCTTCTAATTTTGATTTTTTCACGACAACATAATCAGCACTATTTTCAATAATATTATACCATTGACTTTCATGACTAACATTACGATATCCCATTAATATATCACCAATTTCAATAATATCACTATTTTTACCAAATAATTCATTTCTTATTATTTTATTGGAACTATTTACGGTTTCATTTCTCCATGCAATTACTTTACAAAAATCACTATCTCTTTTAAATTCTAAACTATTAAATTTATCAATAACAATATTTCTAAATTCTTTTTTATTTTTTGTGAAAACAACACCTTCACCCAATTCATTCATTACAGTCTTTCTAACAAATCCACCATTAATTTTATCTAAATTATTTCTAAGATTATCATATATCAGCGATAATGGATTTGTATTAGTTTGACGTTCAATTTTTGTTAACCAATGTGTTTGAATTGTGTTATCATAAAAAATTATAGATTCCTTTTCATTAACTGGTGGTATTTGCGCAGGATCACCAATAAATAATATTTTAGTGTTTATATTAGCAACAGTATTTTTTATTAATTCATATAAATCAGAATTAATCATTGATGCTTCATCAATCACAACCAAATCATATTCATCAATTTTTGGTATCGCAATTTGATTAAATTGTGGATCATTGGGATTAAAATCATCTAAATTAATATCTGGTCTTAATCCTAATAAAGATTGTAATGTTAAACCATTAATACCTGTTGTATTCGACACCACTTTTTTGGCTTTATGTGTTGGTGCGCTAACAACTACATTATGTCTTAGTTTATATTTGTCTAGTATTTTTTTTACTATTGTTGATTTTCCAGTACCAGCATAACCTGCTAATGTGAAAAATTGATTATTATAATCACCCAACCATTTTTTTATTTTTAAAATGCCTTCATATTGCATTTCATTAAATGTAATTACATTACCATTTGGTAATAATAATTGATTATCTGATATATTTGAACTTTCTGCGTAAAATTCCATATGAATAACTATAAATTTCCTAATTTATCATCACAAATCGATACTTCTAATATCATCTTTACAATTAAAGATTTTTTTTAAACAATGCAATACATTCAACTATTCATTATTTTTATCATTATTATTTAAAATTGCCTCAATTTCAGTAAGTCTATTCATCAACATTAACAACCTTTTTGATGATATTCTTTTATTTGTATAACCATATCCTGTTTCAACAATATTTTTTATTTTAGATGCTTCCATTTTTAATTTCCATTCTTCTGAATAAAAATCGGAAATATTGTAACCACATCTATCATTTTTGTTCATAACAAATCTTTTTTAGTTAAAAACCGACACAAAATTGTTTGTGTATTGATTAATATATTATACTAAAACACTACCATTGTTAAATGTTGATTTTATTATATTGAATAATTTTATATTCAATATTAGTGGTACTTAGTAACCAATCAACATCATTTATTGTCGGCACAAAATTATTAAATAATTTTAAAACTGGAAAGAATTTATTACCATTAGGTATTTTTTTATTAACCCAAGTGATTATCGCTTCATCGCAATAATCAATCATTGAATCGTATATCATCGCACCACCAGCCACAAAAATTTTATCACAATTATTACATTTTTTTAAATTCTCAAAAATATTATCAATTGTTTTAAATTGAATAATATTCTGTCTATCAACAATTTTATTTTTACTACTTAAAACCCAATAACTACGATTTTCAAATGCTTTGGGTGGTAATGTTAAATAAGTATTATAACCAACAATAATTGAATGATTTATTGTAGTGTTTCTAAAATGTTTCATATCTTCAGGGATATGCCAAGGTATATTATCATCAATACCAATAACACCATCAACACTAACAGCAGCAATTAATATTAATTTCATTTAACGTTATTTATCATGTTAATATTAAACAAATTATTTGTTGATTGTTTCATCAAAAATTGATTTATAATGTTTACGGAGAGTTTTTATTGTTAAAACATCAATAAATTCATCAGGTAATACAACCATATTTTTTAATTTAAAAATTGTTTCGGCATAACAATTTGAAAATATTTGAATTGCTTCTAATTTCCAATCATCATTATTTTCTTTTGGGTCTTTTATGATTTGTGCTAAATATTTCAACAAAACCCTTAATATTCTATTTGAATCGATATTTTTTGTTTTATACTTAAACCACTCATTACCACATTCATTACAATGATTAATTTCAATAAATTCATTAATATAACTACCATTTATATTACCAAACCCCCAAATAAAACTACCATTTATTTTAGCATTACCGTTTCCAAGAATAATTTTATTTACAATTGTCTTTTCATTTCTATTTTTACAATTGGGGCAGATATTATCATGAAATTTTTTATATTCAATTTGATCACTATTTTCAACATCAGCAAGTTGATTACATTTATCAAAAACCTCATTAATTTGGTTTTTAATTATAATCGATTGTTCTTTATCTGGTATATTAAAAAGTTTTCGGATATTCATTTATATAACAATTTTTAAAATAAATACTTGATTAAGTATTTAATTTGCAAATTTAATAAATTGTTAATTATTGTTAGTATACGAAAGTATTTTTTTTTTGTTACAAAATACTTAAATTATTTTGTGAATATATTAATAAAATTATACATTTTTGGGGATTTCATATATCAGTTCTTTTTTTACCCTAAAAACATTCCCATGTTTGCGACACTTTTTTTTAATATCTTTCTTTATTTTTTGACCAATTTCCTCAGCAGCATACAAAGCATTTACAATATGCGATACATCAACATCATAATAATGTTGACCATTAACTAATACAACACCTTTATATATATTTTCACGGGGTTTGAGTGGTAAATCATTTTTTACTAGTTCGACTTCAACCAATAATTCCCTAATATTATTATCAACAGTATACTGTAATTTATATTCTGCTTTAAATACCATAATATTATTTATTATATTTTTTCACATATTCATAAAACCATCTGGAAAACATTACAGGCAATAATTTATAATTAAAAAATCCGTATAAATGACATGATGTAAAATTGTTTACATTAAATAAATATGTATCATTATTATTAACAAAAACATCCATTGAATATGCAATTGGTGATGATTTATAAGAACTAATCATACCTAATATTTTTTTTACGTTAGGAAATTTAGTAAAGTCACCATCATAGTTTTGTAAACCTACCAATTTTTTATCATAAACAAATGCACGCCATTTATTACTAATATCAACATATTCTGATATTTGATAATTACCAATTGGTATTTTTATAATATTGGCATTAGTATCTAATATATTAAAATGTTCATAAAAAACATCATTACTCTTTATAAAGAATATTCCATCTAATTTCATAATATCTTTATCATTACCATTCATAACAAATCTTCCCGCAAAACCAAATAATTCAACTGGTATGTTAATTGGTTTTAAATTTAATCCATAAAATTTATTTAAAAACGATTCAACAAAATTTATATCACCAATTGGAACATATTTTCGATATGAATTTTTAAAACTATAATTATTTTGATTTGAACGCACATCATAAAACAAATACTCAATAATATTGGTTGGATTATACCAATTATGGAATTCAATTAAATTATGTAAATGAAACACATAATCGTACTTAATTTTACCGTCGATTGTTTGTAATAAAAATTTCATACCATATATATATTATCTGTTATTCAATCCAATATATAACAGGTGCAGACGTATCAACACCACCATAAATATCATTTATATAAATGGCATGTGTCATTTTCCATGATTCAATATCATAGAACAATCCGTAATATTTAAATTCTTCTTTAATATCATTAACTTCATTTTGTGTTTTAAATATAATAACTTCTTCATTTAACAAAAGAGTAATTCCAATTGGTTTATATCCCAATTCAATAATTTTATTTAAAAAACTACTTTTTAGAGTACCCTTATTGTAATCCAAATCGTTATCGAAACAAAAACTATACATTATTCTTAATATTTTATATTGTTTTAAATTATTTTATACGAGTTTTATGTAAAATTGTTACAAATATATTAATACATACCCCCAAAAAAAAATATTTTATAAAAATATTGTAACAATAAAAAAAAAGTTTCGTATATTTGCACATTATTAAAATTAATTAATTTTCATTCAATATGAAAACATTAATTAAAATTTTAACAATAACAACAATTTTATTAATAACATTTAATAAAATTGGACAAAGTGAATTTCTATTTTTAGAACATTATAATTTTGTTAAATCATATTTATTATATGATAATATAGTTGCTACTATTTATTATCCCACAAAAAATCAATGTGATGATACACCAGATATCACTGCTGATGGTTCACGTATTGATATCGATAATGCGAGTACATTAAGATGGGTGGCAATAAGTCAAGATATGCTATATGATACTTCAAAATTAAAATATATTAACAATAAAAATGATAATAGATTTAAAGGTAAAATAAAATTTGGTGATACCATTATGGTTGTTAGTAAACATGAAAAAATTAATGGCATTTGGATTGTTCATGATGTTTTAAATAAAAGATATACACAAAGAATTGATTTTTTACAATCAATTGATGATAAATCAATATATGGTAAATATGATTCAATTAAAATTTATAAATTATACAATAAAAATTAATATTATTATGGGAAACGAATTAATTGTATTATTATCAGTAATTATTGGCATGTTTTTGCTGTTTTTTATTGTGTTCGGTATAATAAATTTATCAATCAAAGGTCATTTTCAAAAAAAACCCCAAAAACCCTATAGTAATTATGATAAGAGAAAATAATTTAGGACATTTAATGATTGATATTGAAACATTAGGTATTAATATTAGCAAAAATATTGTAATTCTTAGTATTGCTGCTGTTGAGTTCGATTTAAAAACAGGTGAATTGGGTAGAGAATTTTATGAACGAGTTGATATCCAATCTTGTCTTGATTTAGGAATGAAAGTAGATGCATCTACTTTATTTTGGTGGTTAAAACAAAACCCAATATCAAAAAACGAATTGTTTAATGGTGATGGTGATAATATATTAAATGTATTAAATAAATTAACGTATTTCATTAAGTCATTAAACTATGATGTTGAGGTTTGGGGGAATGGAATTAGTTTTGATTTAAGCATTTTAACAAATGCATATGTTGTTTGTGGATTTAAAGAAGTACCTTGGAACACAAAAAAAGAAAGAGATGTTAGAACATTAGTATCATTATTACCTGAAATAAAGAAAAATTTATCCTTTAATGGTATTAGACATAATCCAATTGATGATTGTAAACATCAAATTAAATATTGTCATATGATTTGGAAAACAATCATGAATAAATCATAAAAATTGTAACAATATAATAAAACTATCGTATAATATAAATAAAAAATAACAATATGAGCATAGGTAATAAATATCTCTTTTTAGACATTGATGGTGTTTTAGTAACATCAAAACCACTAACAATAAAAGATTATCATCATAAATATCAAGTACCATTATTTGATACCGATTGTGTTGTTGCTTTAAATTTTATTATAAAAAAAACAAATCCAACAATTGTATTATCAAGTGATTGGAAATTGTCATATTCAATAACACAAATTAATGAAATTTTTCGTGATAATAAAGTTATTGGTGGTATTAGTGATTTTACGCCAAATTTATGGGGTGTTCAATTTAAAAAATTGAGTGAACTTGAAGCCTGTCGAGGTAGTGAAATTTTAAAATATGTTAATGAACATAACATTACTAAATTTGTTGCAATTGATGATCTTAACTTATCAGAAATACTGCCAAATAATTTTGCATACTGTAGTAATTATCGAAAGGGTATTGCTGATACTAATGTGATTAATAATATTTTAAAAATAATAAAATAAATAATATGAGTTATTTTGTTGTTGATGTTGAAACTGATGGTCCTATTATTGGAAAACATAGTATTGTGTGTTTTGCTGCAGTTAAATTGACTTATGAATTAGATACGAATTTTATTGGTAAAATAAAACCAATATCAAACGAATATATACCTGAAACGTTAAAAATTTCTGGTTATAGTCGTAGTGAGCATGAAAATTTTGACGACCCACATATTGTTATGTCAAAATTTGCCGAATGGATTAATAATAATACTAAGGGTAGACCCATTTTAATATCCGACAATAATGGATTTGATGCCAGTTGGATTAATTATTATTTTTGGGTTTTTTACGGAAAAAATCCTTTTGGTCATTCATCAAGACGAATTGGTGATCTTTATTGTGGTATGGTTAAAGACACATTTGCGAGTTGGAAACATCTACGAGATACCGAACATACTCACAATCCGTTAGATGATGCAATGGGTAATGCGGAAGTTTTATTAAAAATGAAAAATATGGGATTGAAAATAAACATTAAATAATTTACCTATGATTAGAATTATATCAGTATTAATTGGTGTTATTAGCATCTTTATATTCGAATCCATTATATTAGGGGTTTTCATATCACTAATATCTGATGTTAGTATTGAACAAATATTTAAAATTGATATTAATTATATTCAATGGATTTACATTATATTTATATATAAATTATTGAGAT
>Ga0208824_1001550_pt1 | contig 20016 bp, 15 predicted proteins | sample AD_JPNTR3_MetaG_FD_184447 | JGI IMG/M metagenome (GOLD analysis project Ga0208824, IMG submission 184447) | Active sludge microbial communities of municipal wastewater-treating anaerobic digesters from Japan - AD_JPNTR3_MetaG (SPAdes) (version 2) | ecosystem: Engineered > Bioreactor > Anaerobic...
TGTGGTGAGCCGCCGCAAATTCACCTCACTCCGTCGCCTACGGCTCCTACATGAGGTGAATTTGCCATTATCTGCTTAACATCTTATTTTTTGAGGGTTAGTGTCCAAGATCATTGACAAGTGTACATCGGGCTTTCTCGGGTGCGTAAAAAAGGAGTTGATTTTTTTCCGGAAATGTGTTATAATGAACTCCTACCATGATCAAGGGAGTTGATTTTGTGAAAGGAAAATTGCTTGTCATCGACGGTCTGGACGGCAGCGGCAAGGAAACTCAGGCTAAGCTGCTGGCAAAAAGATTGGAAGAACAGGGCCGCAAGGTCATGACGATCTCCTTCCCCGTCTATGAGAGCCCGGCTTCGGCTCCGGTGAGGATGTACCTTTCCGGCGAGTTCGGCAAGGCCCCCGGCGACGTCAACCCTTATGCAGCCTCCGCTTTTTTTGCGGTGGACCGCTTCGCCAGCTTCAAAAAGGATTGGCAGAGCTTCTACGAAAATGGCGGGATCGTCATCGCAGACCGCTATACTACGTCAAATGCAGTGCATCAGTGCTCCAAGCTCCCGGAGAGTGAGTGGGACAGCTTCTCCAAGTGGCTGTTCAGCTTCGAGTATGAGCTAATGGGGATCCCGGCGCCGGACGGCGTGATCTACCTGAGAGTTGACCCTGAGGTCAGCCAGAAGCTCATGACCAAGCGCTATGACTCCCACGAGGAGAAAAAAGACATACATGAGCGTGATGTGGAGTACCTAAAGCGTTCCCAGAAGACGGCGGACTACTTCGCTAAGGCTCTGGGCTGGCAGTGCGTGGAGTGTATTTCCCATGGGAAAATGCGCACTATCGAGGAGATCTCGGAGGATATTGCTCTGGAAGCCAGCAAAGTCTTATACTGAGAGTATAATATCAAAATAATATAATTTATCATTGTATATTATGACGAATTTTTGTGGATCTGTTGTATAATTTCAAAAATAGCTTGATTTTTTTCTATAAATATGATATAATCGTACTAAGATATAAAATGCTCCTTGTATACTTTTTTCAGTATTTCCCTTGCTGAGAAGGGAGCACCCCTGTTTGTAATATCTGTAAATGTATTTTCTACCATTTGAATGAATATCGTTGACAACTATTTTTTATTATGTTATCATTATTACAGAGCAGTTTTTTCTACTTCGCCGGTCTCGGCACCTTCTGCTCTATCGGCCGTCCGTGAGCATTGCCTGGCTCATGTTCCGCCAGCAGTTCATAACAGCTGCGCATAACGTTAAATGGAGGGGTTTAATATGCAGACAGTTAATCTCAGGCTCGATCCGAACGCTATGACTGAGGATCAGGTCACTGAAGTTACTTTAAAATCACTTAAGGAAAAAGAAAAAGTCGGCGTGACAGACTATCCTATCCTGGAATTCGATAACAGGTCCCTCAACCTCCTTTATTCTGGAGTTAAGGAAACTTTAAAATACAGCAAGATAAAGGTGTCAGGAGGCAAGATCTACGAGGCTATCAAGCGTGGCTTCGATATGATCGCTTCCGCCTGTGCACTTACCGTTTTGGCTATACCGCTGGGAGTTATCGCTCTCATCATCTACATAGACGATAAGGGCAACCCGTTCTTCTCTCAGGTCAGGCTCACTAAGGATGGCAAGCCCTTCCGTATGTATAAGCTCAGATCTATGTGCATGAACGCAGAGGAGCGCTTTGCCGAGGTCCAGAAGGAAAACCAGAGCGACGGACTGGCTTTCAAGGCCGAGAACGACCCCCGTATCACCAGGATCGGTAAGTTCATCAGGAAGACCTCTATCGACGAGCTGCCCCAGCTTTTCAACGTCCTCAAGGGCGATATGTCGATCATCGGACCCCGTCCGCCTCTTCCCCGTGAAGTCGTGCTGTACACTCCCGAGCATATGGACAGGCTCTTGGTAAAGGGCGGCCTCTCCTGCATCTGCCAGACCGAGGGCAGAAGCGATATGGAGTTCGACAAATGGGTCGAGAGCGATGTTGAGTACATCCAGAAGAGAAGCGCCGGACTTGACCTGAAGCTCATGTTCAAGACCGTTACCGCTGTTATCCTCCGCAAGGGAGCTAAATAAGAACACGACACACCTCTTATGAGATGTGTTTTTTTGCAATTTTTCGGGGAAAATGTAAAATTTCTTTGAAATGCCTTTACAAAGCCCCCAAAAAGTATTACAATTATCTCCGAGAATGAAGGAGGTAATACTATGAGTTCAAATTTCCTGCGAAGAGCTGCTCTTACAGCAGCCGCAGCTGCTATGACCCTCTCAGCTGCACTGCCGGCTGTGACCGTGATCTGTCCCGTGACAGCTCAGGCCGGCGAGCAGCTTGGCCAGACCGATTTCGATGAGGGAGTCGGCCTGCCTTGGCACATCTGCGAGTCCGCTCCCGGCGAGATGGACTTCGAGATCGACAACGGCGTCTACAAGATCACTATCGTCAACCCAGGCGGCGCCTCTCAGGGCGGCGAGGATCGCTGGGACTGCCAGTTCCGCCACAGAGGTCTGAAGATCGTTTCCAGCCACCAGTATAAGGTCAGCTACGAGATCACTGCCTCAAACAGCGGTAAATACTACACAAAGATCGGCAACCTGGACGGCGACCTGGAGCTTTGGCACAATATGTCCACAGGCCAGGGCGACTTCGACAGCCAGTGGGAGCCGATCCAGATAAACGCTAACGAGACAAAAAAGGTGGAGGTCACCTTCACGCCCACCCAGTCCCTTGACGTGGCGGAGTGGGCCTTCCACCTGGGCGGCGACGGCCAGTACACTCCCGGCGGCTGCTTCCCAGCAGGCACCGTGATCACATTCGACAATATGTCACTGATCGACCTGACCAGCGATGAGAACGACTTCGTTGCCCCCGAAAAATGGCAGAGAGCCGACATCCTCACCAATCAGGTGGGCTATTTCACCGAAAGAGCCAAGCGTGCAACTCTCCTTTGCGACGACAAGAAGAGCGTTCCCTTTGAGCTGAAGGACAGCTCCGGCAAGACCGTTTTTGAAGGCGAGAGCCAGCCCTTCGGCTTCGATGAGGACTCAGAGGACAACGTTCATGTGCTGGATTTCTCCGAATTCGACGGCGAGGGCACCTTCTACCTTGAGGCCGAGAACGGCGCTGTCAGCAGAGAATTCACCGTGGGCGAGCCTGCTCCCTATTCCAGCCTGCTCTACGATTCGCTGAACTACTTCTACCAGAACAGAAGCGGCATCGAGATCGAGAGCCAGCTGATCACCTCAGGGGACGCTGACGCTCTTGCCCGTGCTGCCGGCCACCCCAAGGATATGGCCGAGATCCAGCAGACCTGGGGCTATTCCGGATCCAGCGGAACGATCGACGTCACCGGAGGCTGGTACGATGCCGGCGACCACGGAAAGTACGTCGTGAACGGCGGCTTCTCCCTGTGGATGCTCCAAAATCAGTACGAAACTGCCCTGAAATACGGCTTTGAGGACAAATTTGCTGACGGCACAATGAATATCCCCGAGAATGAGAACGGCTTCCCCGATCTGCTGGACGAGGCTCGCTGGGAGATGGACTGGATGTTCTCTATGATCGTGGACAGCGGCGAGTACAAGGATATGCTCTACCACAAGGCTCACGACGAGAAGTGGACTGCTCTGGGCATCGCTCCGGCTGACGACGAGATGAAGCGTATCGTCAAGCCGCCGACAACTGCGGCTACCCTGAATTTCGTGGCCTGTGCAGCTCAGGCTGCCCGTCTTTGGGAGGACATCGACCCTGATTTCGCCGAGAAGTGCCTTGACGCTGCGGAGGCCTCCTACGCTGCTGCTAAAGAGCACCCCGATATGTTCGCTCCCCTGGACGAGAGCGTGGGCGGCGGCGCTTACGGCGATGACGATGTTGAGGACGAGTTCTGCTGGGCGGCTACTGAGCTCTTCATCACCACCGGCGATGAGGACTACTTCGACGATATGGCCGAGAGCGAGTTCTTCCTTGCAATGCCCGAAAAACTGGGCGGCGGCGAGAGCGTTGACACTGTCGGCAGCTTCGATTGGGGCAACACCGGCGGCCTGGGAACTCTCAGCGCTGCCCTCAACCCCAAAGCCTTCGAGAAGGACGATGTGGAGATCATCACCGAGAACATCTGCGCTGCTGCTGACGGCTACCTGGACAAGGAGGCCGCTCAGGGCTACGGACTGCCCTACGCAGCAAGCACGATCAGCTACAACGACTCTGACAAGGGATATCTCTGGGGAAGCAATTCCTTCGTTGCAGATAACTCTATCGTAATGGCCTACGCATACTATCTCACCGATGAGGACAAATACCTTGACGGCGCTATCGGCGGAATGGACTACCTCCTTGGCCGAAACGCAATGGACTACTCCTACGTTACAGGCTACGGCACCCACGCCACAGAATTCCCACACCACCGCTACTGGTCGAAGCAGATCGACGACGCCTTCCCCAAGGCTCCCTGCGGAGTAATGGCAGGCGGCCCCAATTCCGGTATGCAGGATCCCTGGGTACAGGGCAGCGGCTGGAAGAAGGGTCAGATCCCGCCTCAGAAGTGCTATCTTGACCACATCGAGGCCTGGTCTGTGAACGAGTGTACGATCAACTGGAACGCATCTCTGGCTTGGCTCAGCGGATTTGTGGCTCAGGAAAACGGCGACGGCCAAATAGAGGTCGGCCAGACCGGACGCAGCGCCGGACTTTCCAACGACGGCGGCGAGGGCGAGTCCAACGAGAAGAAGACCTACGACGAGGACACCGACCGCAAGTCCACAAAGGTGGACGCTGACGACGAGGATGAAGAGGAGAAGGCTGTTTCCAAGAAGACCACAGCTTCCGACTCAAAGACCGACAAGACCTCCATGGGCATTGTTGGTATCATCGCAGCGGCAGCAGTTGCGGTGATCATCTCGATCCTTGTGTTCATCTACAAGGTGATGAAGCTGAAATACGACAACAAAAAGTGACCTTGAAAAATATGTGGGGGACGGCGTCCCCTGCACACGAAAAAGCTCCCCGAAAATGGGGAGCTTTTCGCTTATTCGCAGCCCTTGCCGCAGCCGTCCTGCTTGTCGGAAAAATGGCTCTCGGACTGCTGTGTGGTCTGCTTGTCGTCCTTGTGGTCAGTGACCTGCTTTTTCTTGCTCATGACTATCTCCTTTCATGATAGAACGGACTGTGTCCTGATGATAGTCTGGGCAGATTTCCGCAGTTTATTCACGGAGCTCAGAAATATCCAGCTCCAGCTCTTTGATCAGCTCCATATTGCCGTTTTCGTCATGGGACTGCTTGTTGTAGAAGCGGCAGTAGATGGTGTCGGTGGTCGGAGGCTGCAAGCCTGCGGCGTAGATCCCGTCAGCCATTTCGATAGGGTCGATTTGCAGATTTTCGATAAGCTCACCGTTTTCATCGTAGAACATACCGATTATGGAATACTTCGGCCCTTCCATTTCCTCGCCATTCTCAAACCAGGTGGTAGTCTCGTCATTCTCGACATACCACCGCGGATAATCATATCCAATAGTCATCATTGCAGGGGTTATACTGTAAACTGTTGCAGAAAAGCCTTCGTCCTCCACAGTGCAGTCCACCTGACGCACAAGGTCAGTATTAGCGGTGACCTCAGCCGACAGCTCAAGCTTTTCGCCGGCAGGCATTACCTGCCACGACTTTGTCTGACCGTTTTCCTCGGTATATTTTTCGTTTGTCCAGATATTATTTATCGACAGCCTGATCTGAGCCGTATCGTCAAACCTTGCTTCCGGCGGCAGAACGCAGGTCATGCTTCCTGTGAAGCTGTTCTCAGCGCCCTCGTCAATAACGAATGTTCCCCACCAGTTATCAGATCTCCATATCCCGTCGGCGCTTTCCGGAACAACTTTCTCGCCCTGTATCTCCAGAGATGTAGTAAAACCGAGAGAGCTCAGCCCCAGTTCATTTCCGTCTGCAAGCTCTCCGGAAAATCCCAGGATCATCTCCATCCCGTCGAAATACACGCTGTCCAGCTCCACAGTGAAATAGTCATTTGAAGCCGACTTGACCTCTTCAAACTGAGTTGCGTTAGGAGCTATCATCGAGTAGTCGTTATAGTCGAATTTGTCGATAGGAGTTTCCACACCGTTGTCAAGGATGATGGTTCTGTCACGTTTGTTTATGAGCTTGTCAAAAGCTCCACGCTCCGCCGCCACAGCCGCCGTACCTCCGCAGACAGCCACAGCCAGACCGATGATGACTGCGGCAGTCCTGCCCTTAATACGCTTGTGGGTGATCCTTTCTCTATTTTTCCTGTTTGCCATATCAAGCACCTCTCTCCTGCACCGCTCGCTGGGTGAAATGCGGTCGGTGACCTTGTTGTAATCAGTTATTTTCATAGCTCTAACTCCTCTCCAAGGGACTTTTTCAGCATTTTTCTTGCCCGGTAAAGCCGGGTCTGGACGGCGGTCTCGGAGCAGCCTGTCATTTTGCCGATCTCCGCCGCTGAGTAGCCCTCATAGTAAAAAAGATGGATAACGAGCCTGTATTTCGGCGGAAGCTCCATAACGGCGTGAAAGACCCGGCTCTCCTCGGGATCCTCATACACAAGCCCGGCCTCCTCAATGGGAACGGCTGAGCGCAAAAAGCGGTATCTTGCCGACCGGAACAGATCCTTGCATTTGTTTGCGGCTACCCTTAAAAGCCATGCCTTCTCGCTCTTTTCATCGGGGAACTCCACGTCTGCGGTGAAACGCTTTATGAAAGTCTCCTGAGTTATGTCCTCGGCGTCGGCGGTATTCTTGCAGTACATAAAGGCTATCCGGTAGACGGCACCGCTGAATTTATCGTATATCTCAGCCATTTCGCACTCGTTCATTGCTTCACATCCTTTCCTTCTGTCTGAAGCGCTTCTGTAATATAAACGAAGTAGGAGCTCCAAAGATCACATCATTTTCCGCAAAAAAAGGACTGCACAGTGCAGTCCTTTTGTTATTTGACGTATTCGATCAGCTTGCCAAGACAGGGCTCAAAGCAGCTCCCGTACCACACCTCGTCGAAGTGTCCGATAGTTTCGTGGACGCAGTCTGCGGTGAAGTCCACAGCGATCCTCAGGGACTGCTCCAGGCTCTTGCCAAGGGCGGCAGCTCCCGTGAAAACGCTGGCGAAGATGTCGCCGGTGCCGTGGACGGTCTGGTCGACGTGCTCCCGGAAGGCGCAGTAGATCTGGCCTGTCTGGGAGTCATAGGCAGCGGCTCCGTGACCTCCCTCGGGGGAGCGCACGCCGGTGAGAACAGGCGTCCGGCAGCCAAGTTCAGCAAGGCCGGTAAGGATCTGGCGGATCTCCTCCTGAGAGTGCTCCTCCTTGTAAGGGATACCCAGCAGCAGCGAGGCCTCGGTCATGTTTGGAATGATGTGGTCTGCCATTGAGCAGAGCCTTCTCATCTCGCAGACGAACTCATCGGTAAATCCGGCGTACATCTTGCCGTTATCGCCCATTACGGGGTCCACCACGATGAAGTTGTCAGGTCTTGAGAAGTCCCGGAAGAAGTCCGCAACGATCTGCACCTGCTCGATAGAGCCAAGATAGCCCGTATATATCGCATCAAAGCTCAGCCCAAGGCTCTTCCAGTGGGCGGCGATGTCGGGGATATCGCTTGTCAGATCCCGAAAGGTGTACCCGGTGAAGCCTCCCGTGTGAGTTGAGAGGACGGCTGTCGGGATCACCGCAGTCTCGATCCCCATTGCCGAGATCAAGGGCAGCGCCACGGTCAGTGAGCACTTCCCGAAGCATGATATATCCTGTATTGTAACGACTTTTTTCATCTTATCATTCTTTCTTATAAATTACTGCATCATTTTCTTTTTTTCAGAGCCTTTATCTCGCTCCGTGTTTTGTCTCTGCTAGAGGTCAGCGCCTTGTACCAGCGCAGCACATAGGCTGCCGGTAAAAGAATGGGGTGCTTTTTCGCAAACGGGTACCATTTTTTTACATAAGCAGGCGAGGGGAAGAGTCGTGACAGGACAAATTTTGCCCGTGAGGCATTGCCGCTGGATTTTTGGAAACGGCTTATATCGTTCTCAGCACGCTTAGAAGCCGAGCCGTAGGTCCCGTATTTCAGGTATTCCATCATGAAGGCTTCTTCGTCCGTTGAGAGCTGGGGCAGCTTATCCGACGAAAGGAGCCTCAATGCCAGCTCCCGGCGTTTTTCCTCGAAATCACCCATGCCCATTTCCTTTGCGGCAGCTTTTATCCTATCCCAGTCCAGCTTACCCTCCTTTGCACGGAGGAAAATGTAGCAGTCCAAAAGTCCACGGATACCTGTTCCTGCTTTGATGAAATGCTTGTACTCATGAGCGGTCATGTAGATATAGAATTCCTCGTCTGAAAGGTGGTATCCGAAGCTGTCGTCGGAATTCCTGATCATGATCTTTGACATATCCTTGTAGTGCTGCTGAAGCTGAGGAAAGAGCCTCTCTTCAAAAAGAAATGAGTGGAGCTCAAAATTCATGACCGGCGGCTTGACGTACTCATCACAGTGGCTTGAAAGGTATCGCTTGGCCGTGTAGCCTCGGTCTGTCATGATCTTGTTGGCTTTTTCTCTGCAAGTGCCGTCGATGAGAATGTCGTTGTCTGACATCTCTCTCACGCCTGCCTCGGGGTAGAGCTCCTTTATAAGACTGCCCTTCATCACAAGGTACCAGATCCCTTGTTTCTCGAATTCATCGGTGATAGCCTTTCGCTCAATGTCAAGCAGTATATTCTTTCTCACCGACTTGTGATATGCCTGTGCGAAGTCATTGTGTTCGATCCCGGCTTTTTCCAGCACCGGATATACTGCTGCTCTGAGAGATTGGATCTTGCACAGCTTGTAGAGCTGCTCCAGGTCGATCTGAGCGGTCTTTTGGGGGTCAGGCTGGATCTCGTTGGCCGCACAGCTGAGCAGATAGATCAGGTCTTTGCAGAGTTTTTCCATGGGTTTCTCCTTATTTCAGAACAGATTCATGTATAGCAAAATGCTTGGGTATGCCGTGCTCCTTGACCAGGTTCAGGTCTCCCTGGATCAGGGGCAGGAAGTAGTTCAGGGCAAAGTTGCGGATGTTGTTCCCGGCGGAATTTATATAGTTTTTCGGCAGGAATTTCTCCTTGTTGGCTATCTGGGAGGCGTCGGCTGTCTCGATAGTTACGGTGTAGGGGATGTCCTCTATCCTGCGAAAAACCATGACCTTTCCGGTCTGTCCAGCCAGAGCACAGCGAACTCCGGCAGCTCCGATAGCCTCAGCCTCGTCGATGTCGGTCTTTGAGCCCAGATGTGAGGAGCAGCGCTGCATTACGTTCAGCTCGATGGATCTTACCTTGCAGCCGATCTCGCTGCGGATAACGTCCTCCAGATATTTTCCGATCCCGGAAAGATACTTGTGGCCGAAGTTGTCCACAACTCCCGACTGTACGCCCTCAGGAACTTCGATGCCCTCGGAAACTGCAATGATCACGGCCTTGTGCTTGCTCATCTCCTGGCGAACGTCAGACAGGAAGCCCTCCAGTGAGAACTTCACCTCGGGAACGTACACCAGGTGGGGAGCAGTCTCGCCCATGGCGTGAAGAACGGCGCTGGAGGCCGTCAGCCAGCCGGCGTGACGTCCCATGATCTCCACGATCGTAACGGACGGTATGCTGTACACGATACTGTCACGGGTGATCTCGTGCATGGTGGTTGCGACGTACTTTGCCGCAGAGCCAAAACCGGGAGTGTGGTCGGTTATGCACAGGTCGTTGTCGATAGTTTTTGGTATACCGATCACCTTCACGTCGAGACCGATCTCCGCAAAATATTCAGACAGCTTGTTCACGGTGTCCATGGAGTCGTTTCCGCCGATGTAGAGGAAAGCCCCGATGTTTCGCTGTTTCAGTGTGGCTGCGATCTTCTCGTAGTCGGAGGGATCCTCCTTCCAGTCCGGCAGCTTGTACCAGCAGGATCCAAGGACGGTGGAGGGAGTCTGCCGAAGAAGGTCCATATCGTTGTTGGAAAGGATCATGGTCTTCAGATCCACCAGGTGGTTCTCGATCATGCCCTCGATACCGTTTATCGAGCCGAAAATAGCGTCGATCTCGGCAACTTTCAGCGACTCGCAGAAAACTCCCACAAGGGAGGCATTTATTGCGCAGGTGGGTCCGCCAGACTGCGCCACAGCAATGTTCATCATAATAATTACCCTCTCATTTCCATATTAGTAACTTAATTATACCATGGGACGCAGAAAAATGCAACATCAGCAGGATATTTGTTTGCAGTGCTGAATGCTGTCAATTTGAGCAAAATATTGATCAGGCATTCTTTTTATTTGTCCCCTTCGCCAAAATATCGTCAAATAGTTGACTTTTATTTAAAAAAATGGTATCATTAAACTTGTATCTTTAGAACTATTTACGGGAGGAATACCATGGATAATTCAAACGAAAAAAATCTAAATATCACCATAAATAATAAGGCTGCGGATAATGATGAGGTCGTTATTTCACTAGTTACGATTTTCAAGAAGCTGAAGAAATACTTCGTTCTTTGGCTCATCATTGCAGTCGTTGTTTTTGTTATGACATTTGGTTATGCTACTTTGACAACTCAGATCAATAAGCCTAAGCTGAACGCTCTTATCAGCTTCTCCTACTCAGGAATAGAGAAGGGCAACGACCCCAATGGCCGAAAGTTCGATGTGAACACCATTAAAAACCCCTCAGTGATCGAGTCTGCACTGACTGAGCTCGGCATCAGCTTGGAAAACCTGGAGACTATCCGTGAGGGTATCTCAGTTTTCGGTATCATCCCTTCTGATGCTATCGACCGTATCACAGTTTACCAGAACGTTTACGAGAGCGCCGGCAATCTCAACGCTGCTAAGGAAATGCTGGATGTTACCTATTATCCCACTCAGTTCAAGGTGTACTTCGACTACAACGAGACCGATTTCACTTCTGCTCAGGCTACCGACGTACTCAATACCATACTTAAAAAATATCAGGATTACTTCTATGAGGAGTACGGCTACAACGAGTCTCTTGGTACAGCAGTAAGTGCTATCAACTATGAGGACTACGACTACTCCGAGGCTGTGGACGTTTTCGATACCAACCTGACAACTCTCCGCAGATATGTTAGACAGCTCTCCAACGAGGACGCAACACGTTTCCGTTCATCTGTAACAGGCTACACCTTCGATGACCTCTATCAGGCTATCACAACTATCCAGGACATCGATCTTGACAAGATCTCGTCCTATATCACAGTCAACAACCTGACAAAGAATAAGGACGCCGCTATCTCATACTATGACTACCGCATAAACTCGCTGAACCGCTCAAAGACATCTCTTGAGGAGCAGCTCAAGTCCGTTCAGGAGTCTATCGAGGCTTATGAGAAGGATCAGATCTTTATCTTTTCCGGCACAGACGAGACAAACACAAATATGTCCTCAACTGTAGCCTCCGAACAGTATGACAACATGATCAAGAGCAAGCTCCGCATTACTGAGGATCTTGCTGATACAAAGCAGAGCATCAACTACTACAAGGAGCGCAAGGAAGCTTTCCAGAACAATCCTGCCGGCTCAGAGGCTAAGGCTAAGGACCTTGATGTTCAGCTCAAGGATCTCAGCGATAAGATCAGCGAGCTGATCGACGTTACCAGCCAGACCTCTGACGACTACTACAGGAACGTAACTCTCAGAAATGCATACAACGTGCTTGTTCCTGCATCCAGCACAGTTACCAACAGACTGCTCCACATCATCAACAACGCAAAGATACCTGTTGTGATCTTAGAGGCACTTGCAATCTTAGTATTCCTCATGATCGCTATCGTTGAGGCTATCATTTCTGACGGCCGCAAGAGAAAGGGCCTCCCTGAGGCCGTTGAGACCGAGGAGAAAAAGAAGGAAGAGCCCAAGGCTGAGAACAAGTCCTCAAAAAAGTAAATACATGAAGAAAGCTCCGTCAGCGTAAAGCCGGCGGAGCTTATTTTTATATGTACATCTCTCGCATTTTTATCAGGTCGAAAACATTGAGCCTGCCGTCCGCAAAGAGGTCTCCGGCAGAGGGTGAAGCCAGCCCGCCCTTGCCCAGCAGATAGCTCTGCATCATCACAAGGTCGGCTATGTTGAACTCGCCGTCAGAGTTCACATCGCCTAAAACTCCGCCGGAAAGTGCCGCTGCCTCCTCATCGCTGAGGGCAGTGCGGTAGAGCCGGAAGTTGTCGATAGCTCCGCTGAAATTGGCATCGTCGCCGTAGAAGGACTTGCCCAGGTAGCAGACCTGATCTGTGCCAAGGTCTGCGGCAAGAGTGCTCAGCTCAGTGGTCTGAGCTGCAAGTGTGCCGTCAACGTAGAGCCTTGCCTGAGCGCCGCTTACGGTGAAAACGTACCTGTGCCAGTCTTCGGCGGAAAGGTCGTAGCGCATACCGCTCTCGCCACGCCAGGTATCAGTGGTGGTGGCGAAGCGGAAGTGATCCTTTGCAATCTTGAAAAATGCGTACTTGTTCTGGTCCTGACCGGCTGCAAAGGTGAAGAAATCACCGTCTGAGGAGGACTTTGCGTCCATTACCACGGTGTACTCCGTGGCGCCGTCGAGGATGCCATTTGGGAGCTGTGCGAAGTTGGCGTTGTCGCTCCCCAGCAGCAGGACGCTGCCCTTTTCCGGGTCGCTGTAGAGCTTGGCACCGCCGTTCAGCTTCAGGTCGCCGCCGTTTCCGGTCAGGTCGGGAACAGTGCTGCCGTTTGCGGTCTCGAAGTCGTACTCCACCGCAGGAACAGGAGCTTTTCCGGGCGAGACAGGCTTTCCGAAGACCTTCATCTCGTAAACTGTGGGAGTGTACCAGTTGTTGTTGGGGTTGTTCTGGAGAGTTGCTCCCAGCACGTTCAGCCGGACGTACCTCGCCCTTCCCGAGAGCATATCGCTGTTGAAGCCGTAGGTGCTGTTGACCACGTCGCTGTTCTTGTCGGTGTGATCCAGCAGCTTCTCCCAGTGCGCGCCGTCGGAGCTGCCCTCCACGGTGTAGGTGTAGTAGCCCTCAGAGCCCTTGCAGATATACCATGAGGTCTGGATATTGGCCAGGTCGCAGATCTGACCCAGGTCGACTTGCAGGAAAAAGGGCCATTTTTTGTGGTCGCCGTCGGCTGTGAAGGAGGTGCGGTATGAGCCGTCGAAGGCCTTATACGCCGCAGTTTCGCCCTTTGCAGCGATCGAGGCTGTAGCCGGCTTGTCCTGAGAGAGTAGCTGACCTTCCTGAACGGGGAAAAGCTCGCCGGTCTTGGTGCTGTACTTGAATGAGGGGTAGTAGTCGTAGAAGGCGAAGCTGTTGTCAAAATACAGGGGACAGAGAGTCGTTCCGCTGGTGGAGGAGGCTCTCAGCCAGCGATAGGCGTGCATCAGGTAGTTCTTCCCCTGCAAGTCCACGATCCAGCCGCTCTGTGAGGAGAAGGTGGAGGTGTTGCCGATGGGTCGCAGGTCGCTCCAGTCGCCGTAGAGGTCGTCAGTGACGGTGTAGGCGCCGCTGCTGGGGTACCAGCCTGCCGCCTGAGAGGTGAACAGGAAGTAGTATCCGTCACGCTTGATCAGGTTGGGGAATTCCCGGTACTGATCCTCATGGAGAGTCTTTACGATCTCGGTGACTCCGCTGTAGTCGTCGTTCATGCGGAAGATGTAGATCGTGGCGTTGGCGCCCTGTCCGGACTTATTTGCGGCAGCGATCAGGTAGCCTGCGCCGTCGTCGTCGAAGAAGATCGCCATGTCCCTGACCTGGATGTCAAGGGGATTGTAGACGTGGTGGACGGTGAACTGTCCTCCGGGCGTGCCGGTGATGACCAGAGCCTTTCCGTCGCTGTAGCCGGAGGGCTTTTCCCAGTGCGCCCAGACCACCACCTTGTTCTTTTCGGGGATATAGTCGATGTGGACAGACTCGATCTTGCAGCTTGCAAGGTCTTGGTTTTGTGAGGAGTCCGCCACATTCCGCTCATTCCCGAATTGCTTTCCGTCAGAGGAGGTGGTCTCCGCAAGGTAGATGTCCTGCTGGCCGGGGTGGCTCCGCAGTGAGTAGCTGTAGTATGTGTCGCCCACCTTGTAGCCGCTGGTCTCATAGACCGGGCTGCTGCCCTTTTGGTTGTCGTAGGTGCTAAGGCCGCCGGGGACTTCGGTGGGGGAGAGGGACTTCACCGATGACCAGCTCTCGCCCTTTTCGGTGGAGGCCTTCAGCTGGTAGTAGTAGGTCTCTCCCAGGGACAGATCGTCGTCCTCGAAGGAGGCACCTGTGCCGGAATACACCGGTACGAAGCCGCTTTCCGGTTCTGTAGAGCGGTAGAGGGTGAAGCTCTGAGCCGGAAGAGTGGTCGCCCATTGGAGGGCAGCGCGGTCTGCGCTGTCACTGCCTGAGATGCAGAAGAGATTCCCCACAAGGCCGATCTCCTCAGACACGTTTTGAGAGGGGGCTTGTCCGGGAGAGGCGGCTCTTGCCGGAAAAACCGGCGCTGCACCGGCAAGTGCTGCCGAGCATAGGAGCGCTGTAAGGCTCCTGAGAATTGGGTGCTTGGGTCTCATTGTATCAGCTCCTTTTTAGTATTTTGCCGTGGTCTGTACTGACATTTTAACATAGACTTCACAGAAAATCAACGGTTTTTTCATTTTTCTGAGCCAGACCATAAAAAAAGCACCCGAGGTGGGTGCTTTCAGATCAGTGATGAAGGGAAACTATACCGCTTCCGCCGGTTATATAGAAGGTGTCGCCAACGATCAGGTCTCCCAGGTCGCTTACCATATATGCAGCCAGAGATGCGATCTCCTCAGGGACTGCATAGCGCTTTGAGGGCTGCTGAGGCATTTCGATGCTGTCGCCCTCGCCCTTGCCGAGCATCTCAGTCGCTACAGGTCCCGGTGCGATCGCATTGACGATTATCCCGTGTGGGAGCAGCTTGTCCGCAAGGCCGATAGTCATGCCCTTGACTGCCCATTTTGAGATCTGATATGGTGACCAGGCAGGTCTCAGTGCAGAGGCAGAGGAGATATTGAGGATATGTCCCTTTATGCCGTTTTCGATCATGTAGTTGCCCATGGCCTGACAGAGGAAGAAGGCTCCTTTCAAATTAACGTCCATGGCCTTGTCGAATTCCTCCTCGGTGATAGAGCCAAACTTGAACTTGCCGTTTATACCTGAGGAATTGACCAAAATGTCGATCTTGCTCCCAGCGGTTTGAGCGGCCTCGGCAATCTTTTCGGGGATGGATCCCACATCGTTCAGATCCATGATCACAAAGTGCTCTGTACCGATCTCCTCACAGCATTTCTTGGTCTTTTCAGGAGATCTGCCGGAGATCACTACATTACAGCCCTGACGAGCGAATTCCTTGGCTATGGCCTTTCCGATGCCGCCGCTGCCACCAACGATGAGGGCAGTCTTTCCGGCGAGGATGTTACCGCTTTCAACAGAACACTTTACGGGGACTAGCTTCTCGGTCCGCAGCTTATTGATAACTTTCTTCAGGATACTCATATCTGATCACTTTCCTAACAGTTTCTTCAGAGTCTTTGCGCTTTTGGGCCCAAGGAGCTTCTTGACGATGGTCTTGGCAGAGCCTTCGATAGAGGTCTTCATGTTGCGTACAGCCTTTAATGCGTCGCTTTCCTCGCTGCTGTTGGTGAAGACCTCAAGGATCATGGAGCCTTCCGCAGAGGTATCGGTAAATCTAGCCAGCTGTTCAGTGAACTGATCCTTGCTTGAGGCTGTCAGATACTCGATGTCGAGATCCTCAGCAAAGTGTTTTACCAGGACAGCAGACTTGTTGCCGTAATGTCCTCTTGCAGCCATGAACTTATCGGCTTCTTCACCGAACAGAGCGGCCTTGTGGCTGTAGTTCTTGAACTCAGTACCCACACCGTTGTTTATGAGAAGGATCCTGATATTCTTAGGGAAATGCCTGTTGCCCAGTGAGTTGAGGTCATAGAAGAAGGCCAGGTCTCCCAGCACAAGATAGTGGATACGGTCACTGCTGGCAAGAGCTCCGCCAAGTACAGTTGAGATAGGTCCGTCGATGCCAAATCCGCCGGTGTTGCAGTAGCAGTCGATGTCCTCGCTCACATGGAAGAAGTTCCAGCTTCGCAGAGAATTGAGTATGCCCAGGTGGAGGACTGAGCCGCTGGGCAGCATGGGGGAGAGTGTCTTTGCCATCCAGAGGTTTGAAAGCGGGATCTCAGGGATCATTCTGAAAAGCTCGCTGTACTCCTTAGCCCACTCATCGTAGTAAGAGGTATTGGCAGCGGTCTCCTCCTTGGAGAGATACCTCTTGAAGAAGCTGAGCTCGTCCATCTCGAACACGAGCCTGATAGCTCTGAACTGGTCACGGATCTCGCCGTCCTGGTGTACTCTCCAGACCTGCTTAGGCTTGAGTTCGATGTAAGCGCCGGACATATTTCCGATGTCGATGAGGAGGTCGATGTCACAGCAGGAAGCGTGATACTGAGACTGGAATGTTACAAGTGCAGGAAGGATCTTGTATTTGCCGTGATAGTTGCTGGTGTGGTCACAGAGCACTACTGCGTTGTATCTCTCACAGAATTTTTCCACAGCTGAGGTCAGCTCAGGAGTCCATTTCAGGTGTGAGCCGACAAAGATAGCTGTTTTCTTTGATGAGTCGATGGCAGGGAACCTGTCAGTGAGGAACAGCCTGTCGATACATCTGGTTTTTGGGAGCTCAGCCACGGAATAGTCAGAGCTGTGGGTGGTCTCAAGGCTGATGTGAGCCGGACCGCCTCCTCCTCTTTTCAGTTCAAGGATAGCGCTGTTTATAGCGACAACTGCTCCCCAGTCGTCGTCCTTGCTCTGGATAGTGGGGACGTAAACGCTCTTTTTGGCGATGTCGTTCTGGAGATTGGTGCGGTCGATGACCTGAGGAACGTTCTGGCCGATGAAGGCAGGGTGTTTTGTGGCTGTGATCGCAAGGATCGGCAGCTTACGGTAGTAAGCCTCAGTCAGCGCAGGGACGTAGTTCCTGGAGGCTGTTGCTCCTGTGCAGCTAAGGGCAACTGGCTCACCTGATTCCGCAGCAAGTCCGCAGGCGATATATGCAGCGGAGCGCTCATCGGGAGCTGAGTAGATCTCGAAGTAGTCGTCATGCTGGATGCTTCCCACGAAGCAGATGTTCTGAGCTCCGGGGCTGACAACGACCTTTTTGATGCCGTGATGCTTCATTATAACGATGAGTCGCTGAGTGTTTTTTTCGATAGAATATTTTAATCCCATAGTGTCCTCCTAAATATCATATAAGGCAAGCGCCTCAGTGTTTTTTCACTAACTTCATTCCCTTTGTCCAAACTGCACGGACTAGAGAATTGTTGAGCCAGAAGAATATCGCCATACCAAAGATGATGTTGATAAAGTTGAGAACAGGCATCTGAAGGTAGCAGAGCACTGATTCGACCACAAGAACAGCCAGCACCAGGAACATATGAAGTTTGTCATATGTGATCTTGACCATTTTTCTAACATCGACTATTCTGAAAACGAACAGCAGCAGGTAGCTGATAAGGGTAGAGCCTGATGCAGCATACAGTCCGATGAACTTGATCAGTGCGATGTCGATGACCAGATTGCAGATAGCTGCGGCAGTAGTGGTGATACCGATGCTCTTGGTCTTCATGTAGGCAACGTAGATACCGCCTAAGAATGAGGACATACTGTAGAAGAACATCGCAATGAAGAGCACAGGCATCTGGAAGTAGGCCTCGCCGTAGTCTCCACGGATAAACAGCTTGAACAGCAGGGGAGTAGTGCAGATGAGCAGTCCCAAAAAGCCTGCTACCAGGTCGAACATGGTCCTGAACATGAGGGAGTAGTATTTGTCTGCGTCATCATCCTTAGAAACGATGGAGGCATTCTCCTGCCAGGCCATAGTGAATGTGCTTTGGGCGAGGTTGAGCAGTGACGGGATCTTGTTTGCTACAGAATAGACCGCATTAGCGGCTATGCCCATGGAGAAGGTGACAACAAATCTGTCGGAGAGCCTCATGATCCACATTGACATACCGTTAGGTATGAGGGGCCATGAGTATTTCAGCATTTCCTTGAGGCAGTCCTTGCTGAAGTATTTGATGCTGTAGTAGCGGTAGATCTTGGATCTGATCATTATCACGATCAGGGATATAGTAGAGGCTCCCATAAGAGCGATAACGGAGCCTGTTAGTCCAAATTTGAAGTGCCAAACAAAGACCACTGCAAAGATCATCTTGCACAGTGAGCTGACGATGGCGCTGATGGAGTAGTCCAGATTTTGCTCAAGGCCTCTGGCAAGCTGCCGGAAGGCATTGACGATGATGTCGGCGAAGTAATATCCGCAGATCAGCAGCTTTATGGTGGGGTCCATCCCCGGCAGCGCAAAGAACAGTATCAGCAGGGCTGCTAGTGAGACGGGTATCATGAAGGTAAGGATCGTGGAAACGATGGTCCTGATCCTCTTCTCGTCCTTGCGTATATCTATCAGGAAGCGGAAGGCTGCTGACTGGATCTGAAGGGTAGCAGTAGGGAGAATGAGTGAAACAAGGACCGTGATAAGGTCGTAGTTTCCCATTTCCTCCTTGGTCAGGCAGTCTGTCAGTATGGGCAGGGTTATGAAGGAAGCCAGCTTAGGCAGGAAGGTGCCTATAGCCAGTATCCCGGTATTTTTTGCAAGTTTGCTTTCTCGGCTCAATTTATCTTTTCCTTTCGTAAGGGCTCGTGATGCGGAGAGGGGGCTCTCCTTTGTGGCAGCTCAGCTCAGATCTCTGAGCGCTTAGATCTCTGCATAAGCTGATCCACCATATCTGCGGGTGAGGCTCCCTCATAGATCACAGAGTTGACGGCTGAGATTATGGGCAGCTCCACACCGGTCTCTTTTGAAAGGCGCATAGCAGGCTTGATAGCGTTGATGCCCTCCACCACCATGCCGACCTCCTTTGTGGCCTCCTGGGGAGTTTTTCCTCTTCCGATAAGGATACCGGCATTGTAGTTTCGGCTGTGGACGCTGAGGCAGGTAACGATAAGGTCGCCCATCCCGGCAAGTCCGTAGAAGGTCTGCTCACAGCAGCCCAGCTTGACGCCCAGGCGCTTGATCTCAGCGAGACCACGGGTGATAAGTGCAGCCTTGATGTTATCGCCCAGGTCAAGTCCGCTGAGGACACCTGATGCAAGGGCGATGATATTTTTCAGGGCTCCGCATAGCTCCACGCCCTTTATATCGGTATTTGTGTAGACTCTCATGCAGGTGTTCATGAAGATCTCCTGGATGAACATAGCGGTCTTCTCATCCTGACAGGCTGAGATTATGGTCGTGGGGATGCTCCTGATGACCTCCTCGGCGTGAGTAGGACCTGAAAGAGCTGCGATCTTGAGGCCTTTTTCCTTTACCAGGTCTCCCAGCTCGTCCTCGATCACCTCTGTCATGGAGAAGAGGGTAGCCTCTTCGATACCCTTTGCTACGCTTACCAGGATCTGTCCCTGCTCCAGATAGGGAGCGGCAGTCTTAGCAGTAGAGCGGATAAACGGCGAAGGTACGGCAACTATGAGTACGTTCCTTCCCTTACAGGCTGTTTCGATGTCAGCGGTATAAGAAAGCTCATCCGGGAGCTTGATGTCTGGAAAGATAGGGTGGATATGGGTGGCATTGAGGTTATCGATCTCATTGGGAAGTGCAGACCAAACGGTCACATCATGGCCGCTGACGCAAAGCATTTTTGCCAGGGCGATGCCCCATGTTCCGGCGCCTAAAATAGAAATTTTCATGCTGTCGGTACTCCTTTGGATTATTCTTTTAGTTTTTCCTTTTACTATATTTAGATGTACGTGTATAACAGACATTATAGCACATTTCTCTCTGAAAGTCAATACAGCCAGGCCTTTTCAGGGACATTTTATTGTACACTTGTCAATGATCTTGGACACTAACCCTCAAAAAATAAGATGTTAAGCAGATAATGGCAAATTCACCTCATGTAGGAGCCGTAGGCGACGGAGTGAGGTGAATTTGCGGCGGCTCACCACA
>Ga0208824_1001563_pt1 | contig 19939 bp, 12 predicted proteins | sample AD_JPNTR3_MetaG_FD_184447 | JGI IMG/M metagenome (GOLD analysis project Ga0208824, IMG submission 184447) | Active sludge microbial communities of municipal wastewater-treating anaerobic digesters from Japan - AD_JPNTR3_MetaG (SPAdes) (version 2) | ecosystem: Engineered > Bioreactor > Anaerobic...
CCGGCAGCTGGCGGCGGGGACTGTCCCTCTGTGGTGCGGGGCTGATGTCGCCACTATGCCCTTGACGTTTAACGTCGCAAGAGAGCTTGACTGCCCGCTGCTGACGTATCTCATACAGGTACGACGCTCCTCCGGCCAGACCCGTCCAGCAGAGTTCGCACTAGATGGCGCCCCAACGAGGGTGGATAACAAGCCAGGATGAACGGGACGGGCCTGCAGCAGTGGCTCACAGGTACGGTTGACGTTACCGTTAGCCAGGCTGCCGGCGCGCTGCAGCCAGAGCCGCTCCATTCATAATTTATTACAACCGGGCTGCCCGCCGCGGGCATTGCCCCCTGCCTCTGTGCCGCCTGGATTCCCCGCCTTGACAAAGTTACAAGATGCTCTCGAGCATTGTATGCTTTCTGACGTAAGGGATCAGTTGCCCGTACCCCTGCGATTCCTTCTTCCGTCTCAATGCCCTCTCGAGCATTGTATGCTTTCTGACTGCGCCGGCCTGCATGTACCGCAGCGGTTGCCGCACGCTAGTCTCAATGCCCTCTCGAGCATTGTATGCTTTCTGACTTTCTTACGAAAGGTCAAGAGCCGGATATTTGGTAGTGAGTCTCAATGCCCTCTCGAGCATTGTATGCTTTCTGACCCGCAAAGTATGAGGCGCCTGAAAACGCCAGAATCAGTAGTCTCAATGCCCTCTCGAGCATTGTATGCTTTCTGACGAATCCCAAAATTGATTCTGTGATTGCCAATTACATTGGGTCTCAATGCCCTCTCGAGCATTGTATGCTTTCTGACAGATTCAGAAGTGGATTCCTCTGGGGCAGCCTATCCTGATGTCTCAATGCCCTCTCGAGCATTGTATGCTTTCTGACCTTGCGATGTTTTCGAGGGTTCCGGGGTAGTCGGTAATCCGTCTCAATGCCCTCTCGAGCATTGTATGCTTTCTGACAAAGTGCGGGTTGCTGCCATCCAGTCCGAGGGTTACCGTTGCGTCTCAATGCCCTCTCGAGCATTGTATGCTTTCTGACAAAGTATTTCCTGGTGTTCCCTGGAGTCTTGCGGAATATTGTCTCAATGCCCTCTCGAGCATTGTATGCTTTCTGACGTTACAAAAGTGATTTTTTCGCCCGCGAAAGCGACAATTAGGTCTCAATGCCCTCTCGAGCATTGTATGCTTTCTGACGGAATTGTCCGTCCCCCGCGGCATACGCAGGGGCGGGGTCTCAATGCCCTCTCGAGCATTGTATGCTTTCTGACCCTCCTTTGGATTTTGAGATTTTTTCCCACTTACTGCGGTGATTTATCCCAAAATCCGCTCGCGATTCCCCACGCAACGGGGCCCAGAAAGCCTGAGACCACCCTTTTCCCCCACTTGTCCAGGTTCAGCGTATGACTCCTTTTTCACCCCCCTTTTGGGGGCCTTCTGGCTGTGACATACGCTTGCTACTCCATAGTATAGCACAAGTTCAGATTATGCGCAAGTCCCAAAATCAGATCGCGGAACATCCACGCGGCCACGGGATTCTCCGCCAGGCGCGCGCTCAAACGAAAGGTGGAGATGAGCACCCGCCCCGTCTGCCCCACCCGCCGTTCCGCAATCAGGCCCACCGTCTTGTGCAACCAGCCCACCGTCAACCCGGCGTGCACGTCCACGGCAAAGTCGCGGGGATGGAGGCCCACGATGACCTGCTCCGGCGTCAGGTCGGCGAAGAGAAAATCCACCTCGCCGGCGGTCGGCAGCGCGCTAAAGAGCCGATCCTTGCAAATCCAGCTCAGACTGCTGGCCCAATCGCCCTGCCAATCGCTCCCGCGCCTCGGGACGATGCTGATCCCTCCCACGTGCGTCTGGAGCGCGTCCGCGTTTTCCGCGAGCCACAGCACGGCCCCGCCCTGCAACAGGTACGCGCGCAGCGCATCCGTCAGGGTCAGCGCCACGGCGAGATCGGCCGCCGCGAGCGTGTCCACCGGCGTGTATCCCAACGCGCGCAGCGGCGTCTCCAGCTCCGGCGCGTAGACGCGAAGCTCGCCGGGGGCAGCGCAGGGCGGGAAGACGAAGACCTCCTGCACGTGCTCCGCCGCCGGCGTCCCCTCCGCCTGCAACAGGCGCAGCGTCAGCCGGAGCCGCAGGGGATGGGAAACCTCCGGCGCCCGGAAGGTCAGGCGTCCCACCGGGGTGACGTCCGCCGGGCGCGGCGCGAGCGGTCCCAGAGCGCCCCGCAGCGTCGGTTGCCCTTCCACTTCCCATTCCAGCCGGCTCTCGCGCAGGTCGGCGGAGGAGAAATGCGCGAGCGCCAGCGTCAGCGCGCACTCCTCGCCGCTCCAATAGGCCAGCCGCTCCCATTCGGGGATGATGAGGTCATCGCTGTTGAGCGCGCGCAAGGCGGGGAAGAAGTCCTTGGGATGGCGGTGCAGGTCCAACAGGCCGTTGCATTCCCAATGGACGTCGGTGAATTCGGTGATGACGTAGCCCGCCAGGCTGGAATGGCGCCGGATTTGTTCGATCTCGTACTTGAGCGCGGCGTATTCCAGACGCTGGCTGGCCGCGACCAGCGCTTCCAGGGTGGGGAAGGCGCGCTCCAGGTGATAATGGGCGTAGCGCGCCTCCACCCCGTGCGGGTAGACGACGCCGTTGCCCCACTCCGCGCCGGTCTCAAACCACCACGGCTCGCTGCCGTCCGCCTCGAGCAGGCGGCTCACCTGCGGCAGGCCCCAATTCCCGAATTCGGAAAGGATCAACGGCTCGTCGCCGCGCCGCCGGACTTCGGGGGCCGGCGGGCCGGGGGGAGTGTCCCACGGATCGTGCAGGAACGTCTGCCACTCCGCGTGCGTGCTGTAGGCGCGCGCGAACGTCCACCAGGGACGGGCGGCGTAGCGCGCGACCCACTCGCGCCAGTACGGGGCGTGATCGGGGATGGCGGCGTAGTTGTGGAAGTCCTCGATGTCGGTGACGACGTGCGCGTTGCCCCCGCAGGCGGAATTATCCACAATCAGGCGGGTCGGGTCCAGCCGCCGGAGGTAGGCGTAGGTCTCCGCGAGCCAGGCGCGCTGCGCGGGATCGGTCAGATCAATGCCCCAGCTCTCGTTGATGAGGGTCCAGATGATGATGCTGGGGTGCTGGCCGTCGCGGGCCACCATGCCGGCCAGGGTCTCGCGGGCGCGCCGCTGCGCATCCGGCGTGAGGTATTGCGCGTTGGGCAGCTCCGTCCAGATGAGCAGTCCCACGCGGTCGGCGGCGGCGTAGTAGCGCGGGTCGGCGATCTTGATGTGGAGGCGCAGGCAGTTGAGGCCCATGGCCCGGGCCTGGCGGAACTGCGCTTCGAGGAAGGCCTCGGAGGGGGGCGTGCAGAGGGTCTCCGGGTAGTAATCCTGGTCGAGCGCGGCGCGCAGGTACAGCGGCCGGCCGTTGAGCCAGAGCCGTCCCTCGCGGGCCTCGATGGTGCGGAAGCCGAAGGTCTCGCTGACGCTATCGGGGGCGGCGCCGTCGAGGGTGACGCGCAGGGTGTAGAGGTGCGGCGTGTCGAGATCCCACAGCAGCGGCGCGGGGACGGGCAGCGTGGGGGTGAGGGAGGCGCTCTCCAGCGAGGCGCAGAGCTGGCCGTCGGGCGCGAAAATCTCGTAGCGCAGGCGGGATGCCGGGGGCAGCTCGCGGTTGAGGCGCACGGCGACGCCGACTTCCGCGGTCCGCGGCGCGATCTGCACGTGCTGGATGTGGGTGGCGGGACGGCTTTCGGCCCAGACGGATTGCCAGAGGCCGGAGAGCATCCCGTACCAGGATTGTTTGCCGTGGGGGATTTCGGGGAAGAGCTCCAGCGGGTCGCTGACGCGCAGCGTGAGGCAGTTCACGCCGGGCCGGGCGGCGGCGGTGACGTCCAGCTCGAAGGGCAGGTAGCCGCCCTCGTGCGCGCCGACGGGGACGTCGTTGAGCCAGACTTCAGCGCTGTAGTCCACCGCGCCGAAGTGCAGGATCACCGCGCGGTCTGCCGTCAGCCATGAGGCGGGCAGCTCCAGGCAACGGCGATACCAGCCCACGCCGGTGAAGGTGCGCAGGGCGGGGGTCGCCTGCCAGGGGGCCGGGACGGACACGGACAGCACGTCCGCCGGGGCCGTCTCACGCCAGAAATCCCAGGAACCGTCAAGGGCAAGTCGCGTGCGCAAGGCCATGGGTCAGTCCTTTCATGGTTGTAGTCGGAATGGCTCAGGAATGCCTACGGATGGGATGATTGTAGGCCATCCCTTGCTTTTTACCACCGCCGGTCGTTTTGCCGGGAAGGGTTTCTGCAAAAATAGGGGTAACTGTTCAGCCACTGACTAAAAAACGCAAGATTTCCTCGCGACCTTTGAAGATTGAGTATCAACTTTTGCCCCCTATCTCCTGGCCCCTTCCCCCCGCGCGGCGCGGGGGGAAGGGGAACTTTTTTTGTGGGGCTTTGCAGGCGGGCTACGCCCGCCTGCAAAGCCCCAATTTTTTTTCTCCCCCTCCCCAACGGCGTCCGCGCCGTTGGGGAGGGGGCAGGGGGTGGGGCAAAAGCTACAGGCCACAAAGGTTCCTTCATCGCCGTCTGGCTGCCTGGCGTCAGGCTGAACAGTCACAAATAGGGAGCAATGAGCCGTGAGTAAAAAGCCGCCGCAGTTTCCACTTATTGCAGCGTCTTCTTTATCCGATTCTCCAAAGTATGCTAAACTGAAGCCGTATATCCTGATTTTCTATCACGGGAGCAAGAATTATGACCCAACATTATCTCCTCGGTCTCGATGCGGGCGGCGGCGGAGGCAGCTGCCTGTTGCTGGAAGTGGAAACCGGCCGGGTCACCTCGGCTTCACGGTCATGGCGTCATCGCGCCGCGCCCGCGGCCGGCAGCTGGGCTTTGGATCTGGATACGGCGCTGATCTGGCGCACGCTGGGGGAACTGACCCGCGAGGTGTTGGCCCGCGCCGGGGCTCAGCCGGCGCAGGTGCTGGGCCTGGCCGCGAGCAGTATGCGGCACGGCCTGGTGCTGCTCGATGCGGAGGGGCGCGAGTGTTTTGCCGTCCCCAACCGTGACGCGCGCGCCGCGTCCGAGGCGCTGGAACTGGCGCAGGAGCGCGGTCCGCAGCTCTACGCGCGCTCCGGCCATTGGCCCGCCCCCATTCACCTGCCGGCGCGCCTCCTCTGGCTGGAGCGCCATGCGCCGGAGCTCCTGGCTGCGGCGCGACAGGCGCTGGCGCTGAGCGATTGGCTCGGTTTCCGGCTCACCGGCGTCAGCGCCGCCGAGCGCACGCAGGCCGGGGAGAGCTTGCTGCTCGACCTGCGGAATCGCGCGTGGGCCGAGGACGTGATCGGCGAGCTGCGGCTTCCCCGCGCGCTGCTCCCCCCCTTGCGGGACGCGGGCGCCTTGCTGGGGACGCTGGTCCCCGCAGCGGCGGCGCATCTGGGCCTGCCGGAGGGTCTCCCCGTGGCCGTGGGCGGCGCCGACACGCAGAGCGGCTTGCTGGGCGCGGGGGCGTTCGCGCCGGGACAGCTGGTCGCCATCACCGGGACGACCGCGCCCGTGCAGCTGGTCGTCGCCGCGCCGCTGCTGGATGCTCAACGGCGGCTGTGGACGGGATTGCACCTTCTGCCGGGGCGTTGGGTGCTGGAAAGCAACGCCGGCAGCATGGGGGAGGCGCTGGACTGGTTCGCGCGCGTGCTGTATCCGGAGGCGCCCCTTCCGGCGGCGCTGCTTGCCGCCGAGGCGGGGGAGGCTCCGCCGGGCGCGGAGGGGCTGTGTTCGACCATCGGCGCGAGCGTCTTCAACGCGGCGCAGCTCAGCCCCGCGGTGGACATGCTCGCCTTTTCGCACGAGCTGTTTGCGGCCCCGCACGGGCGCCCGGTGGTAGCGCGCGCCGTGCTGGAGGGGATGGCGTACGCGCTCAAGGCCAATCTCGCGCAGCTGCAGGAGGTCGCCGGCGCTTTGCCGGAGGGGATGATCCTGAGCGGCGGGATGGCGTGCAGCGGCGTCTGGGCGCAGGTGGTGAGCGACGTGCTCGACATGCCGGTGGAGCTCGCCGCGACGTCGGAGAGCACGGCTTTGGGGGCGGCGCTCTGCGCCGGGGTAGCGGCGGGCGTCTACCCGGATCTGGAAGCTGCCGCGCGGGCCGCCGTCCGACCGGGGCGCCGGCTCCTTCCGACCCCCGAAGCGGCCCGCGTGTACCGGCAGGGGTACGCCGATTGGATGAAGTTGCGGGCGCAGCGTGCGGAGGCGGATCTCACGCTGGCCCATCGCCTGGTGGAGGCCTACGCCGCCCATGCGCCTGCGGCGACGACGGTGGAGGCGCACCCCTTCCGCCCGCGCCTTTTCGTCACCGCCGCGATGGATGAGGCGGCGCTGGCGGCGTTGCGGGAATTGGGGGAGGTGGACTACGTCAGCTACCGCGATGAGCTGCGCCTGCTGAGCGGCGATGACCTGGTCGAAGCGCTGCAGGGCTATCACGGCTTCATCACCGAAATTGATGTGGTGGACGCCGACGCGCTGCAGCGCCTGCCCGAGCTGCGCATGATCGGCGTGTGCCGGGGGACGCCCGTCAATGTGGACATTGCCGCCTGCACGGCCTGCGGGATCCCGGTGCTCAACACGCCGGGGCGCAACGCCGACGCTGTGGCGGATCTGACGGTGGCGGCGGCGCTGATGCTCCTCCGTAAATTGCCCGAAGCGATGGCGTTTCTGCGGGAGCCGGGCGGCGAGGCGGGGGACATGAGCCGCATGGGGATGGCGTTCACGCGCTTCCAGGGGCGCGAGCTGTGGCGCAAGACGGTGGGCCTGATCGGCCTGGGCGCGGTGGGACGGCAGGTGGCGCGGCGACTGTTGCCCTTTGGCGCGCGGTTGCTGGTCTACGATCCTTATCTCAGCGCGGAGGAAGTGACGCTCGCCGGGGCCGAGAAGGTGACGCTGGAGACGCTGCTCGCCGAGAGCGACATCGTCAGCCTGCATGTCCCCGTCACCGAGGAGACGCGCGGCCTGCTCGACGCGGCGGCCTTCGCCCGCATGAAGCCGGGCGCGTTGCTGATCAATACGGCTCGCGCGGCGCTGGTGGATGAGGAGGCATTGCTCGAGGCGTTGCGCAGCGGGCAGGTGGGGGGCGCCGCGCTCGATGTTTTCAGCGCGGAGCCGCCCGCGGCGGACGATCCGCTGCTCGCCTGTCCCCATGTGATTGCTACGCCGCACATCGGCGGCGATACGGTGGAGGTCGCCGCGCATCAGGGGCAGCTCCTCGCGGCGGATCTGGCGCGGTTGCTGCGGGGCGAACGTCCGCAGCACATCCGCAACCCGGAAGTCCTGCCGCAGTTCAGCTGGACGGCGCCGCGACGGGAGCTGTCGCGGGAGGCGGTCAGGCAGCTGGCGAGCGGCGCCGGGCCGGCGGTCACCGATCTGGAAGCGCAGGCGGCGGCTCCCGCGCCCAAGCGGGGCGGGATGCTCACGGGGTTGCGTCGGGCGCTGGGCGGGAAGGGGCCGACGTCCGCCGCTCCTGCCGCACCGGTCATGGGGGAAGGCGGGGCCGCGCAGCTGGCGCGTCTGCTGCAGGCTTTCACGGAACGCATCCGCACGGATCCGGGGATGCACGCCTTCGCGGAGGGGAAGCACGTGCTCATGCATTTTCTCCTGAACGATGTGGGGGCGAGCTTCTACCTGAATTTTCAGGATGGCGAGGTCGAAGCGGCGCCCGGCGATCCGCCGGTGAAGCCCGATGTGACGTTGAAGATGAGCGCGGAGACGCTCGATGGGGTGTTCCGGGGGCGCATCAACGGGATGCGCGCGGCGATGAGCGGCAGGCTGGCCTTCAGCGGTGACACGACCAAGGCGATGGCGTTCCAGCGCATCCAGAAAGACCTGGGCGCGCTGTATATGGCCGCTTCCGAGGCGGTCGGCGGGCCGGGCGATCTGACCGCGCCGGTCGCGCCGGCAGGCAGCGCAGCGCCGGTCGCCATCTCACCGACGGGCGTCTCGCCGACGGGGGATGTGCGGGACGAGCTGCTCGCGGTGCTCAACGAGCTCTACGCGCAGGGGCTGATCACCGCGACGGGGGGCAATCTCAGCGCGCGGGTGGAGGGTCGAGAGGGCGAGGTGTGGATTACGCCGAGCCAGAGCTTCAAGGGCGCTCTGCGGCCGGAGATGCTGGTGCGCATGGACCTCGAAGGGCAGCCGCTCGACCCGGAGGCGCTGGCGCCTTCCAGCGAATGGCGGGTGCACACGGCGATCTACCGGCGGCGTCCCGACATTCAGGCGGTCATTCACACGCACGCGCCGCAGGCCATTCTGTTGGGGCTGACGGGGAAGCCCTTTTTGCCCATTTCCACTGAGGCGGCCTTCATCGGCGAGCTGGCGCGGGTGCCGTTCATGATGCCGGGGACGCCGGCACTGGCGGAGGCCGTCGCCGAGGCGTTGGGGACGGGGAGCGCGGTGCTGATGGAGCATCACGGCCTGGTGGTCGCGGGGAGCGGTCTACGCCGCGCGGCCAACGTCACCGAGATCATCGAGGACACGGCGCAGAAGATTCTCACCTGCTACATGCTGGGTCAGCCGCCGGCGACGCTGCCCGAGGATGTGCTGGCGCAGTTGCGTGAGGTGGGGACGCTGATGGTGTAGCGGGGCGGGGATGGATGAAGATGGAAAAATAAGAGGGCCCCCAAATCAAACGCCCCTTGTCTCCGGTTGAGACAGGGGGCGTTTGATGCAGGCAATCACCATTCATGCGCGTCTATGGCCTCGCATTCCGTTTCGATGGCTTGCTGCATCAGCAGCAGGTCGGCAGCAGAAATGGCTCCGGCGAAGGGCAATAGTTGCGTGCCAGGGACGCCTTTATGGGCTACGGCAGCTTCCGCTAACCGCTGCGCTATTTCAGGGTCCTGGCTGTCGGCCCGATCTTCGAGCATGTCCAGATAGTCGGCGTATTCTTCGGGTGTCAGCAGGTACCCCACGAGACGCTGGCGAGCATCCACTACATAGCGAGGGCCAGCTTCCCGCAACGTTTTGGTGATCGCATCTTCATCGCTCTTTTCATCGCTCATGGAAAGCTCCTTTGCGTTTGTGACTCTGCTGGTTTTATTATACCACTTTTGCGGGGGGGCGCGCCGGGAGTTCGCGTCGGAGGGGGGAGACATCCTGCGCAATCCGAGATGTGAGCTCATCTTTGTCAGATTCTACAAATGGAGATAAACTAAGGGCATGAGCGAAGCAACAAAAACTCCAGGATAGTGGGCCACGGAGTTTTCTGGGGAAATCTGGCATCTTTCCGTTCTCAAAAAAACGAGTGGGAACTGCAAGGTTCCCACAGGTGGGATAGACTGAGAGCAGACTGGACAAGGAGGATGCGGATGGTAGATCAATTCAGCAGTTCAGGACGTGCTGAAGAGACCAAACGGGTGGCGCGAATTCTCAATCTGGTGCAGATGATTGCCAGCGCGCCGCGGCGGTATTTGCGGCGTGACCTGGCGGCGCACTTTGAGGTGACAGAACGGATGATCCAGAAAGATCTGGAAGTGATCCGGCACGGGCTGTTGCTCCCCTTGGAGCATGCTCCTGAAGGGTATTTTTTCGAGAGAATACCGCGTTTGCCTACCCTGCAATACACTTTTGCCGAGGCTCTGGCGTTGCTGCTGGCGGTGCAGGCGGCGCAACAAGTCTCGGGTATCGGTTCGGTGGATCTCGCAGCGGCGGTAGCGCGGTTGGAATCGCTCTTCCCCGCCGAGTTCACGCCGCTGCTGCGCCAATACGGTCAACGTCAACCGGTCACTGCGCAGGGAGAGCACCGCCAACAGATGCTCACGTTGCTCAACCGGGCGTTGGTGGAAGGGCGGAAGGTGCGCATGGAATATGAGACGCGCTCGCGGGGCGGGGAGCGCAATGAGCGCGTGGTGCGACCTTATGCGCTATATCCTTACGTGCGTTCCTGGCAACTGATCGCCTATTGTGAACGACGGGAAGCGGTGTTGATGTTCAAGGTGGATCGGATTCACACGGCGACATTGTTGGACGAGCATTACACCATTCCCGCCGATTTCGATATAGAGGCGTATCTCGGCGATACGTGGGGGTTGTTGCGCGGCGAGGGCGGTGAACCGGCGGAGGTGGTGTTGCGCTTTGCCCCTGATACCGGACGGCGCGTGGCCGAGGAACGCTGGCACAGCAGTCAACAGGTCGAGATGACGGCGGATGGCGGGGTGCTGTTCCGGCTGCACATTGCGGTCACACCGGAGTTCGTGAGTTGGGTGCTGTATTATGGGAGTCAGGTGGAGGTGCTGGAACCGGCGAGCTTGCGGGAGCGGGTGGCGGAGGAACATCAGCGGGCAGCGGAGGTGAATGGGCCGATCAGTAAATGACGAATGACGAATGGCGAATGGCAAATAAGCGAATGAGCAGGGAGGTGCAAATGCTGAAATATACAGGGCATCCGTTGGTTGATGTCGGCGTGGCGACGATCACGGCGTTTGCGGGGAAGCAAAGGCCGGAGGATCTAACAGAGGCTGATCTGGATAGCGTCGCCGATTATATCGCGCGAGAGTACGTGCGGCAACCGTTGCTCTCTTTCCTTACGGTTGCTTTTCCAAACTCTGGCTTCACCCAGCCAGCCTATAACAAGCAGCCGGAGAAACGCCAGATTTATGCCGAGCGGGTCCTTGGGGCTTATCGCGCAGAAACAGCGACCTCGGGAGAAATCTGTGTGTTTACGGGTGAACCGGCGGCAGCAGTGTCTCTCGATGTTACCGGGGAATTACAACCCGGACGCGCTTTCCGACAGCATATTCCATTGCTCACGGGCGAAGGTCTTATCAACTTTCACCCCTATGGGGATGCGGGTGTGCCGGTATCAGGGAAAGCATTGCTGGCAATCCAGGCATTTCCTTTGGGTTGCGCCAAGTGCGGTGGACGGCTGTTGGCGGTGCATTCTGATAATCCACGGCTTACGTACCATTTTGCGGCTGAGTTTTTACTCGAAAATCGCCGTGCTGTGCAGCTAGCACAGGAATCCGGCAGCAGCAAATTGCCAGAAATGAAATTCTCTCAGCGCACTTTGCTGATTGATGTATTGCTTCGGGCGCATGAACTGCAACGTGAGGCGCGAGAGGACGAGGCGCTGTTTTCACTCACTGCGTATCATTTGACCAATAGTGGGCAAGGAGCGGATCTAGACATTTATCACTTGCCCATGCAGATCATCAGCTTTCTCCGTGAAATGTACGCAGCGCCTTATGCAGCACAATGGGGAGCCATCGTCCGCCGGGCGTGGGAGATACCCCCCAAGGGCAAGAAAGACAGGGAAGATTTTGAGCCGCGTAAAAACTGGCTCTATGAAGACTTGTTCGACTTGCCGCAAAACGCAGCGTGGTTCATCCGAACCTACTTTCTGCGCGTGGCGTTGAGCTATGCCCAGGGCAAGACTGACCCGCGTGCCACCTATTCATTGCAAAACGAGGCTGACCTGGTCTCGTGGGCCATTACCACAAGTTTCTTAAGGAGGATTTTAGGTATGGAAAAAGAGCGTGTTGAGCAAATCCGGCAATTGGGTGATGCCCTGGCGGATTATGTCGCCGGGCAAAACGACCGACGTTTCTTCCGCGATTTCTTCATGGCCCCCCGCTATGATTATTTCCGTAGCGCGCTCATCAAGGCCAATTTAGCTTACGTGCGGAGCGGAAAACCACCTTTCATAACGCTTGATCCTTACATCGCGGTTTTTGAGGAGGGCGACAGTGTAGCACAAATTGACTGGCGTCTGGCTCGTGATCTGGTGTTGATTCGGATGGTTGAGCAGCTCTATCAACGCGGCTGGTTCCAGAGCAATATAGATGTGCTGCCCGAAACGTCTGAAAAACCTTCAGAAGAAGAATTGTAGTTTTTAGCTTGTTCTACCAATTGTCTATCATATTCAGGAGGATAAGACCATGGCTTTCGTAACCGGTTTGTTGTTGATTGATGCGCCTGCTTCAGCCTTGAATAACCTGGGGAGCATCCCCGGCGCGCGCACAGACAATACTGTGGGCGTCAAGGTAATCCGCGCCAAAGACGGCGCGTACCCCTACGTTTCGGCCCAGGCATTCCGTTACTGGCTACGCGCCACATTGGAAAATGGCAGTTGGGGATGGCAAAAAGCCCCCATCTTCCGCGAGAAGAAGGTAGCCTATACCGATGCCAACCCCATCCTTTACTGGGATGACGATCTGCTCGGCTATATGCGCGCGCCTTCCAAGAAAACCGATGCTGTCGAAGCCCGCACCACAGATGAATCCCGTGTGGCAGAAACACCTACTCTCGATACTGTAACACGTGTTTCACCTTTCCGTGTCAGTACGTTGGTTTCGATTGCGCCGGTTAATCCGACAGAAGATTTCGGAGTAATGTCCCGTCACGAGGGCGACCCTGTGCCGCACGAGCATCAGTTCTACCGCACCACGCTCAAGGGGCTGTACTCGCTCGACCTGCACGCCAGCGGCACATTCTCCTATCGCCAGAAGACTGGCTTTCGCAATCTGGATGATACGCGCATCGAACTGGCAAAAGAAAAAGGGTTGGAACACCTCGAAGCAGAGAAGTCTTACCGGCTAACGCAAACGGAACGGATGGAGCGGGTGTGTGCGCTGTTTGAGGGCCTGGCGCATCTGGAGGGCGGGGCCAAGCAGACGTTGCATTACACAGACGTCGCGCCGGCGTTGACGGTGTTGGCTGTCACCAGAGGCGGCAATCACATTTTTAGTCATGTCGTGGGCGCGAATGGACGTGGGTTGCCGGAGATCAAACTCGAGGCGTTGCATGAGGCGCTCACAGTCTTCGCCAATGAACTGCTTTCGCCAGTCTACATTGGCTGGATTGCCGGTTATCTGGATGAAGAACGTGCCAAGTTGGAAGCAGCGTTGCGCGAAGGCGGGATGTTGGCCGACTTTGCGGACAAAATTTGTGTCGCTCATCCGCGTGAGGCCTATCAACAGCTCATTGAAGATCTCAAGAAACACCCAGAGTGGCTGGATTAACTCACAAGGAGGCAACTATGCGCGTTCTCAAGGTGGTAGCGGAGGGACTCACTACGTCCTTCCGTTACCCACACTTTATGCAGCAGGTTCATCCCAGCTACCAGATGCCGCCGCCGGCAACCATCTACGGGCATATTGCCAGTGCTTTGGGCGAGTGGTTTGATCCAGAAGGGGTGCAATTTGCTTATCATTTTACTGCCCAAGGTAGTGTGCAGGACATGGAGCACATCATTGCGTTGAGCGCGGCTAGTGGAAAGTTGCCGGCAACAAATATCCCTAAAGTCCTGGAGGGTAATGTCAACCCCTTCCGGCGAGAGTTGCTGTTTCAGCCCCGCCTGACGTTGTATGTGAATCGCCCGGAATGGGAGGAAGCTTTTCGTAGCCCCAAGTATGCAGTGGTTTTGGGTCGCTCGCAAGATTTGTTTGCGTACACCCAGATTGAGGTAGTGGATTTGCAACAGGCATCGCAGGCTTACTTTGAACATACCTTGTTACCACACCAGATGGCCACTCAAGTCGGACGTGGCGTGACCGTGTTGATGCCGCGTTACCTGGACTATGTGCACAAGCGCGTCCCTGTCTTTAGCCGTTACGTGATGTTGCAAGAGCGTGTCCATAGTTTAGATTTCTATACTTTCGGCGCTTCTCACCTGACCACTTTCTGGATTGATCCGGCTACCCCTTGCTATCGAGATGCCTATTTGGGGCTGGCTTTTCACAGTTTTACTGGAGATGATGGTGAAACCTTCATGCTGGCCTGATGGGATGGAACAAACACTCTGGGCCAAGAGCGCCGAACGTGGGGCCGGCAATCGCCCAGAGAGCCTGGCCCGTCATACGTGGGATGTGTTACAACGCCTGACGGAATTCATCGCACTCCGGCCTGACCTGCCACAGACGCTCGCTATGCCGCGTCTGTGGCAGGTGCTCTTCTGGGCAGCGTTTTTGCATGATTTCGGCAAGGTGGCCAGTGGCTTCCAGGCACGGCTACGAGGTGGCGCAAAATGGCCCTACCGCCACGAAGTCCTTTCCCTGGCATTTGTGGATTGGGTGGCTGCGGGGTTCACAACAGAAGAACTGACCTGGGTGGTAGCCGCCATAGTTTCGCATCACAAGGATGCTGCAGACATCCAGCGTCTCTATGCGGAACCGGAAGATGATGAGGAGGACTGGCTGGGTGAGTTGCTCATTCAAATAGAGCCGGAAGCTTTGACTGCCCTGTGGGACTGGCTGGATACGTGCGCTGGGGCGTGGATTGCAGACCTGGGATTGGACAAGGTCGGCGTGATTGCGTCGGCCTTGCCCGATCGGGATGTAGCTGTGGCGCAGATTCAGGAGCACGGCGTTACACGCATCCGGCACTGGCTCAAAGTGTATGGGCGTTTCGTGCGCCGGCTCCAGGATGAGCCGCAGCAGAAACAGATTGTTGGCGCATTGACCTTGCGTGGCTATCTCATCAACGCAGACCATAGCGCTTCAGCCCATGCCGGAGCTTTGCCACAGGTTCATTTTACCATAGAGAGTGTCTTGCAAGGGATGAAGGGCCCACCGTATGCGCATCAGAGCAGTGCAGCGCAGACGTCTGGCTCAGCATTACTGGTGGCGCCCACCGGCAGTGGTAAAACGGAAGCGGCGTTGCTTTGGGCGGCCCGGCAAGCCATGGATGGTCCACAACTTCCCCGTTTGTTTTATACACTGCCTTATCAGGCCAGCATGAACGCGATGCGACTACGTCTGGAAAAAACTTTCCCTGGAAAGGTGGGCTTGCAGCACGGGCGTAGCTTGCTCTCGCTTTATCGGATGTTGCTGGAGGAAGAAGATTATACGCCTCAGACAGCGGCTCGACAAGCCAAATGGGCACGCAATCTGGCTGAGTTGAACTATCCGCCCATCCGAGTTTTCAGCCCTTATCAAATGCTCAAGGGGATGTACCGACTCAAGGGCTATGAGGCTTTGTTGGCTGATTACCACGGGGCGGCTTTTATCTTTGATGAAATTCATGCTTACGAAGTCCAACGTTTGGCGATGATTCTTACCACGATTGCCTATTTAGCCAAGGCGTTTAATGCTCGCTTCTTTGTAATGTCAGCCACATTCCCCACCCTGGTCAAAACCTGGCTGCGGGAAGCGTTGGGGCAGCCGATTGAGATTACTGCAACTGAGGATCTCTTTGCTGCATTTTGCAGGCATCGGTTGGTTTTGCTGGAAGGCGAAATCACCGACGCTGATGCACTGGAGCGCATCAGCCGCGACGCCCTGGCTGGCAAGTCTGTGTTGGTGGTTTGTAATCTGGTAGATCGGGCGCAGGCTGTATATCGGGAATTGTACCAGCGTCTGGCGCCGGCCGGGATTCCTGTGGAACTTCTTCATGGTCGTTTCAATATGCGCGATCGCTCTGCCAAAGAGCAGCTGGTGCGCGAGAGTGTCGGCACCGACAACAGCGCGCGCCATGCGTTGGTGCTGGTGGCTACTCAAGTCGTAGAAGTGAGTCTGGACATTGATATTGACACGCTTTACACCGACCCGGCACCACTCGAAGCATTAGTGCAACGTTTTGGACGCATCAACCGTCGTCGTCAACAAACAGAGTTGGCCCCAGTGTACGTTTACCGCCAACCGGCGGATGGACAGAAAATCTATGATGAGGTGTTAGTACAACGGACACTTGCTATCCTGGCGCGTGAGCATGAACATGCTGTCAACGAGGCAGCTATCAGTGATTGGCTGGATGAGATCTACAGTGGTGAAATAGCAATACATTGGCACAACGAATATCGTCGTGCTGCACAAGAGTTTACGGCAACCTGCATCCAGTCTTTACAGCCTTTTGCTTCCGAGCAGCGGCTGGAGGAGGAGTTCTATAGAGCATTTGATAGCATTGAGGTATTGCCACAGAGTTTGGTGCAGGCTTATCAACAAGTTTATGAAGAACAGCCTGTTCTCGCTGGCGAATTGCTGGTGCCGATTAGTTGGCAACGTTATTACGCACTTAAGAATAAGGGGCTGCTACAACCTAAAACTGATGACTTACCACCTATAGTCAATACAGCATACAGTTCAGAACTGGGACTGGTATTTGAGAACCGATAGCTAGCTATGGAGATCTCACTCAGGCGCGGCGGCGCGTCTGCCGCGCCTGGTCACCTCAACGGGGCGATGGTACCAGGGGGTTCTTGCCGGCATGTGCGTTCCCAAGCCACGAGCAATTCAGCCTGATGCAACGCGGTCCATTCCATGACCAGGCCCAGGGCGCGCGGCGGGAATTGGCCGGCAAAGATAGCGAGGATGGAAATCGTGATGAGAATCTCCGCATGTGATACTTCAAGCGGCGGTGAACTCGCCAGGCCAACCTGTCATTTACAGTTTCGATCCACATGGAGGATACAGTATGCAACACTTTACGGCGCATCGTTTGACCTTTAATATGCGGGCAGTGGATACTGTGGAGCTCAACGAGCATCAGGGCTCGGCGCTGCGGGGGGCGCTGTTCCACGCGCTGCGACGCAGGTTCTGCGCGTTTGCCGGACAGTCGGAGGCGGAATGCGGCGCGTGCGCGCTGGCGCAGACCTGTCCCGTCGCCACGCTGGTGAGCACGTTGGACCCCGATCACGCCCGGGGACAGGATCGCCCTCGCCCGTTCACCATCCAACCGCCGATCGTAGCCGGTGCAGGGCTCAACTCATCCTCCGGCTCCGCGTCCTTTACGCGGCATTATTGGGAGCGGGAGGATGGGACGGGGACGTTCCGCTATGAGCCGGGGGAGGCCCTGACGTTTGGGCTGACGCTCTACGCGCAGGCGATGCGCCTGTTCCCCTACGTGGTGCTCGCGTTGCAGGAGTTTGAGGAAGGCGGCCTGGGACGCAAGTGCGAGCAGTACGAGGGCCGCTGGCGGCGCGGACGGCTGCAGGTATGCGAAATCTGGGCGGAAAATTCCCTCACCGGCGAACGGCAGCCGGTGTTGCGCCAGGGCAGCCGGCAGGTGCAGGTGCCGGAGGTCCCGGTGACGCATGAGCAGATCGAGCGCCGGGCGCAGGATGAAGGGGCCAGGGCGCGCGCGGCGCTTTCGGGCCACGACTCACCCTCTGACCCCTCACGCTTCACGCTCTATTTCCTCACCCCCACCCGCCTGGTGGAAGGCGGCCATCTGCTCAAGCCGGAGAATTTCCGCTTCCGGCCCTTTTTCCAGCGGCTGTTGGAGCGGCTGGAGGCGCTGAGTGAGGCGTTTTCGGACACGCCGTTGGAGGTGGACTTCCCGGCGCTGTTGGAGGCGGCGGAAGGGGTGCGAGTGGTGGAACGGCGGCTCGCCTGGGAGGACCTGTGCAGCTACTCCACCCGCCGTCACGCCGAATCGCCCATCGGCGGGCTGGTGGGCGGGGTCACTTTGGAGGCGGAGGATTGGACGCCGTTCCTGCCCTGGCTGCTGTGGGGGCAGTTCACGCACGTGGGGAAGGACGCGGTGAAGGGGAATGGGTGGTATCAAATGGCGCGAGTGAGCGCATAAACGCATGAGCAGAGAGGAGCATGGAACAATGGAATGTGCGAGAGAGGGACTGACGGCCTCGGCATGGGGGCCGTCTATCATGGATGAGTCAACCTATGGACACAGCAAATCTGATCATTGACCAATTCGGCTCGTATCTGGGCAAGCACAGCGAACGCCTGCAAGTCAAACTCAAGGGCGAGCTGCTGGCCGAGGCGCCGCTGCTGACGCTGGAAAATGTGCTGATCATCGGGCGGGGTGTCTCGATCTCCACCGATGCGCTGGATCTCTGCGCCGAGCAGGGCATCCCGGTCTATTGCCTTTCCTCGCGGGGGGAGCCGTATGCCGCGCTCTACGCCGCCGGCCTGGGAGGGACGGTGCAGACGCGACGCGCGCAGTATGAGGCTTACAAGGATCCGCGCGGGGCCGCGTTGGCCGCCGCCTTCGCCACGGGCAAACTGCAAAATCAGGCGCGCCTGCTCAAGTATGCGGCCAAGAATCGCAAGGAGAAAGACCCCGCGTGTTACGCCGCGCTCCATGCCGCTGCGAAACAGGTCACGGCGCATCTGCGACCCGTGCAGGAGTGGCTAACAAGCGTCACCGACCTGAACAGCGAGACGCGGCGGGCCGAGCTGCTGTCCATCGAGGGGCGCGCGGCGCAAGCTTACTGGGAGGGCGTGCGCGCCCTGGTGCCGGAGGCGCTCGGCTGGCCGGGACGGGAGGGCCGCGGCGCGCGGGACCCGTTCAACGCCGCTTTGAATTACGGCTACGGCGTGCTCTATGGACAGGTAGAACGCGCCATCCTGCTGGCCGGCCTTGATCCCTATGCCGGCTTCATCCACGTGGATCGCCCCGGCAAGCCCAGCCTGGTGCTGGATCTGATAGAAGAATTCCGCGCGCCGGTGGTAGATCGCGTGATCTTGGGACTGATGGGACAGGGGGTGGCGCTGGCACAGGATGAGGAGGGGCGATTGATCCTGGAAACGCGCCGCACCATTGCAGAACGAGTGTTGGCGCGCCTGGAGGAGAGCAGCGAGCGTTACGAGGGCAAGAAGCAGAAGCTGCGCTGGATCTTGCAATCGCAGGCGCGCCATCTGGCAGCGTACTTGCGCGGTGAACGTCCGGACTATCAGGCCTTTGTGATGGGGTGGTAAAATCCAGGGAGGAGCGCGTGCAGATTCTCCTGATCTACGACATTCCCGATACCAAAATCCGCACCAAGGTGGCCGATGCCTGCCTGGACTACGGCCTGGAGCGGATCCAACTCAGCGCTTTCACCGGCGATTTGCGGCGCGTGCATCAGGAGGAGCTGTTGGCGAAGCTGCGCAAACGGTTGGGGAAGCGCCCAGGCAAAATTTTGCTGCTGCCCTGTTGCGAAAAGGACTGGAAAGCACGGCTGGAAATCGTCCAGGAAGCTCCCGCCCCGGCGCCAGCGGCAGCGGAAAAGGGCGCGGGGAGCTCCTCCCCCGCATCTTAAGATGAACCAGCGGGAAGGCGAGCTTGTAATGGCGCATGAAGGCCATAACTCGGTGATTTTCAGAGGAAAGAACCATGCCTGTCGTCAGTGACTTACGTCAATACACCTACTGTCCGCGCATCATCTACTACCAGTATTGCCTGCCGCAGATTCGTCCGGTCACTTACAAGATGGTGGCCGGCAACGCGGCGCAGGAGAGCGAGGAGCAACGGGAACAACGGCGCAGCCTGCGCGTCTACGGCCTTCAAGACGGCGAGCGGTATTTCAATTTGGAGGTCGAATCGGCGCGCCACGACCTGCGGGGGCGGGTGGATCTGGCGATCAAGCGGGCTGACGAGGCGATCCCGATCGAATACAAAGACTCACCAGGGCGGGCCGGGCAGCACGTCTACCTGCAACTAACAGCCTATGGGATGTTGTTGGAGGAGTTATGGCAGATTCCGGCACGGCGGGGTTTCATCTACTTCATTCCGGCGCGGCGGGGGCGGGAAGTGGCGTTAACCGCCGAGTTGCGGGCGCAAGTCAGCGCGGCGCTGACCGGAATCAACGCCATCATCAACACTGAGCACATGCCAGCGCCGCCGGTGCATCGGGGGAAGTGCAAGATCTGCGAGTTCCGCCGCTTCTGTAACGACGTGGTGTAAAGGGCTGTCGACGGATGAAGGGCGGGTTGAGGGAGTAGCGCCTGCGGGGATGGGCTGACGCGGTTGGGAAAGGGCGCTTTTCGCAAACCGGGGCGGTTTACGAGCAAAATTGGGGTTGCGAACGGGCTTTTACCCCGGTGGGACGTAAAGCGGCAGCAGCACCTTAAAAAACACCCTCCAATGGGGCGATGACGCTTGACACGGCGGAGAATCGCCCTAGGATGGGGGAAAAGGGTGGGTTTCACCCACGTCGATCCGTTCGAGGATACTGAAAGGTGCCTGCTCCTCTCCAACAAGTTTCTTCAGGGCTTGTTTCACCCACGTCGATCCGTTCGAGGATACTGAAAGATGATATACTATCT
>Ga0208824_1001564_pt1 | contig 19931 bp, 12 predicted proteins | sample AD_JPNTR3_MetaG_FD_184447 | JGI IMG/M metagenome (GOLD analysis project Ga0208824, IMG submission 184447) | Active sludge microbial communities of municipal wastewater-treating anaerobic digesters from Japan - AD_JPNTR3_MetaG (SPAdes) (version 2) | ecosystem: Engineered > Bioreactor > Anaerobic...
TGAGGTTATCCGTCTTTACATTTCCACGTTGAACGGGCAGGTAGCCCCTGATCCGGTCGAACTGCTCTGTTGTCAGTGTCATGACCTGACTTTAGCATACTCGACGATTAGTGTCAACACGCCCTAAAATCACACAACCGCGTGTGGCGTAGAACGTCAGAGACTTGCCGTCCGCCGACCGGACAAGGCGGCGGTGGTAACGTGACGCAATGTCTTCGAGAACAGGCATCCCCTCGATGCCGCCTACGGCGGTGAGAAATGTCATGCCGCTACGGCCCTTTTCTCCCCAGAGAATGTCGTTGATTTTGAGCGTGGCACCGTTTGCGAAGATGAGCTTTCCTGAGGAGACCGACGTGCCGCCAGCAGCGAGTTCCGCTCCGTCTACGACCCAGTCCCCGGTCACAGTAAGATCGCCGTTGGAGATATCCGGGAGGCCTATGAGGTGTTCGAGCGTGTACGGCATGTCGTCAAAATCGACGCCCGTTCCTGGCGCGAACCTCATCGTCGTGAACTTCGCGAGTTGGAGCGAGGTCGTAAAGAGTGTGCCGTCGCCCGGATCCTTCAACACCGCGTAATAGTCGGAATTGGTCACCATCCCCCGTGCCTGAATGTCCACCGCGAGGCCTTTTGTCGTGCAGCTCGTGCCGGCTGAATCCTTGAACTTGTGGTTCGCGTGTGACGCGCCGGACCCGCCTATCCCGTTGTAGGCGCGCACGGCGAACGCGTGCGGTCCGGGCGTGAGTGTGAGGTTCGTGGTGACGATGGTCGTCCATCCCGCCTGCGAGATCACTCGTTCGCCATCGAGGAAAACGTCGCACGCATCGTCGATGCACACATGCCACGTCCACGTGACGTCCGTCGCGTTCGTGTTCCAAATGTAACCCGCGTACGTGACGAGTTCGTTTTGGTTCCAGTTGTTCCTCTCCATGCGCGGCATGTTTTTCGTCACCGCGTTCGTAAGCATCAGATAAGGCGTGTCGGTGTACGCCGCTTTCACGAGAGGCGTATTGGTTTCGCCATCGCCGTAAGACTTCGTACCCTCATTCAGGCCCGCGAGCGACGATCTGTTGAAACGCACCGTGCCACCTCTCACGTCGAGGAGCCCGGCCCCCATAAGGGAATCATAGACGAGCTCACCCGTTCCGGACTTGACCACTTCAGCCTTCCACGTGCCGGAACATTTCCCCACGTAACCCGTACCGTTGAATTCGACCGACGGCAGGTTACAGGATGCGACGCCGTTGAAAATTACCGCAGAGTTGGTAAGAAAGAGCCGCCCGCCGTCCCACGGCACTGCGCCGTCGGCGTCGATGCGAAGACTGCCCGCGTTCATCGCGATGCCCCCTTTGAAGTCGTTGTCCGGACAGCCGAGGCGCAGCTCCTGATAGTTGCCCATCATGTTGAATCCGCCGTCGCCGGTCACTTTCTTGGGAAAACGGACAGTGGCGAACGTCGCCGCGTTGTTGCCGCCCTTGAAGTTCGTCATTTTCCGGAGGATCACCGGGCCGTTCCACAGATTGTCCTGTTTGTCGACGGAAAGCTGGAAGTAGCCGTCCGCCACGTCCAACGTCCAGAACACCTTGGACAGGATCGAGCAGTAGAAACAGAACTGGGCGTTGTTCGTCAACGTGAAGATGTTCGAGGCGTCGCCCGGGAAGCTGCACTGCGTGGGGAACGTCACACTGCCGCCGCTCGCGATCACGTTACCGTTTGTGGTGACAGAATCTTCGAAGAAGAAACTGCCCCCTTTGAGCGTGAGCGTGTACCCGCCGAGATCGGTGGTGCCAAGCAGATCGTGGCGTACTGTGTCCGTGATGAGCGCATTCCCGGTCAACGTGAGCTTTTTACCGAGGGGGCTCACTATGGAGTTCTGTAACGCCGTCGACAGGCAACGAATCGCGCCGTTCCCGTCCGGCCCCGTACCCTCGATGATGAACTGCTCATTGCCGAAGCTGAGCGTTCGCGCCGCATTGGTATACGTCTGCAATTGTGCGCCATCGTAGACCTTTGTGTAGCCGGTCGCGAGGCCGAAGGCGTTTGTGGCCGATGCGTAAACGACACCCTCCCTGATGTGGATGTTGCCTTCGTATTCCGGAAGCTCACCGATATCCAGCTTGCCAGCGCCAAGCTTCACGAGATCGTCCGTGAGGCCGAGCGTCTTCGCTTCGTCGGCGAGCGCCTGTGCGAGCGTCTTCTCACCGCTCGCCACGGTGACTTCCACTTCACCCGCCTGCGCGACGAGCACCGCAGCAACAATCGATCCAACCGACAAAAGCAACTTGTTCATACGGTAGAGCCTCCAGCCTGTTCCACACCGTCTTCTGCACAGCACCATGCCGCACCCAAATGAATGGAATATTCTTGCAAATTCCGGAGCGTTTGTCACTACGCTAGACGAATTTCGAATTTTCGATTTTCGTCCTCAAACTACCTATCACTTAGTCGTCCTAAGGCACTGACCTGCGAATTACGGCTTTTTCTTGACGGGGATACGTAAACCTGCCATTTTATCAGCCCGACTGCATGCATAAGCATCATGAGCGGTTTGGCTCGTTTGGTGATGGCGTATGCTAAAGAAAGGCCAGGCTCCATTTATGCGGCGTGACGACATCGAAAAGATCCTGATCATTGGTTCCGGCCCGATCGTAATCGGGCAGGCGTGCGAATTCGACTATTCGGGCACGCAGGCCTGTAAGGCACTGCGTGAGTGCGGTTATAAGATCGTTCTGGCAAACTCCAACCCCGCCACCATCATGACCGATCCGGTCATGGCTGACGCCACCTATATCGTGCCGCTGAACGCCGAACGCCTGGAGCAGATCATCGCTCAAGAGCGCCCCGATGCGTTGCTGCCCAACCTCGGCGGCCAGACCGGACTGAACCTCTCAATCGAGCTTGCAAAAAAGGGCATCCTCGAAAAATACGGGGTGAAAGTCATCGGCGTGAATCTCGATGCGATCGAGCGCGGCGAGGACCGTCAGATTTTCAAGGACACGATGGCCAAACTCGGCATTGAAACGCCCCGCAGCGAGATCATCTATACGGTGGAGGACGCCGAAAACGTCGCCGCCAAACTCGGTTATCCCGTGGTCGTGCGCCCCGCGTACACCATGGGCGGTACCGGCGGCGGGCTCGTCTACAATATCGAAGAGCTGCGCATGATCGTCAACTGCGGCCTGGAGGCCTCTCTGACCCACCAGTGCCTGATCGAAGAATCGGTGCTGGGTTGGGAAGAGCTTGAGGTCGAGGTCGTGCGCGATGCCGACAACAAGATGGTGGCGGTCTGCTTCATTGAGAACGTCGATCCCATGGGCGTGCACACCGGCGACTCGTTTTGCGTCGCGCCCATGTTGACCATTGACAAGGCTGTGCAAGACCGCCTCAAGGATTATGCCTTCAGGATCGTCGAGTCTATCGGCGTAATCGGCGGCACCAATGTGCAGCTCGCCCACGATCCGAAAACCGGTCGCATCGTGATCATTGAGATCAACCCGCGCACTTCGCGCTCGTCCGCGCTGGCTTCCAAAGCGACAGGGTTCCCGATCGCACTGATTTCCGCCAAACTGGCCGTCGGTTACACGTTGCGCGACATCCCCTACTGGCGCGACGGCACACTGGACAAATACGCCCCGTGCGGCGATCACGTCGTGGTCAAATTCGCGCGTTGGGCGTTCGAGAAATTCCGTGGGGTCGAGGACAAACTGGGCACCCAGATGAAGGCCGTCGGCGAGGTGATGGCGATCGGCAAGACCTACAAAGAGGCTTTCCAGAAGGCCATCCGCGCCCTCGAGAACGGCAGGCACGGATTGGGCTTCGCCAAAGACTTTAACCGCAAAAGCCTCACTGAACTGTTGGACATGTTGCGGATTCCCAACAGCGAGCGCCACTTCATCATGTATGAGGCGCTGCGCAAAGGTGCCACTGACGAACAGATATCCGCCATGACCGGCGTGAAGTCTTGGTTTGTCGGGCAGATGCGCGAACTTGTGGAACTCGAAGAAAAAATCCTGCACCACAAAGGCTCGGTGCCGCCCGATGACCTGCTGATCCAGGCCAAGAAAGACGGCTTCTCCGACAAATACCTGGCAAAAATTCTCGGCATTAAAGAGAAGAGCATCCGCCAGCGGCGCACCGATCTGGATGTCCGCGAGACGTGGCACCCGGTGCCGGTCAGCGGTGTGGAAAATGCCAACTATTACTACTCTTCCTATAACGGCGAAACCAACGAATGTGCCGTAAGCGACAACGCCAAGAAGGTCATGATTCTAGGCGGCGGCCCCAACCGCATCGGCCAAGGCATTGAGTTCGACTACTGCTGTGTCCACGCCGCCTTCGCGATGTGCGACGCCGGCTACGAGACGATCATGGTCAACTGCAACCCCGAGACGGTCTCAACCGACTACGATACCTCCGACAAGCTCTATTTCGAGCCGGTCACACTCGAAGACGTCTTGCAGATTTACGAGGCGGAGAAGCCCGAAGGCGTCATCGTGCAGTTCGGCGGACAGACGCCGCTCAACATCGCCCGCGAGCTTTCCGAAGCCGGCGTAAAGATTCTCGGCACATCCATTGACTCGATCGACATCGCCGAAGACCGCGACCTCTTCCGCCACATGATGGAAAGGCTGGAAATACCCATGCCCGAATCTGGCATGGCCGCTACTTTTGATGAGGCTGTCGCTGTTGCCGACCGGATCGGCTATCCGCTCATGATCCGCCCGTCTTTCGTGCTGGGCGGACGCGGCATGGAGGTCATCTACGACGAGCCGATGCTGCGCGAGTATGTTGACAAGGCCGTGGATGTAACGCCCGACCGCCCGCTGCTGCTCGACCGATTCCTGCAAGAAGCGCTCGAGTGCGAGGCGGACGCCTTGTCTGACGGTGAGAACGTCTACATTCCGGCTGTGATGGAGCACGTCGAGCTGGCCGGCGTCCACTCCGGCGACTCTGCCTGCGTCATCCCGCCGGTGTCCATCCCGGAGAAGCATCTGAAAACCATCGAGGATTACACACGCCTCATCGCGCAGGAGCTGCATGTGGTCGGGCTCATGAACATGCAGTACGCGATCGCGAACGACACGGTCTATGTGCTCGAAGCCAACCCGCGCGCATCACGCACGGTCCCGCTGGTCTCAAAAGTCTGCAATACCCAAATGGCCAGTATTGCCACGCGCCTGATGCTCGGCGCGAAAATAAGCGATCTGGGGTTGAAGCCCAAAGTCATCCCGCATTACGGCGCCAAAGAAGCGGTCTTCCCGTTCGACAAGTTCCCGGAGGTCGATCCGGTGCTGGGGCCTGAAATGCGCTCGACCGGCGAGGTTCTTGGTCTGGCCTCGACCTTCGGGCTGGCTTACTACAAATCACAAGAGGCCGCTAATGCCAAACTGCCGACCGAGGAAGGCACGGTGCTCATCAGCCTTTCGGAAAAAGACCCTGCCGCCGCCAAAGCGGCTAAGGAGTTCATAAAACTGGGATTCAATTTGATCGGCACCGAGGGCACTATCCGTTGGCTGGCAGAACACGGCATCGCGGGCGAAATGATCCACAAGATCAATGAGGGACGCCCCAACGTGCTTGACGCCATCGTCAACCGTCAGGTCTGCCTCGTGATCAACACGCCCTCAGGCCGCCGTGACGCGCGCGCTGACGATGCATCGATCCGTAAGGCAGCGCTGAAGTACAAGGTGCCGTATTTGACGACCGTCGCCGCTGCCGTAGCCAGCGCCCAAGGTATCCGTGTCGCGCGCGACGGTGCCGGCGGCGTGAAATCTATACAAGCCTATCATGCCGATATCCGGTAGGTGGAAAAAGGAGACAATGACGACTGATTTGCGTTTTACCGGCCTTTTGCTGTTACTCATCCTCGCTTGCACGACCGTGCGTGGCGACGCCGCCAATCAGACGATCCAGTGGCGTTCGCTGAAGCAGGTCCAACGCTCGCTGGGAATCACCAATCACCTGTGGGACGGTGAGACGATCTGCTTTTCCAATAGCCAAGATGTGCTCCGGTTTTATCCGGGACGCCGCAAAGCCGAAGTGAACGGCACAGTGATCTGGCTCAGTGCGCCCGCCGAGGGCTCCATCACCGATGGAAGTTGGGGGTTGGCCGCTATAGATCTCGACTTCCTGAAATTGTCGGTTCTGCCACGGCCTCCAGACAACGCGCATGAGCCGTTGCGAGTCCTGCTCGATCCCGGTCACGGCGGCGACGATGAAGGGGCGCGGTGTCCCGATCCGTTGGTGAAAGAAAAAGACCTGACGCTGGCCCTCGCCAAACGGATCGGCGCGCAGTTGAAAAAAGAGGGTCTGCACGTCGATTACACGCGGACGCGCGATGTCACCCTCTCGCTTGAAGCCCGCTCCCGGCTCGCACGCACCAAAAAGGCGGACCTTTTTATCAGCATCCACGCCAATCATGCCCGAAATCACAATGCGTCCGGTGTGGAGACTTACGTATTGCCGCCGAGCGGTTATCCCGGCACAGCCGAAGGCTCGCGTGTTCGCGGCTGGCAGATCGGCAACCGCAACGATTTTCATAACACCCTATTGGGATTCTCGATCCACCGGCATCTGGCGGCCACGCCGAAGACGATTGACCGCGGCCTCAAACGGCAGTCCTTTTTCGTGCTGCGTGAGACCAGTTGTCCGGCTGTTCTGCTGGAGTTTGGCTTCCTCTCCAACACCGGCGAGGCCCGCCGCATGTTGCGTACCGATTGGCAGGAACAAAGTTGCGCGGCGGTGGTCGAGGGCGTTCTGGCCTATGCACGCAGCGTCAAGGCGCTGGATCGTGCAGTAGCGGAAAAACGTGCGCGTGACGCCGAAAACAATGAACGCTGGCGCAAGCACAAGCATCTTGCGGCACAGGCCGCCCGCGCGGCAGCCGAGGCTGAAGCCCGGACTACGCGACAACTGGCCGCCATCACGCCGCCAGTCGCCGCGCCTTTGCTGACCGAACCCAACACCGCGTTGTCAAACACAGTAGTGGCATCGGCCATCTCCATAACCCAACAACCGGGCACTAACTCAGCGCCGCTTCAAGTTGATACCCTGCTTGAGTTTTATGCTCCCGATAAGGTACAATGAGCCATGCAAAACAAACATGACCCCGATACTCCCGTTGTTTCAACGCCCGTAGCGAAGCGAACATTGATCAACACCATTTTACTCGCCAGCGCGGTTTTCCTGATCCCGGTGTTGATCGGCCTGCTTTTCGTCATGGTCTCGCACCGCCTCTCACCCCGTCCGGTTGCGCCGGACGCGGACTCCTGCGCTCAACTCACCAACCAACTCCATGACGGCAGTGTCACCCAGGCAACGCAACTCGCCAGTTTGCGACGCGAATTCCGCGGGACTGGCTTGGCAACGGATGACGTGGACATCAAGCTCTGGGCGACGCGCGCGCAGGAACCCGAAACGCTCTTCAGTGTGGCGCCCCCCACTCCAGAAAAACGGTGGAACTGGCACCTTTCACAAGACGGGCTTTTCGCTCTGGCGGTCTCAGTACAAATTGACCACCTTGACCAGCGTGATGTCGGCCTCTTTGACCTCATCCGTGAGGAGTGGGTGTGGACCAAGACATTGCCATGGCCCGAAACCCATGAGACCCCACACGTCTTCGGACGTAACCTCATTCTGCGCTATGTGAAAAACGCAGCCTTTTTCGCACTGGAAATCGATCCTAGCGGCACGATCGTGAGTATCGACAGATTGCGCGCCAAGACCTTCGAGATTCCAGCACCCCCGCCAGCGTTCCCGAACATTGCGGGGCAACCCGTAGGTATCCGCCATGGCGTTTATTTCGCAGCCGACCCCCAAACCGGAAAGCTGAACGGTTATGCGCCAACGCTATTGCCCGGCTTACACGATGTCGGGCCGTATCATATCGGCACCGTTTTGTCAGGGAATGGACTGCTGCTGTTTCGTGCATTCAACGGCCGTGTGACCGTGTCGGACACGTTAACGGGCACGCTCCTGCAAACATTCGATGCTTGGCCGCACACGACCAACACGGTGGTGACCGGCGCGCTGGCGACGGGGGACGGCTCCGGTCTCACGGTTTTTCTCCAGACCGAGTTCGACGGCACGCCGCCGGTCCGCCGCGAGTGGAGTGTCGCCATCGACGTCTATGCGGGGACCGTCAAGCGCAGCTTTAACGCCGACGCGCTTTTCGCCAAGCCCTCCACTGCCGAAACCCGCAGCGCCATGACCCCGGACGGCCGCTGGGTGCTCGCCGTCGATACGGCCAACGCCCTGACGATCAGTCCGGCGGAAACCTCTGACCGCCCATCCGTCAGCATCCCGCTGGACAAGGTCGGCATCAGCGACACCATTCGTCACATTGCTTTCTTGGAGCAGGGCCGCTACCTGCAGATGCGCAGCGACACCCACATGTGGTTACTCGATTTCAAACAGGCCCGCACCTATGGCGGTCTGACGGCCCGCATCGCCACAAGCAGCCGCACGATCCCCCCGGAAGCGTATCAGGTTCCCCCCGCACGTTCCGAGCCCGACGCCATGCTTGCTGTCTCGGAAAAAGGATACGGCGAACAAGCGCCCTTTGACCCGGATGATCTGGCACACAGTTTCGATGCTGATGCCACAGCCCCCTCCTACTTGGCTCTGCGCGCCGAGTTCTGTATCGCGAACCAAGCGTGGGGCTATGCCGCTGGCATGCTTGAAGAGATGGCTCGCCTGCAAGAATACGACGTGCGTGCTCCGCGCATCAACCCGCTGCTGGCTTCACGCTGCCAGATCATGGCCGGACGGCCCAACCAAGCGCGCACAATCTGCAGCGAGGCACTACAGTCCTTGATCAGACGCCCTGACACCACCCCGCGCATGATCCTCTACCATCTGCAGGGGTTGCTCTTCGCACAGCCCGAATGACGGGATGGGCATCCCATGCATCAACGACCGCAGATGGCGATAGAAAACGCCCTCGTATTTGTTCTAGTTTGCCGGAGCGCTGAATTATGCTAAAATGCCGGTATGAAAAAGTGGAATGCAGCCTCAATCAAGGCCGCGAAGGGCGTGCACAAGCTCGCCTGCCTGACGGCCTATGACACCGGCAGCGCACGGCTGGCCGATGCGGCGGGCATCGCGCTATTGCTGGTCGGCGATTCGCTCGGCATGACGGTCTTGGGTTATGACTCGACGTTACCGGTCACCATGGCGGACATGCTCCACCACACTGCGGCGGTTACGCGCGGCGTGACCTCCGCGATGGTTGTCGCAGACATGCCTTTTCTCTCCTACCAGATCAACCTCGAAGAGGCGTTTCGTAACGCCGGCCGCTTCATCCAAGAGGCCGGCGCTGACGCCGTAAAAATCGAGGGCGGCGCGATCCGCGCCGAGTTGGTGCGGACGCTCACGGAAAACGGTATACCGGTTCTGGGCCACATCGGCCTTACACCTCAGTCCATCAATGTGCTGGGCGGTTACAAAGTTCAGGGCAAGACACACGAGGCGCGCGACCGCCTGATTGAAGACGCTCAGGCGTTAGCCGAAGCTGGCGCATTTGCCATCGTGCTGGAGTGCACACCGTCCGATATCGGTGCCGCTGTCACCGCAGCAGTTCCGGTGCCGGTCATCAGTGTAGGCGCGGGGCCGGAGTGCGACGGGCAGATGCTGGTGATGCACGACATGCTCGGCCTGACCGAACGTGCACCGAAATTTGTCAAACCATACGCCTCGCTTGCCACGACAATGCGCGACGCCTTTGCCGCGTATGCTGCCGAGGTCGAGGCGGGTTCCTTCCCGGCACCGGAACACTGTTACGCCTCCGCCCCTTCCTGAAGAGTACCCCATGCGTTCACCTCGTGAAGACATCGTGATCACCGGCCTGTCATGCCGCTTCGCTGAAACGCCGAATCTGGCCGCTTTCTGGCGGAACGTCATGCAGCGGCGTGCGTTGTTCACGCCTCTGGACGAGCCCCCTGCCGGGGACCCGACGCTCTTCGACCGCCCCTACCCTGCGGCCGCCGCACAGCTCGGCGACCTTTATGCCTGTACACCGGCCGACCAGTACTTTCCGCGCACGATCAACGCTGGTGAGAATCAAGATGTCTTCTTCACAGTCCAACTTGCAATCGATGCGTTACGCGACAGCGGCAGCACCATCAGTAGCCTGCCCACAGACCGTATCTCCTTCCGTCTAGGGTATGCGCCGCCCTTCAATACCGCTTCGGTCAACTGGTTGCAGCACACCTTCTTCCTCGATCAGACGCTGGACATCCTAGCGAAATTTTTCCCGGTCGCCGGACCTGAGCAACTCGGAGAAATCCGCCGTCAGCTTGCTGCTGCCCTGCCGACCCCCAATCCGTACGCGTTCCTGTCGGCGCTGGGCAGTGTCATCGCATCCTGGACCGCGCACCTGCTGGGTCTCGCCGGGCCGGCCTTCGTGGTGGACGCCGGCACCGTCTCCGGCCATCAAGCCCTGCAAGGCGCGATGGACGACTTGCTCACGCGTCGCGCTGACATCGCCCTAGCCGGTGCCGTGCAGCCGCCGCTCAACCGGCCGGTACTGCTGGGTCTCTCCGGCACCCTGCCCTTCTCGCGCAAAAAAAACCTTCAGGCCTTTAGCCGCGAGACGGATGGCACGCTACCCGGCGAGGGGGGCGCCGTGTTTGTGCTTAAACGTCTCAAGGATGCCTTGCGTACCGGCGACCGCATCTACGCCATCATCCGCAGTACCGGCATCGCCGCAGCCTCGATCGACCAGCACCAACGTGTGCCGACGCCGGAACGCCTGACCCGCGCCATCAGCCGCGCCATGCACACCGCCGATGTCACCCCCGACACCGTTCAGTTGCTTGAGGCGCACGGCTCCGGTATCCCGCATTCTGATCAGACTGAAGTCCAAGTGATGCAGGAGATTTTCGGTGAACGTCGTGCGGGACAGCCGTTGGTCGGCGTCGGATCGGTCAAAGGAAACATCGGGCATACACTTTGGGCGGCCGGTGCCGCCGGCATCCTGAAAGCCGCGCTCGCGCTTTCACATCGCGTACTGCCGCCGCACGTCTCCGTCGACAAACCGAACCCCCGCATCCTCTCGGCCAAATCGCCGATCTACCTGCTTTCCGACGCGCGTCCGTGGCTACGAGGCAACAAAAAGAATCCGTGTCGTGCCTGCGTCGCTGCAATTGATTTTTCCGGCACCTGCGCTGCCGCCATTCTCGAAGAGTACCCGGAGGAGACATGACCGGCCGCATCCACCTCTATGATCCATTCGATTGCGAGCTGTGCCTCATCGGTGCGCCTGACGACACCCGGCTGACCGAGGAGGTCAAACGAATCATTCACTTCCTTGAACATGCGCCGGAGGTCTCGCTACAGGACGTCGCCTACACCTGCGCCTGTTCCGCGCGCCGCATGCCTGCCGTGCTGGCGGTCGTCGCTGCCTCGGTCACTGATCTTCGTGACCGCTTGGTGCTGGCTCACAAGAAGCTGTCCGAAAATGCCGGACGAATCCGCGACAGAAGCGGCACCTACTTCTTCCGTGACCACCTCTGTCCGCGCGGGCGCGTCGCTTTCCTGTTTCCCGGTGCCGTCTCGTTTTATCCCGATATGCTGCGCGATCTCTGCCTGGCTTTCGAGGACTGCCGAAGCGCCTTTGATGAGTTGGAGGAGGCGCTTCAGACGGATGACAATCGAACCTTCTCTCCGCCTGATTACATCTTCCCTCCCGCCGCCTGTTATCGCAACAACATCGACACCTTCTCGGCACAGGCCTTCTCCGAATCATTCATCGCCGTCCACGCCGCCAACACTGCGCTCTTCCGCCTGTTCGACCGCATGGGCGTGATTCCTGACGGCCTAGCCGGATTTAGCGGCGGCGACTTCGCCGCGCTCGAAGTCGCCGGCGTCTACGGCGAACTCTCACGCAACAAACGCATCATGTTCATGCGCGAGGGCTATCAAATGCTGAGTCGTCTGGTAGAGCGCGAAGACTTGCCGGCCTGCGTCATGCTTTCGTTGATCGACGCGCCGCGCGAGACGCTCGACGCGTTAATGAAGGCCCATCCCGGCCGGATCGCGCTGTTCTGTTTTCACAGTCCGCGCCAGCAGACCATCGCGATCTCGCCCCAGATCCAGAAAGAGGTCACCGCCACACTTCAAAAGGTCGGCGTGCGGACCGTGACCGTGCCCATCGACCGGCCTTTCAATACGCCTTGGTGCAGCAAGGTGCTGCCACCCATCAAGCAGTTCCTTGCGCATTGGGTACGCCATGCACCCAACATCCCGGTCTACTCCTGCGCAACCGCCGAGCGTCTGCCGGCGAAGCCACGCACTATCCAAAATCTCACCGTCGACCAATGGACCGCGCCAATTCTCTTTGAGGATACAATCCGCCAGATGTATGCCGATGGCTTCCGTGTCTTCATCGAACTTGGTGCACGTGGCAACATGACCACCGCCATTGATGAAACCCTCAAGGGACAACCGCATCAAGCTGTGGCCGTCGACCGCATTCACCGCTCGGGGCTGACCCAGCTCCACCATGCCCTCGGTCTGCTGGCCGCGCAGGGCGTGCCGATCGACCTCTCAATGCTCCACCGCCATCGCCGCAGCCGCATGCTCGACTTCAACCGTCCGCTCTCGGTCGTCACGCGCACGGAAAATGAATTGCGCCTCTCCGCCCGGCTGCCAACACTCACCCCCTTCGCCCCGCCAGGTGAATTCCTGATCTCTTCGCGTACCACCCCCGAACAGGCGCGCAAGGTCGCGCCAGCGATCACCGAAAGACGTGGTTTTGATTTCGGAGCCGACTTCCCCATGCTGACTAACGCTTCGATCCTCGAAGAGCAGGCCGGCGTCACAATGACAATCGCCAAAACACTGACCCTGGAGGACTATCCCTTCCTGCGTGACTATGCGCTCGGTACCTCGCAACTCTCCTACGCCAATCCCGGTCTCAAGGGGCTGACCCTACTCTCCTTAATCTCCAGCCTTGAAATGATGTGCGAGGCCGCTCGCAAACTGGTGCCGCGTCGCCGTGTCGCGCAAGTCCACAACCTGCGCGCGCAGCGTTGGGTCGGTTTTGAACGCGGTTCGTTGCATGTCATCCTGCGTGCCGAACGCATCTCTTGGCCCGACTCAAGCTACACGGCCGTACGCGTTCAACTCCGTGATGACACGCCCAACAGCGCCTTCACCTGGCCGATTGTCGAGGCAATCATCCTGCTGACCGCCACCAGTCCCGCCCCCCCCTCGATCCAACCGCCACCACTCTCGCACCCGCGCTCGGTCAACTGGTCCGGCCACGACATCTATCCCGATCGCCTCTTCCATGGTGAAAGTCTGCGCATTGTGCGCCATGTGGATATCTGGAGCGAAGAAGGCATCGACTTTGAAGTTGAAGTGCCTGGTCGCTCCAATGCCGTCAGACACACCAAGATTCCGCTCTTCTCCATCTGGCCCATGCTACTGGATGGTATCGTCTCGACCTTCTCGCTGTGGCGAGCACACGAGAAATTTGCCGGTGCCATTTCCATACCCTTCCGTGCGCGCCGTATCATTTTCCACGCCAACACCTTCGCTGAGGGTGCTCGCTTGCGCGGCTACCTCCGTTTGATCTCGGTCACGCCGCGTTCGCATGTGGCCGACATCCAAATCTCCGACGGCAACGGCAACTTGCTTATCCACTTCCGCGGCTGGGAGGAACTGTGCGAACGTGTCCCTCCGGAGTACCACCAGTTCATCCTGCGCCCCTCAGAGCAATACCTGACCCGTGAACTACCTGTGGAACTGCTGGGTAACCCCACCACGCCCGTCGCCGCCTCAGTCGCCACCGACGTACCGTTCAATATCTTCGAGCACAATCAGGAACTCTGGCTCAAGACACTCGCCCATGTGGTGCTCTCGCCGGTCGAACGCGAAGAGTGGCTCGAAATGCAAGGCGCCACCAATCGGCGTGTCGAGTGGCTCTTCGGACGCGCCGCCGCCAAAGAAGCCACGCGACGTTTCCTGATCAAACACCATCAAGCACGCTGGACCAACGCCGACATCCCAATCTGGCCCGACGACTCGGGCAAGCCCCACCCGCTGGGGCCTTGGAGCGAACACACCTCTACCAAGATCGACCTCTCGATCACCCACACCTCAAAGCTGATCATTGCCGCAGTCGCCGCCAATGCCCGCATCGGTATCGACATCGAAATCCTCGGCCGTGTCCTCAGCGAAGATTTTACCCGCGGCGTCTTCACGCACGAGGAATTGGAACTGGCCGCCCACACGGGTGAAGCCCCGGTCACAATCCTGCGCTTCTGGTGTGCCAAGGAGGCCATCTCCAAAGCGCTGGGCACCGGCATCCGTTACAGTCCGCAAGACCTGCGTATCACGGCCATCGACGCGGTGACCGGCTGGCTTCAGATCGAACTGCTTGGTCAGTGGCTGGAGCCCTTCAAACAATTGAAGGGACGCAAAAACCCCATTTACACCACACTCTATGAAGGGCACGCAGTCGCCACCTGTCTGTTGCCGGCCTCCCTTTTTGAAAAACCGGAATAGGACGACATGCGTCTGTTGCTTCACAACATTCAATACGGAACCGGACGGCTGCGCCGCTTCGCTTGGCTGGAAACCCTCACGCGCAGCACGCGGCACTTCCCCAACATCACGCGCTTCCTGCGCCACATGGATCCTGACATCATCGGGCTTGTGGAAGTAGACGCCGGTTCATTCCGTACAGAGCACAAAAACCAAGCCGAAGAACTGGCCAACGATCTCGATTACTACCATTGCCACCGCGTGAAATATCCGGACAACGGCCTCGGTCGCCGTGTACCGGTTCTTAACAAACAAGCCAATGCCGTCCTCTCACGCGAACCGATCTTGCGTTCTGCCTTCCACGACTTCGACACCGGCTTTAAGAGTCTGGCGATTGAGGTGGAGTTAGAGCAAGTCACATTTTTCCTCGTGCACCTCGCCCTCGGAATGCGTGCCCGGCAACGCCAACTCGGCGACCTCTACGACCTGGTCCAAGGTTGCGACAAGCCGCGTCTGGTGGCGGGCGACTTCAATACCCTCACCGGCGTTTGGGAGATGCGCATGTTCCTACGCGCAACCGGTCTCAAGAGCGCCAACACGCGCCACGCCCCCACCTTCCCGAGTTGGGCGCCGTGTCGCGAGTTGGATTTTATCTGCCACGACCCCTCCATCACCCCGATCCGCTTCAAAATCCCCCGCGTGCGGCTCTCCGACCACCTGCCGCTGATGTTCGATTTCGAACCACCCGACACACCCCGGCAGCCGCCGCAAGATGGCACCCACTGAATCGTCTTCTGCGCCGTGCGCGGCGTCGGCATTTAGGATTTAGGGGGTAGGAGTTAGGATTTTTACTTGAGCGTTGAAAGTTGAGAGTTGAATGTTGAATGTTTTTTGGCGAGAGTCCCCACGAGCCGCTGGGGCGCGGCAATGGAGGGCGAGTGTCCCCACGAGCCGCCACCCGCTGTGTGGAAGGATAGCTTGTGGATGTATTCGGACTTTTACAATGCTCCTTCTACTCTTCCACGGGGCGGGGTGTTGTGGCTGGCACGCGATAAAGCCGCTGCCCGACGGCGTGAGCTATCAGGGCGCGCAACTGCCTTGTACCGATGCGCGTTTCCTCTGTGACGTGACTGGACTCGACGAAAACGGCGCACGAAAAAGCGAACAAGAGATCTTTGACGAAGTGTTTGCAATGATCAACCGCGCTGAACGGATTGTGGTGATCGACATGTTCCTGTTCAACGCCTTTCTGTGCATGGAACCCAACCCGTATCGTCCGCTGAGCGACGAGCTGACCCAAACACTGATCGCCCGCAAGCGCGCGGTGCCCGAGTTGCGCGCCGTGCTCATCACTGATCCAGTAAACACGGTCTACGGCGGCATGAAGGCCGCGCACCTGGAGAGCCTCAAGGCGGCCGGCGTTGAGGTTGTTATGACGCGTCTTTCGCGGCTACGTGACAGCAACACCGCTTGGTCCGTCTTTTGGCGCCTGCTGTTCCATCCCTGGGGCAACAGCCCTCGTGGGGGATGGACCCCCAACCCGTTCGGTTGTGAACCTGTTACCGTCCGGAGTTGGCTTGCGATTTTGAACCTGAAAGCCAACCACCGTAAAGTGGCCATCGCCGATGACGGCACCGAGTTACGCGCACTGATCACCTCTGCCAACCCGCATGACGGCAGCAGCGCGCACACGAATGTCGCGCTCGCCTTCAGCGGCCCGGCCGCGTACGATCTGCTACGGACCGAGGACGCCGTGCTGGCTTTCACTGACCGCACGCTGCAACCGCTATCGTCCACCGTCAGCAGCAGTAACAACGACCAACAGGAGCCCCCGGCCGACATATTCCGTACACGTATCCAAATCCTGACGGAAGAAAAAATCGCCGATGCGGCCGTAGCCATGATCGACGCCGCACAGCCCGGCGACACTTTGGACCTTGTGATGTTTTATCTGGCTGACCGGCCGGTTGTCCGTGCCCTAAAACGCGCGGCACGGCGTGGAGTTTCGCTGCGCGTCCTGCTTGATCCAAACAAAGATGCCTTTGGGCGCACCAAGAACGGCATGCCGAACCGCCAGGTAGCACGCGAACTGGTCGCTGTCGGCGTTCCCGTGCGCTGGGCAGCCACGCACGGTGAACAGATGCATGCCAAACTTTTGCTGGCACGTTACGCCACGGGCATGGGAGACGTGCTACTCGGCTCCGCAAACTTCACACGGCGCAACTTGCGCGACTTTAACCTCGAGACCAACGCACGACTCACAGGCACCCTCGACACACCTGCCATCAAAGATACCGCCGACTTCGCGGACCGCCTCTGGACCAACGCCGACAACCGTGTGTTCTCGCTCGATTACGACGCTTTCCGCGACAACACCCACTACCGGACCTGGCTCTACCGCCTGCAGGAAGCCACCGGTTTTTCCGGTTGGCAACTCCTTATGAACCGGGGTGTACAAACGGTTCGTTGCGCGCGCACATAGGACACGCCGCAGGCTCCCATACCTCGGGCGCCATCTGCACCAGCGAGAAGGTCGGGTAATCGAAACGCGCCTGCCCGGCACTGCGATCGACCAGCACCAACACGGCTGCCACATCAGCCCCTGCAGCCTTGACGATATCGATCGTCTCCTGCACGCGCCCGCCGCGTGTGATGACATCTTCCGCCACCACATAGCGCTGGCCCGGACGCAGCGAGAAGCGCCGCATCACTAAATTCCCATCCTGCTTCTCGGCAAACACGCTCTGCGTATCAAGCGCACGCGCGATCTCGTGCCCCACCAAGATGCCGCCCAGCGCGGGCGAGATCACGCCGTCGAACGTGCTCAGATCCAGATTTGCCTTGACCCGAGCTACCAGCTCTTCGCACAACCGCCCCGCAATGCGCGGGTAACGCAACACATTCGCGCATTGAAAAAAGCGGTTGCTGTGCAACCCGGAACGCAGTTCAAAATGCCCGCTCAGCAAAGCCCCGATCTCTTCCAGCACCTTCAATACTTCAGCGTCGTTCATCGTCTTACCCTTTCTTCTTTCAATCCGAGGCTTTTGCAAAACCCCTCGTGGCATGGGCGTCCCGCCCATGAAACACGGGCAAGATGCCCGTGCCACAACTGCAATCAGGGGGTTTGCAAGAGCCTCAATCCATGATACGGCCGTCGCGGATCGACACGCACCGTTCCAGACGTTGCGCGCATGTTTCATCATGCGTCACCACGATCAGCGTCGCACGCTCTTCGCGATTCAACTCCAACAACACACCCATCAACTCCGCGGCATTACGTCGGTCCAGCGCACCGGTCGGTTCATCCGCCAAAATCAGACAAGGACGCATCACCAGCGCACGCGCCACCGCAACGCGCTGACGCTCGCCGCCCGAAAGCTGGCCTGGGAAGTGGCTGCATCGGTCAGCCAAGCCCACCCGCTCCAACAGCGAACGGGCATGTGCGACCCGCTCCTCTGTTTTGTCTGCGCCCCAAGCAGGCACCAACACATTCTCCAGCGCCGTCAACTGCGGCAGCAGATGATGCGACTGAAACACAAAGCCCACCTCGCGGTTGCGAAACGTGCATTGCGCACGCTCATCCAAGCCTGCCAAGTCCCGACCGTTGACGCGGATTTCACCGCTGTCAGGCCGATCCAGCGCACCGATAAGCTGCAACAGCGTCGTCTTGCCCGATCCCGAAGGGCCAGTTACGGCCAAACTCTCTCCTGCGGCGACCTGCAACGAAAGTCCCCGCAACACCTCCACCGGCACGCCGCCAGGCATCGTGAATGTTCGCACAACCTCCGTCACCCGCACATCCGCGCCACCGCTCATCGTCCGCCTCCTTCCACGCACACGAGCGACTGATCGGCCACGCACACAATCGCACCACGCGCACCTATCGTCAAACCGTAGGCATCATCACCGAGGGCGATACACTTCACGGTCCGTTGCTCCGGTGCCACCACACACAACTCGCCCCCGCATAACGCGAAGATGCCGTCATCCGTGGACACCAGTTCGCCCGCCTCAGATGTACCGAGCGTCACACGTCCCGTGACCTGCAATGCATCGCCGTCCAACCGACAAAAAACAACCTCGCCCTCCGGCGTGCCGGTGGCGATCTCACCGTCGGAGGTCATCACCGGCGTAGCAAACGCCTCGCTCTGCGCGACAACCGTCCGCGCCACCAGTTTCAGCGCGACCGGATCAACCGCCACCAAATGTCCTTGGCGCGTGCCACCGACCAACCGTCCGTCCGGCAACGCCAGCAGGCCGCCCGCCATCTGATCATCCGCCCCGACCTCGATCTTACCACGCGCCGCCCCCGTGGCCGCATCAAACAGGTATACCGCACCGTCACAGTTACCATACGCGATCCGCCCCTGCCACATCACCGGTTCGCCATCGCAGCGGTTGGTCGGCTCACCGCTCCAGATCACCGTGCCATCGCGCACCCGCAGACAGAAGAGTTGTCCGTCAGCCTGCGACACCAGCCAGACAGCGGGTTCTTCATTGACAACGCCAACACGCGGCGCGCGCAGAAAAAACCCTTCGGTTGTGCGCGTCCAAACTGTGTGACCGTCTTCGAGTCGCAACGCGATCACATCTCCCTTTCGCGACGCGACGACAACGATCCCGTCCGACACCGCGGCAGCCGCTTCAAACACCTGATTGGAAAAAGCCGTGCGCCAGCGTACCGCACCATCGCGCCCCAGCGCCGTCACGCCGCCCGCCTCATCCGCCACGATCCAGCCCTCCCCCGCCGCGCAAGGCGGTGCTGGTCGGGCAGCAAACGGCACGCGCCACCGAACAGCAATACTGGTGCTCTCGCCCCTATCACGTTTTGAATCACAACAGCAACAGCACGCCTCCGAAACGGGCGTCGCGGTGCGCGACGGCATCCAGAACGTGACCCACAACGCACACACACAGGCGGCGGCAAAAAGAAGCGGCAGAAGGAACCGGCGCAATCGGTTAGTGACAGGAGTCATGCGAGTCGAGTGCGTGTTTTGTGTGTACGCGGTCGGGAGCGCGAGCGTCCTTGCCCGCAGGAAATTGAGCGTTGGGAGTTGAGCGTTGAAAGTTGAAAGTTTTTTAACGCAGAGACGCAGAGGCGCAGAGGTTTTCCACGGTTCAGCGGCGTAACCGCCGCTGGGCGGGAGGGACGAGCGTCTGCTCGTCCGCGGGCAAGCAGACGCTTGCCCCTCCCGGCGCTCCGCAATGGCCCATGAAACTATCCTTCCGCACAGCGGAAGGCGGCTCGTGGGGACACTCGCCCTCCAAATCATGTCAATCAGGTCAGTCATGTCAATCGTGTCAAAAAATGAAACCTCCCGCCAGCCAGCGGCCAGCGCAACGCTGGCCGCTGGCTGGCGGGCGCGCGCTTCCTTCAGGTGCTGAATGAAGGTCATTTTGGCATGAGGGAGGGGGCTTGGCAAGGCTGAACCGGCTCAGAGCAG